>JRHI01000164.1_pt1 | contig 73965 bp, 72 predicted proteins | sample 215371 | NCBI WGS metagenome assembly JRHI01 (sample SAMN02929681, study PRJNA255918) | sediment metagenome | biome: cave system; feature: Ice Cave; material: Sediment; isolation source: sediment from deep within a dark volcanic ice cave with no known source of... ... | reverse complement strand
TTCATGCCGGTGCTGGTCGAGGGCCAGGCCATCCAGATCCATCCGCTGGTGTGCAAGGCGTTCAACGCCGACTTCGACGGCGACCAGATGGCGGTGCACGTGCCGCTCTTCAGCGGGGCCGTGGCTGAGGCCAAGAACCTGATGATGTCGTCGAACAACATCCTCAGCGCTTCGGATGGACGACCGGTGGTCACCCCGTCCCAGGACATCGTGCTCGGCTCCTACTACCTCACCCAGGAGCTGACCGCGCTGCCCACCGAGGTCGAGAAGGTGCGCGTCCTGCAGGCCTTCTCGTCAGCCGAGGAGGCCGAGCTGGCCTACGAGCACGACCGCATCGGGCTGCACGACCACGTCCGCGTGCGCATGCCCAGCAGTCACATCGAGGCCTTCCGCGCCTCCGAGGAAGCGCCGCAGGGAACCTCGCTGGTCACCACCACAGTCGGCCGGGTGCTCTTCAACGCGGTGCTGCCGCTGGGCGAGCCGGGGACACACAGCGACCTGCGCTCGATCACCTTCCGCAACGAGGTCCTCGACCTGCGCAAGCTGGGCCAGCTCGTGAAGGAGTGCTACGACCTGCACGGGTCGGAACGCACCGCGACCATCGTCAACGAGATCAAGCGCCTCGGTTTCCACTACGCGACGCGCGCCGGGGTGACCGTCAGCGCCATGGACATCAAGACCCCGGGTGCCAAGGCCGGCCTGATCGCCACCGCGGAGAAGCAGGTCGAGGACGTCGACCTGCAGTACCGCCGCGGTCTGATCACCGACGACGAGCGCTACCTGAAGACTGTCGAGATCTGGACCAAGACCACCGACGACGTCACCGACGTGACCATGAAGTCGTTCGACCGCTTCCACAGCGTGCTGATGATGTCCCAGTCGGGAGCACGTGGATCCACCCAGCAGATCCGTCAGATCGCGGGCATGCGCGGCCTGATGGCCGACCCCACCGGGCGGATCATCGACCTGCCCATCAAGGCCAACTTCTCCGAGGGCCTCAACGTCCTCGAGTACTTCATCTCCACACATGGCGCGCGCAAGGGACTGGCCGACACCGCCCTGCGCACCGCCGACTCCGGGTACCTGACCCGGCGCCTGGTCGACGTCGCCCAGGACGTCATCGTCCGCATCGACGACTGCGAGACCACCGCGGGCATCTGGGTCGACCTCGAGGACCCGCTGCTCGGCGACCGCGCCATCGAGCGCATCGCCGGTCGCATCGCCGCCCAGGACGTGGTCGTCGACGGAGACACCGTGGCCACAGCGGGCGAGGAGATCAGCGACGAGGCGGCTCGGCGTGCGTACACGCAGCGTGGGACGGTGCCCCGCGTTCGGGTGCGCAGCATCATGACCTGCAAGGCGCGCGAGGGTGTGTGCCGGCTCTGCTATGGCCGCAACCTGGCCACGGGGCGGCTGGTGGAGATCGGCGAAGCGGTCGGCGTCATCGCAGCGCAGTCGATCGGCGAACCGGGAACGCAGCTGACCATGCGCACATTCCACACCGGCGGCGTCGCCACCGGCGGTTCGGACATCACCCAGGGTCTGCCCCGAGTCGAGGAGCTGTTCGAGGCGCGGGTGCCCAAGGGCAAGGCGCTGATCAGCGAGACCGACGGTGAGGTCGAGACCATGCGCACCGAGGCCAAGGCGCTGAAGGTCAAGGTCACCTCACGCGACGTCTTCGACACCACCTTCCCGATCCCGCCCAAGTTCACGGTTCTCGTGAAGGACGGCGCGGCGGTGGCCGAGAACGCCGAGCTGCTCCACGGCAGCGACGAGAACGGCAACGACGTCATCGTCCGCGCCAAGTACGCAGGTGTGGTCAAGGTTGGCAAGAACGAGGTGCTGGTGCGCACCACCGAGGAGGACACGCGTGAGTACGCGGTGCCCGCCTCAGCCCAGCTCATCGTGCGCGACGGCGACCACGTCGTTGCCGGCGACCGCATCACCCAGGGCTCGATCAGCCCACAGGAGCTGCTGCTGGTGCGCGGCCGCGAGGATGTCCAGAACTACCTGGTCCGCGAGGTACAGAGCGTGTACCGCAGCCAGGGCGTCGACATCAACGACAAGCACATCGAGGTTATCGTCCGGCAGATGATGCGCAAGGTGCGGATCGACAACGCCGGTGACACCGACCTGCTGCCCGGCGAGATCGTCTCCCAGTTCGAGTGGGAGGAGGCCAACGCCAAGGCGCTCAGCGAGGGCGGCGAGCCCGCCATCGCCGGCACCGTCCTGCTCGGCCTCATCAAGGCCGCGCTGAACACAGCCTCGTGGCTGTCGGCGGCGTCGTTCCAGGAGACCACCCGCGTTCTCACCGAAGCGGCGATCTCCGGCAAGATCGACAAGTTGCGCGGCCTCAAGGAGAACGTCATCATCGGCAAGCTGATCCCCGCCGGGACCGGCCTCGATTACTACCAGAAGCTCCGCGAGGAGGCGGCACGCCTCTACGAGGAGGAGGAGGCCGCCGCCGCGCTGGCCGCCCTGCAGGCCGATACCGAGGACGACGAAGAGGACGTTGTTGGCTCGTCCGATGTCGATCGAGAGCAGCTGCCCGAGGCGGCGCCGACCGCTACCGCCTGAGGTCAAACCGACCCAGATCCCACGAGAAGGACCTGTCACATTTGACGGGTCCTTTCTCTTGTTTTGCCGTTTCGTTGCAGGAAAGTCTGAGCAATGGGTTTACCCTATCGCCGTGCCCATTTTCAGTGACATCGACATCGCCGGACATCCGGTGAACACCGCCCTCCTCGGTATCGTCCTGGCCTTCCTGGTCGGGTGGATCGCGGCCTACCTGATCTACAAGATCTTCTGGCGCGCTGACTTCGGCCTGCCGGTGCGCAGGCGACTGCTCTGCACGGGCCTCACCATCGAGCGCGATCGGATGGCGTTCGTGCCGCTGTGGTGGTCCGACCTGCAGATCCAGCGCGCCGTCAGCGCCCACTGGAAGAACAGCCTCCGCTCCACCGTGTCGCGCGCCCCGGTGCGCGAGGACCTCACCGCCCGCTGATCCTCGTCGCCGGCCCTTCGCCCCGGGTTCGCGGTGTGAAGCGATCGCGGCGAGTCGCAAAGTCTCATAGGAGTCTGTGACGAGGCTGTAACAGCCGAGTAAATGGTTTCGAGCGTCCGCGCTGCGATGGTCCACGATCACCTCGATGCTTCGCGTGCTCATCGCTGATGACGACCGGCTCATCCGCAAGTTCCTTCAGGACGCCCTGGCGCTGGCACCGGCCGGCTACGACGTCGTCGTAGCCGCCGACGGTGCCGAGGCGATCAGGTCGATCACCCGCGCCGGCGACTTCGACCTGGTGATCACCGACTACAGCATGCCCGGGGCGACCGGAATCGATGTGATCACCCACGCCCAGCGGATCGACCCGACGCTGCCCTGCATCATCGTCACCGCCTTTCACGACCTCGACCTCGCCATGCGGGGAATGCGGGCCGGCGCCGTCGGCTTCATCCCCAAGCCGTTCAAGGCCGACCACCTCCTCACCGTCGCCGGCCGTGCCCTGGAACGCCGTCAGCTGGCGGCGGACACCGCCCGGCTGACCCTGCTGGTGCCGATGCTGGAGCGGTTCACCATGCTCCTGGCCAACACCCTGGAGTCCAAGGACTGCGCCACCGGCCAGCACGCCGAGCGGCTCGTCGAGCACAGCGAGGCGGTGGCTCGCGAGCTCGGCCTCGACGACGACGCCCGCTTCTCGATCCGAGTCGGCGCCTGCCTGCACGACATCGGCAAGGTGGGCGTTCCCGAGAAGCTGCTCCGCAAGTCCGGACGGCTCACCCCCCCCGAGCGCCAGGTCATGCAGCTTCACCCGGAGATCGGCGCAGCCATCCTCGAGGGTATCGACACCTGGCAGGACGTGCGCATGATCGTCCGCCATCACCACGAGCACTGGAACGGCGCCGGCTACCCGCTCGGCCTTCAGGGAGCCGGCATTCCGCTCGGCGCGCGCATCGTCAGCGTCGTCGACGCCTTCGACGTGATGAGCGAGGGACGCCCGTACCAGCCCGCGCGCAGCGCGGACTACGTCGTCGCCGAGCTGCTCCGTCAGCGCGGCAGCCAGTTCGACGGCGACGTTGTCGACGCCTTCCTCCGCACCCTCTGCGCGACCGGTCACTACCATGACGTGGTGGACACCGTCGCCGAGCTCGAGCTCATCGCGCGCCGCGCCGGAGCTGTGGGGCACTCGACGCGAACGGTGGTCGGGGCTGCGCGTTGACGGAGGCGCGCCCATGGGGCGTGCAGGCGGACTACCAGAGCGCGACGGGACGAATGGTCACCTCCCCCACCGAGTCGGTGGACGCGGTCCGTTCGGTCCTCGACGGCGAGGGCGACCCGCCCGGCCCGCTGATCCTCCATCCCGGCGATGCCCTCGAGCATCCCCTCGAGGTGCTCACCGAGGATGGCCGCTCACGGCGGCTCGCCGGCACGATCGCCGCGGACGTCCCGCTGGGCTACCACACGTGGAGCGCGCCTGACGGTCCGCGCCCCCTGGTGGTCAGCCCGGGGCGCTGCCACCTGCCGGCCGCGCTGCGCCTCGGCGGCTGGGCGGTGCAGCTGTCCAGCGCGCGTTCGGCGTCCAGCTGGGGCATCGGCGACCTGGCCGACCTTCGCTGCTTCGCTGAGTGGGCCGCGGCGCGCGGTGCCGGTTTTGTGCTGGTCAGCCCGCTCAACGCAATGGTCCAGGTGCCGCCGATCGAGCCCAGCCCTTACCTGCCCACCAGCCGGCGCTGGCGCAACCCCCTGCACATCCGCGTCGAGGAGGTCCCCGGTGCGGCGGCCGTCCTGGGGGCCGACCTCGAGGCCGCGGCCGCCGCCGGCCGTGCCCTGAATGCCGACCGGCACATCGACCGCGACGCCGTTGCCGTCAACAAGCTCGGCGCGCTCCGAGCCCTTGCCGCCGCCGGCCCGATGCCGCCGGAGTTCACCGGCTGGTGCGCGGCCCAGGGCGAGGACCTCCAGCGCTTCGCCACCTACTGCGTCATCGCCGAGCACCACGGGGCTGACTTCCGCACCTGGCCGGCGGCGCTGCAGGCGCCCGACGGTGCGGCCGTCGGCGCGGTGCGGGTCGATGCGGCCGGCCGCGTCGAGTTCCACGCATGGCTGCAGTGGCTCGTCGAGCAGCAGCTGGCGCGCGCGGCCGCGGCCCTGCCGCTGCTCACCGACCTGCCCATCGGCGTCGATCCGGGCGGCGCGGACGTGTGGGCCGATCCCGGTCTCTTCGCCCGCGACTTCTCGGTCGGAGCGCCGCCCGACGAGTTCAACACCATCGGCCAGGACTGGGCGCAGCCGCCCTGGAACCCCCGGGAGCTGCGGGCGCGCGCCTACGCGCCGCTGGTGTCAGTGCTGCGCGCCGGCTTCAGCCACGCCATGGGGCTGCGGGTCGACCACGTGATGGGGCTGTTCCGCCTCTTCTGGGTCCCCCGCGGTGCCGATCCGCGCACCGGTGTCTACGTACGCTACCCGTCCTCCGACCTGCTCGACATCCTCGCGCTCGAGAGCGCCCGGGCCGGCGCGGTCGTGGTCGGCGAGGACCTCGGCACCGTCGAGCCGGCCGTGCGCGAGGAGATGGCCGCCCGGCAGATGCTCAGCTCCGTCCTCCTCTACTTCAGCGACGCCCACCCCTCGACCTACCCGCCCCGCGTGCTCAGCACCGTGACCACCCACGACCTGCCCACCCTCGCCGGGCTGTGGACCGGCGCCGACAGCCGTGAGGTGCGCTCGCTCGGAGTGCCCGTCAACGACGCGGCGCTGGCCGTGGCCCGCGCCCGCGTTGCCCGGGTCGCGGGCGACGATGGTTCCAGCGTGGCCGGCATCATCGCCGCCGCCTACCGGGCGCTGGCGGCGTCTCCCTCGATGCTGGTGGCCATTGCTCTCGAGGATGCGGCCGCCGCAGTGGAGCGTCCCAACCTCCCCGGCACTGCCGCGGACGTCCGGCCGAACTGGAGCCTGGCCCTGCCGCCGCTTGACGAGCTGCTTGCCTCGCGGCTTGCCGAGCGGCTTGCCGGGGTGCTGCGCCGGTGACCGACGCTAACCGGCGCGACGGTGGACGGCGGGGTTCAGCGCCGAGACGAGGTCGTCGGCGAGGACCTGGTCGATCAGCTCGCGGACGCCCTCGCCCGCCCGGGCCGCCATGACCAGGTCGGCGCGCTCCTTGACGCTGGCGAGCGCGTTGCCGACTGCCACCCCGACGCCGGCCATGCTGAGCATCACCAGGTCGTTCTCGGCGTCGCCGACGGCGACCGTCGCCTCCGCGATCTCGCCGAGCATGTCCAGCGCGGCGGTCAGGCCGGTGGCCTTGTTGACGCCCGCCGGCAGCACCATCACCGAGTGCTTGTTGAACGAGATCTGGAGGTCGAGCTCCATCTCGTGGATGGTGTGCACCACCACCGATTCGAAGGGCTCCCAGGTGGAGAGGATGGCACGGCCCACCGACAGAGGGGTCACCGCCTGGGCCTGGAGGGCGGCGACGAAGCGGCGCGGCAGAGTGGGCGCGAGCATGCGTTGCTTGCCGGTCGCCGGGTTGTAGATGAGCGCTCCGTTCTCGACCACGGCGAGGTCGAAGACGTCGATGTCGTCGCAGATGTCGAGCAGCTCATCGAGGATCCGGCCGGTCACCAGCACGACGCGGCGGCCGCTCTCACGGAGCCTGTGTAATGACTCCACGGTTTGCGCGTCGAGGGTCCCCTGCGATGCGATGGTCCCATCGTAATCGCAGGCCAGGACGCGCAATCGCATGCCCCCCATTGTCCCGCACCTTCACCGTTCCGGGTCGGTCGCGCCGGTTACAGGGGCAGGCCGGCCCTGACCTCGGTGCCCTTGCCCGGTTCGGAGCGAATCTCCAGCGTGCCCTTTTCCAGCTCGGCGCGCTCGCGCATCGAGATGAGCCCGAGGCTCTTGCTGCCATCGATCTTCGCCTCGGTGGCCGCCACGTCCATGCCCACCCCGTCGTCCCGTACCACGGCGGTGACGGTGTCGTCCTGAAAGTTGACGAGCACCTCAACGTTGTGAGCCCGGGCGTGCTTGCGCACGTTGTTGAGCGCCTCCTGGATGATGCGGAAGATGGACGGCTCGTAGGAGCCTGGCAGCCGCACCTCCTCGCCGATGACGCGCAGCTGCGCGTTGAGCTTCGCCTTGTCGCCGAAGTCCTTGACGAACTTGCGCAGGGTCGGGACCAGCCCCAGGTCGTCGAGCGTCATCGGGCGGAGGTCGAAGATCAGCCGGCGCGTGTCCTCGAGCACGGCCCGCACCCCGTCCTTGAAGTCGGCGAGCTCCTTGACCACCTGGGCCGGGTCGCGCTGGATGAGCCGTTCGATGATCTCCGCCTGGAGGACGAGGTTGGCCATCGACTGGGCCGGCCCGTCGTGCATGTCGCGCGCGATCCGCATGCGCTCCTCCTCGATGATCTGGAAGACCTGCCGGGAGGCATCGCGCACCCGCGAGTTGTCCGGGGGCGGCGCTGCGGCGGCGGCCAGGTCGTCGAGGCTGCGAGAGACCGAGCGCAACACCTCCTGTTCGCCGCGCAGGTCGATGAGCCGGGCGCTGATGTCGCGGAAGCGCTCGTCCACCGCGGCGAAGTCGGCTCGAATCCGCGCCAGGGTGCGGAAGGCGTTGTCAAGCTGGTCGGGGTCGAGGCCCGCGAGGTTGTCGAGCAGGACGCGCCAGCGCTTCTCGCTCTCGTCGATGCGGTTGCGCAACTCTTCGCGCGCATCAGCGGTGTCGGCAAGCCTCGCGTCGAGCCTGGCGGCGGAAGACTCCAGGTCCTGGATGCGCTGCGTCAGCAGGAAACGCACCCCCGACAACGCCGACGGGTTGACCGTCGCGGTCTGTCCCTGGACAGTCACGACGCGTTGAAACGTTGGCGGGGGATCATGCGGCCATGATACCGGCGACCCCGCGCCATCCCGGTCACGATTCAGTGCTTGGTCAGGACGCTGGCAGACAACTCGTGCGGGACCGATGGAAGCCGGGTCACAGGGCGGTTGCAGTGCCCAGAGTGGACCCAGCACCGACCTATAACTGACGGGTCAAAACAGTAGGAGCCTTCTCCCATGGGTCCGCTCTCGAAAGCAGACGCGGCCCGCATCCTCGTCGTAGAGGACGACGCCTCGCTGCGCCGCCTCCTCGAAATGCGCCTCACCCTCGACGGCTACGCCACACGCGCCGCTGAGGACGGCGTGGACGCGCTCGCGGTGCTCGATGACTGGACCGCGGACGTGGTCGTCGCCGACGTGATGATGCCGCATCTCTCCGGGCTCTCACTCTGCCGGGCGATGCGCGAGCAGCCCCGCCTCGCGCATATCCCGGTGATCCTGCTGACGGCGCGCAACTTCGACGACGAGATCGAAGCGGTCGTCAAGCTCGGCGGCGTAACGTTCATGAACAAGCCGTTCGACGCGGAGGCGCTGAACAACGCGCTCCGCAACGCGCTCGGTGACCACGCCGTCACCTCCGCGTAGCCAGCGCCAGAACGAATCCGTTGATCGCGCGTGACCGTGGCGAGAGGTCACGCGTCGCGATTGCGGGGGACAATGGCCGGCGACGTGATCAGCACGGCGCCCGTGGCCGCGCCCCTCTCCGCTCCTCCACAGCACACCGACGGGCCCCGCCAGTCGTTGATCGATAGGCTGACCTCTCCGGGCGGGCTCTTCTTGAGCGCGGTCATCATCGCCACCGCGTTCCCGGTCACCAATGCCATCCGCGACCCTGACTTCTGGTGGCACCTGCGCAGCGGCCAGCTGATCCTGCAGACCGGCAGACTGCTCCACAACGATCCGTTCACCTACACGGTCAGCACCCACGCTTGGACGATGCACGAGTGGCTCACCGAGGTTCTCTTCGCGGGGCTGTACCGGTGGGCGGGGCTGGCGACGATCGTGGCGGTACTCAGTGTGGTCACCTGGCTCGGGGTGCTGTGCATCTTCCTGCGAGCGCGGCTGGACCGTCCGGGTCCGTTCGTCCTCGGTGGCGGCATGGTGCTGGCGGTGGTCGCTGGGTACCCGATCTGGGGCCCGCGGGCGCAGATGATCACGTTCGCGCTGGCGTGCCTGACGCTGCTGCTCACCGAGCGCCACCTCCGCTCCGGCGGCCGAATGTCCTTGCTTCTGCTGCCCATCTTCCTGGTCTGGAGCAACCTGCACTCCGGGTTCCTGATCGGGCTCGGCTTCATGACCGTGGTTGTGGTCGCGGAGCTTGTGGCACACCTGCTCTGCCTTCCGGGACGAGCGCCCATCAATCGCGTCCGCGGACTCGCGTTTCTGCTGGCCGGCTGCCTGGTGATCTCAGCCATCAACCTCAACGGGCCTTCGATCATCCTCTATCCGTTTGCGACGCAGGGGTCTGCCGCACAACAGTCGCTGATCCTCGAATGGCATTCGCCCGACTTCCACGACTGGTCGGTGCGTTTCTTCGGCCTCATGTTGCTCAGCCTGGTGGCTCTGATCGTGGCCAACCGCAGCATCAGACTGCGCGACGCCGCACTGCTCCTGGTGACCGTGGCACTGTCGCTGCAGTCGGTGCGACACATTGCGCTCTTCGTCGCTGCCTCCACGCCGGTATGGATCAGCCAGGCCGACGTCCTGGTGCGCCGGTTGCGCGGCCGCCCGCGCCAGCGCAGGGCGCTGCCGCCGGTGCCGATCCGCGTGGTCAGCTGGGTGCTGCTCTGCGGGGCGGTGCTCGGCGTCTACCTCGGCACGCGGTTGCTGCCGGCGATGCACACCCGTGTGGATTCGCTGTTCTACGCACAGGACTTCCCGGTGTGTGCCGCCCGCTGGCTCGCGGCCGATCCGCGACCGCTGCACATCTTCAACCAGTACGGCGAGGGCGGTTACCTGGCGTACCGACTCTCCGCACAGGGCGACCGCGTCTTCGTGTTCGGCGACGCCGCGCTGATGGGGGACGCGCTGCTCTACGCTTACGGCGACGTGGAGTCGGTCACCCCGCGGTGGGACGGCATCCTCCGCAATGCCGGCACCGACATCGTGCTGTTCGACACCAATGCGCCGCTCAGCAACGTGCTCGCGCATGCGCCAGATTGGGTGCAGGTGTACTCCGATCCGCACAATGTTGCCTTCGCGCCGCGCGACCGCGTGGCTACACTCCAGCTGCCGCCGCAACCGTCATACCGCACGCCGGGCGACTCCTGCACCGCCCTGGTGCAGACGCCGCTGGGTGAGCTCAAGCAGGCGCCCGGATGAGCGCCGTGCGACGCAACGGCTGGGTGATCGCCGCGGCAATCGTGAGCCTGGTGCTCACCGTGCAGCCCTTCCGCGACAGCGACGTCTGGTGGCACCTCGCCATCGGCCACTACATCATCGCCCACGGCATTCCCGCCGTTGAACCGTTCAGTTTCCTGCACGCCGCCAATCCCTGGGTCGGACAGCAGTGGCTGTACGAGGTCGGCCTCGCCCGCCTCGTCGACCTCGGTGGACCGGGGCTGGCGTCGCTGGCCATGGGCGTGGCGGCGTCGTCTGCACTGCTGATTGCAATGCTCTCGATCCCCGCGAATCGGCGTCCCGCCGGCCCGTGGATGGCCGCGGCGCTCCTGCTCAGCGCGCTGGTTGCGGCCCAGCTGGTCGGCGTCCGCGGGCAGGTGATCAGCCTGTTCGGCGCCGCAGTGGTGCTGTACGTGGTGATGCGCTGGCGTGGCGGCTCGACGCGCGTGCTGCTGGTGCTGCCTCCGCTGTTCGTGGTGTGGGCCAACCTACACGCCGGCTTCGTCATCGGATTGGGCATCGCCGCTCTGGCGCTGCTGACCGTGCGCACACCCGTGCGCCGCTCGCGGATGCTTCTCGGCGCTGCCGTCGCCGTCGCTGTCCTGGCGACGCTGGTCAATCCCGCCGGCCCGGGGCTGTGGTCGTACGCCGTCAGCACCTTCACCAACCCCACCCTCACCGGCGTGGTCGTCGAGTGGCAGTCGCCCGATTTCCACGACAGCTGGCTGCGCCTCTTCGAGATCGAGGCGGTCCTGCTCGTCATCGCGTGGGCGCTGAGCCGGCGCCGCGACCCCTTCGAACTCCTGCTGGCGGGCGCCGCGTTGGCCGCGTCCCTGCAGGCGCAGCGCAACGTCTCGCTGTTCGCGCTAATGGCCGCTCCGCAACTGGCCGTGTACGGGGCGCACGCGTGGTCGGTGCAGCGCGCCGGCCACCCGCGACTCGCGGCGTTGCCCAGGGCCACGAGCTGGGGGCGCCCACCGCGATGGTTTGCCGGGGCGCTGGTCGCCGTGGTGGCGGCAGGCACCGCTGTCGCCATAGTCCCGCAGCTGTCGGCCAGCGCCGCGGCGATCTACGAGTCGTCGCATGAACCCAAGGCGGCCGCCGACTACGCCGCCGTGCACCTCACCGGCAGGCGCATCTACTCGATCGACACCTGGACCGGCTACCTCGCTGGCAGGTTCCCGGTGGGCCGGGTCATCTACCTCTACGACGAGACCGCGGTCTTCGGGGACGCCGCCCTGCAGCAATACCTCGACATCCACGACCTCCGGCCCGATTGGGCCAAGGTGATCGGCGACGCCGGCATCCGCGACGCCATCGTGCCCGCCGGCGGCCAGGAGGCGGCGGCGCTGCTCACCCTGGGCTGGTCGGTCGGCTGCCGCGACCCCGCCTCGGCGAGCGTGGTCATGTCCGCCGGCGGTGGCGACGGCAGCGCCATCGCGCTCGAAACGGCGCCGTCGTGCTCGTGAGCTGATCCCCCGGCGATTCCTGTTACAGCGTCACCGGGCTATTCGTTACCGGTCCTTGTCGCCGCCGTCCGCATCCGTCGGTAGGCTGGTTGCGTGAGCACGCGGCCTGCGACTGATTGCGCGTCCTGCGCGGTCGCGAGCACAGCGATGCCGTGACCCAGCAGCTGACCCGGCGCATGATGGCGCCCCCGGCGGCGGCGCCGCCCGAGGTCTCGCGCAGGCCCTTCGCCACCCACCCCGTTGAGGCTGACCGCGATCGCCGGGCCGGCGTGGAGAGGGTGATCGAGCTGGCCCGCTGGGCGGTGCTGGTGTACGCCGCGGTCAGCAACAACTTCCCCGGGCAGCCTCACACCTCGACGACCAGCGCGGTCAACCTCATCCTCGGCGGTTGGTGCCTGTTCAACCTGAGCGCGACCCTGGCCCTGCTCATCCACCACCTTCCCGGTCGCAACACCCAGCTCGCCATGCTCGGGATGGACCTCGTCGTTGCCAGCGCGCTCGTCTACCTCAGCGGCGGCTTCGGCAGCAACCTCGCTGTTGTGTTCTACGTGCTCATCGGGCTCAGCAGCCTGCGCTTCGGCGTCCTCGGCAGCCTGCTCTGCGCAGTGACCATCAGCGCGCTGTACGTCGGCGTTGGCCTGGCGGACGCGTCGGGACCGATTGACCATACGCTCGTCAACGTGATCGCCTCGCGCCTCTTCCTCTTCTTTGTCGTCTCGCTCGCGAGCGCCCTGCTCGCCCGCGAGATGGTGACGGCACGCGCCCAGCAGATGGCCCACACAGCCGAGCTCGAGCACGCCGTTTTCGCCGAGCTGTGCGAGGTCGACCGCATCAAGAGCGAGTTCATGATGCTGGCCTCCCACGAGCTGCGCACCCCGCTCACCAAGATCAAGGCGTGGCTGGCGTTGATGCAGGACGCCGGCGAGCATCTGCCGCCGCAGGCGCGCCAGGAGGGGTTCCACGAGCTGCGCACCGAGACCGAGCACCTGGGCCGTCTCACCGACAACCTGCTCTGCATCGCGCAGCTCGAGTCGGGCGAGATCCGGCTGCGCCCCACCACCGTCGACTTCACCGGCGTTCTCCGGCAGGTGGTCTCGCGTTTTGTCGAGGTCGCCGACCGCGGTCGCTTCCTGGTGCACATCGACGAGAACCTGGGCAGCCTCTTCGTCGACGAGGAGCGGCTCGTCCTCGTGCTCGCCTGCCTGATCGACAACGCGCTGAAGTTCGCGCCCGACAACGACCCGGTGGAGATCACAGCGCTGCGCGTCGTCAACAAGGCGCACATCGAGGTGCGCGACAGCGGCCGGCGCATTCCCGACGGCGAGGTTGAGCGCGTCTTCGCCTCTTTCTACCAGGTGGAGAACCCTTTGTTGCGCCAGCGCGGCGGCTTCGGCGTCGGCCTCTACCTGGCCCGCCAGCTGGTCGAGCGGATGGGCGGCCGGATCTGGCTCGACAACCGCGCCCCCAGGGGCAACTCCTTCTTCATTGCCGTGCCGCTCGAGGAACCCGCCTCGTGAGCGGGCCCCTCGTGGGCGAGGAAACGGATATTCCAGTGCCGTGACTGTGCGCAACACTCGGGTAACCGGCCCCGAGATATGCGCAAACGCGTGCTACGTTGCCCGCACTCATCCCCCCGATCGAGGTGCCGCGTGTCCATGAAAGGCTACTCCGAGCCCGTGCTTGGACCGCTGTCGTCGCCGGGACGACCGACCGGACACGAGGCCACGGTCCTGGTGATTGACGACGATCCGTCGATGCACGACATCCTCGCGGTGCTCGGCAACCAGCATGGCTTCGGCATTCAGTTCGCCGCCGACGGCACTGACGGGCTGCGCCTCGCAGAGCAGAACGACGTCGACCTGATCGTGCTCGACCTCAACCTCCCCGGGTTGACCGGCTTTGACGTCTGCCGCCGCATCCGTGCCGCCGGGATCGAAATCCCGATCGTCATGGTGTCGGCCAGCTCCGACCCCGTCGACGTCGTCGTGGGCCTGGAGATCGGCGCCGACGACTACGTCATCAAGCCTTTCGAGATCCGCGAGCTCGCCGCGCGCATCAACGCCAAGCTGCGCCGCCAGCGCACCAGCCAGACGCAGGTGCGCCCCGGGCGCCTCAAGTTCCCCGGCCTGATCGTCGACGTGGGCCGCCACGAGGTGCTTCGCGACGGCCAATCGGTGACGCTGACCCCGACCGAGTTCGACCTCCTCGCCCTGCTCTCCGCCTCCCCGGGCCGGGTCATCTCCCGCACCGAGATGATCCAGAAGGTGTGGGGTCAGGGAGCCGACCTCGACCTGCGCAGCGTCGACGCCCATGTCTACCGGCTGCGTCGCAAGATCGAGCCGGAGGGCCCGCGCCCCACCTACATCCACGCCGTGCCGGGGATCGGCTATCGGTTCGAGCGCCGTGGGCTCACCGACCGCCTCTCGCAGGCGCACGATGACACCGACTCCCCGATCGACGAAGCGGTCGGCCAGTAGCCGGTCAGGCCTTCAGGCGGCGCACGTTGCGGCGCGACGCGCGATGTCGTCGGCCACCCGCCGCCTCGGTCAGGAGCACCCATTGGCCGTGCTCGTTGAGCTCAGCAGGGCGTACGTCGACCAGCTGGCTGCCGAGCAGGGAGAGCGCACGGCCGTGAGGCAGAACGAAGTCCAGGCAGGACGCCAACTCGCCGTCCCAGCGGCGCCGCTGGCGGACCCCCTCGAACAGCACCAGGCTGCGGCTCACGCGCCGCGGCTCGGCCCCGCCGGCCAAGTAGGCCACGCGGTACATCTCGCCGGGGTGCAGCCCGAACCGGTCGAGAATGCTGCGGTCACACACCAGCCGCGTGCGCCCCTCCGGCACGGGGGGGAGGCCGGACGAGGGAATCGCGTCGTTTAGTGCATTCACGGTTGTAATTATCGACCGCTCCGGTCCGATCAATCGTCGCACGACGGGTCACACCCGGGTTACGGGGAAGTCCGGGGTCACCGACCGGGCGGACGGCAATATCGCACGCGACAAATCGTCGTTACCACGCCACTCTCCGGTAACGCTGGCGTGATGACCGCCGCGTGGCCGTACCTAGAATCGAATCCATGGCAACCGCCTCAGACATGCACGTGGCCACCATCATCGACACGCTCCGCAGCCAACCGGCATTCATGATCGGGGTTGTGGCGATCGTCCTTGCCCTGCTCTGCATGGCGATGGTGGCGCGCATCGAGCGCCTCAAGGATCGCCTCCGAGTTGCCCAGGCCGCTGCTGAAAGACGCCGCCCGAGCTGCCGCGCTCGCCGCGCCGGGAGGCATCGATCCCGAGGTGGTTGTCGACCTCCTCCGCACCGGCGAACGACCCACGCTCGACGCCGTCTACGCCATCATGCAGCGCCGCGACGCCGGCGACAAGCCACGTTGAGGCGAGCTACGCCCCCTTCCGCTCCCTGAACAGACGGTTGTCCGCGGAGGTGACCGCCAGCCACGCCGCCCCCCAGCAGACGTGCACCGCGTCCTCGCGCAGTCGCCGCAGGGTGTCCTGCGCTGAGCGCTCCGTCAAACCACCCTGCCGAGCCGTCCACCCCTGCCGCAACGATGCCGGTGAGGGCGTGTCGTCGCGAACCGTCCATGGGACTGGGCTGTCGCCCGCGCCGGCAACCGGAGCTGGTGCCGTCGAGTGGATGCGAAATTCCGCCTTGGGCACGATCGCGCCGGGCGCGGGAGCAGGCGCGGGGGTTGCCAAGACGAGCGCGGACGGGAGCGGCGGCGGGGGGACGTCACCAGGGCGCGGCGCCGCCGCGAACTCGACGTGATCGTCGGGGCGAGGCGGTGGCGGGGGCCGGTCACCACGGAGGTCGTGAGCCGCAAAGACCAGGTCGCCGCCATCCGGTGGCTGCGGGGCACCGCCCTGCGGCGGGGCGCCGGCGGACGTATCAGACGGCATCAGGTGGTCTCCAGACTCGGTGGTGAGAGGTCATCGTACGCGCCGGGAAGCCCTGGTCCCGAACGCGGCCGGAAAAGATCGTGTCGCGAAGCGGTTTCTATGAGTGGCGGCGGGCACGCCACAAGAGAGAATCCCCGAAGGACGCAACTCGTCGTCCCGTCCCTGCATCCAGAGGAGTCGCCACAGCATGGCCACCGCAACCGCCGCCAAGGGCATCGATCCGCGTTACCTCGAGGCGCTGGGGCCGCTGCGTCCCCTCATCGACGACGACAGCCTCACCGAGATCATGGTCAACGGACCTGAGATGGTCTACGTGGAGCGCAAGGGCAAGATCCTTCTCACCGACATCCGCTTTGACAGTGAGGAGCACCTCCTTCGCGTCATCGACACCATCGTGTCGTCGGTGGGTCGGCGCATCGACCAGCGCTCGCCGTTGTGTGACGCCCGCCTCCTGGACGGCTCGCGTGTCAACGCCGCCATCGCCCCCGTCGCGCTCGACGGTCCCATCCTCACCATCCGTAAGTTCAGCAAGGACCCGTACCAGGTCAACGACCTGGTCGGCTTTGGCACCCTAACAGTTGAAAGCGCGGCTTTCATCCAGGCGTGCGTGCTGGCCCGCGCCAACATCGTGGTCAGTGGTGGAACCGGCACCGGTAAGACGACGCTGCTCAACGTCTGCTCGAGCTTCATCCCGATCGACGAGCGGATCGTCACGATCGAGGACGCGGCCGAGCTGCAGCTCCACCAGGAGCATGTGTGCCGCATGGAGTCCCGCCCGTCGGACGTCAACGGCGACGGTCGCATCACCATCCGCGACCTGGTTGCCAACTCCCTGCGCATGCGCCCCGATCGGATTGTCGTTGGCGAATGCCGCGGCGGCGAGGCGCTGGACATGCTCCAGGCGATGAACACCGGCCATGACGGCTCGTTGACCACCATCCACGCCAACAGCACACGCGAGTCGCTGTCGCGTCTCGAAACCCTGGTGTTGATGGCCGGCATGGACCTGCCACTCAAGGCAATTCGTCAGCAGATCGCGAGCGCGATCAGCCTGGTCATCCAGCTGAGTCGTCTCAAGGACGGTTCGCGCAAGGTCACGTCGATCAGCGAGGTCATCGGCATGGAAGGCGATACCGTCACCATGCAGGAGATTTTCAAGTTCGAGTCCAAGGGCGCCGATCCCGCTACCGGCAAGATCGCCGGTGAGTTCAACCCCACCGGCATCCGCCCGAAGATCATCGATAGGCTGTTCGACATGGGTGTGCCGCTGCCGCCGCGCCTGGCGCAACTGTTCCCCGACCGGCGTCAGCTGCTCCAGCAGCAGCTGGCCATGCAGCAGCAGCGCACCGGCTGACCAACGGCGAGCGCACGTGCCCGTATCCACGTAGACTGCGGCCACTGTGGCGGCGTTGCGCTGCGAGGAGGAAGCCGTCGTGTTGGTCCTTGCGGTCTTGATCCCGACCGCCGTCGTCGGCCTGATCATCTGGCTCGTCGTGGGCCTGAGGCAGCGTGCGGCAGAGCCGTTCACGCTGGCCAGCGCCACGGCCTTTTACTCGCATCTCATGGTCATCCTCACCGCGACGGCGGCGCTCTGTGGCGGCGTGCTCCTGGTGAAGGCAACCTTTGGGTTCTGGAACAGCAACTATTCATACGGATTTCGAAGCTTTCGTCGTCGTCGGGACCGTGCCCGGCCGGCGCTCCAGCGAACGCGTGCAACCCGCCGGTCCCCCAGTTCGACTTCACCCCACAGCGGACGCAGGACCTGGTGCTGGGTCTCACCCTGATCGTCGTCGGTGTCGCAGTTGCGGTTGCCCATCGGGCGCTGGCCCGGGCGGTGGCGAGTTTGCCGGGAGGTCGTCCACCTTGGGTGGAACGCGGGTCGACGGTGGGGTGCACCGCTCTCTACGGGTTCGGTGCCATCTGCGGCCTCATCGGCGCCGTCTCCGGGGTGATCAGCTACTTCGTCGTCCCCGCTGCGTCGTCATCCGGTCAAGGGAATGTCTTCCCGACCGCCTCGGGAGGGCAACCATTCGGTGAACTCGTCGGCATCGCGGTCGTCCTCATCCCAGCATGGGTGGTCGCAGCCGTCCACTTGCGGCGCCGCCTGCGCGCCACAGCTGCACCGCTTCCACCGCCGGCAACGGCCGCAGCAATTCCCTAGGGAGAGCACGCTGGCCTGGCCGACCGTTGTGGCACTCGACCTCATCGACCCATTCGTCAGGTGTTATGGCCACAAGTGCCGCGGCGTTTACTGTGGTGTATTCCCTCGTGCGTCTCCTGACTTGAGGAATTCGGCTCGGACCTCGTCAAGCTTCCGCAGAACTGTCTGCGAAGCCGGACTCCATGCCCGACTGCAGCATCGCGTCGCGGTCCGCGATCGACAAGAACCGCATCGTCTCCGTCATCTTGGTCCGGTCGGCTTCGAACTCCTCGAAGACCACGGTATCGATCACCTCGTGACCAGGGCCCATCAGTTCGAAGTTCTCGGTCCGTACGATGCGCTCGGGCGGAACGATCTCACGGTACTCACCGCTGAATGCGATTTCGGACTTCGCGTCGAGCACATAACGCCATGCCCCACCCACTCGCACGTTCATCTTGTCGACGACGGTGGCCTTGTCCCCCGGGCCGCCAGCGCGCAACGAGGTTGGGGTCTGCGTATGCCCTGAACACCAGCTCGCGAGGGGCATCGAACACGCGGGTCGCTATCACCTCGGTGTCGGAGGGCGTGGTCAGGGCCACGGCGTGGTTATCTGTTGCGGTCATCTGTCTTCTCCCTATCCTGCAGTTCCTGCAAGACCTTGTCGAAACGATCCATGCGCTCTGTCCACAGGAGCCGATACGACTCAAGCCATTCGTCCAACTCTTTGAATGGCTGGAGATTGAGGCTGTAGATCCGCTGCTGAGCCAGCGGTCGGACTTCGACCAGTCCGGCGTCACTGAGGACGCGAAGGTGCTTGGAAACGTGCGGCTGACTCAGCCCCAGCTCCTCCACGATCTCGGCCACCGGGCGAGGGCCGCTAACAAGGAGTTCCACGATCTGAAGTCGGTTCGGCTGAGCCAATGCCGGTCCTACCTCAGTGATCCCTCCGCCTGGGTCGCGGACTGCCGCCGACGGGTCCTAGTCCTCGCCGACGACCTGCAGCCCCTGGAAGATCTCGACAGGAACGCCTTCACCCTCGGCCTCGAGATGGTCGAAGAAGTACGGAATGACGCCCGTCGCAGCGAACCCACCCAGCACCTGACCGTCCTCGCCCAGTCCGGTCTGACGGAAGGCGAAGATCTCCTGGAGAACCACGTGTTCGCCGTCGGTGCCCATCACCTCTGTGATGCTCACCACCTTGCGCGTGCCGTCGCGCATGCGCGACTGCTGCACGATGATGTTGACCGCCGAGCCGATCTGCTCGCGGATCGCACGCGAAGGCAGCTCGGCGCCGGCCATGAGAACCAGGGTCTCCAACCTGCCGATGCACTCCTTCGCGTTGTTTGCGTGCAGCGTGGTCAGCGAACCGTCGTGGCCGGTGTTCATCGCCTGGAGCATGTCCAGGGCCTCGCCACCGCGACACTCTCCGATGACGATGCGGTCGGGGCGCATGCGCAAGGAGTTGATCACCAGCTCGCGGATGGTGACGCGCCCGCGTCCCTCGATGTTGGCCGGCCGGGTCTCGAGCGTGACCACGTGTTCCTGGCGGAGCTGGAGCTCGGCCGCATCCTCGATGGTGACGATGCGCTCGTCCTCAGGGATGAAGCTGGAGAGCAGGTTGAGGGTAGTGGTCTTTCCCGAGCCGGTGCCACCGCTGACGATGACGTTGAGCCGTCCGCGGACACACGCCCGCAGGAAGCGGACCATGTCCTCGGTGATCGTCCCGAAGTTGACCAGGTCCTCGACGGTGAAAGCTTCCTTGGCGAACTTACGGATGGTGAGCGTCGGGCCCCGCAACGCCAGCGGCGGGATAATGACGTTGACGCGCGATCCATCCTTGAGACGCGCATCGACCATCGGCGACGATTCATCGACGCGGCGGCCGATGCTGCTGACGATGCGGTCGATCACCTGCAACAGCTGATCGTTGCTCTCAAAGGTGACAGGGCTGAGGCTCAGCTTGCCGTGCTGCTCAACGTAGATCTGGTTGTACTTGTTGATCATGATCTCAGTGACCTCGGCGTCATGCAGCAGCCCTTCGAGCGGGCCGAGCCCGAGCGCGTCGTCGATCACGGTCTCGATCACCCGCAACTTGTCCTGCCGGGTCATCGAGAGGTTCTGTTCGGCCACAAGCTCGTTGACCAACTCGCCGATGCGCTGGCGCACCTGCTCCGGCGGCGCGGTGCTGGCATTGCCCGCGAGCTCCTCGACAAGGCGCTGGTGCACCTTGCTGCGCAGCTGCGCGTAGAGGTTGTTGCCACCGGGCTTGGAAAGCGGCCCGCGGGCAAGCGCTGTCCGATTGAGCAGCGACGACTGTCGCGTCGGCGCGTCGCCGGGCTCGCCCGCGCCCGCCCCGCTCCGCATCATCAGCGGCGGCGCGGGACGCGGGCGGAGCGGCACTGGCGCGTTGCCGTTGGTCGGCGTCTGGGCAGTGTTCGGAGTCGACGGTGCCGTGGCCTCACCGGCCCGAGGCTGAGGAGCGGGCGCGGGCGTAGCTCCGGGTCCACCCGACCGGGCCGGGTCGGTGCCTGTGGCGGGGTCGGCGGCCCGCTGGGCAGGGGGCGCGTGCCGCACTTGCCAGCCGCTCAGCGCCGACCCGTCGGCCCGAGCCTGCGGCAACTGAAAGGTGGGCGGCTCCTGCTGGCCGCGTGGGAGCGGGGCAGCCGGCTGGTCATCGGGAGCAGGCGCGGCCGGTTTGGGATCTTCGCCGGGCGTGGGTGCCATCCCTTGCTCTGCCTTGCGTTGCACCCGGTCAAGTAGCGACATCCGGCGCGTCTCCTTCTGAATAGATGAATCCCTGACACAGGCTAGTTCGCGGCATTCGCACGACCGCGCGGACCTTGCAACGATCCTGTCAAGCGGAAGCGCACAGCCACCACTGCGCCCGGGGTCACTGGCAACAGCCTGAGCGCCCTGGTCCACGAATCACCAACACGATGGTTACGAAGCGCTACGGCCCACCACATCGCCTCGGGACTGCGGTACTCGTAGACGCCATGACGGACCCCCCTGTGTGCGACGCCGCCCCCTGGGACGCGCTTGCCGCCTCCGCGGCCGCGGTGCGCGCCGCCGACGACGAGCCGGCCTCGGCGCGCCACACCTGGCGCCGGCTGATCATGTCCACCGCCTATACGGCGGTCCTCACCGGAGTCGTGATCGCAGCGCTGCACGCCGTCGGCACCGCCTCGCCCGTTCGCGCCGACGGCTCGGTCGACGCCGCTCTCTTCAGCTACACCAACCAGGATCGCGCCAGCAACGGCGTTCGCGCCCTCAGCTGGAACGGGACGCTCGGCACCATTGGTGAGGGCGGACGCTATGACGGCTGCCCGGGTCTCACCGTCTACGGCCGGTCGGTCGACATGATCAACCGCAACTACTTCGCGCACCAGATCCTTGGCTGCGGCCAGCTTGTGTTCTCGATCATGCAGGCATACGGCGTCAACTACCGGTCGGCGGGCGAGAACATCGGCTGGAACGGCGGCGGCGCGGCGGCGATCAACTCCGCATTCATGAACAGCCCCGAGCACCGCGCCAACATCCTCAACGGCAACTTCACCTCGCTTGGGGTCGGCACCGACTCCGGCACGCTCATGGGCTACTCGGGCGTGTGGATGTTCTCGGAGGAGTTCGCGCAGCTCGGCTCGTCGCCACCGCCGCCTCCTCCCCCGCCGCCACCGAAGCCGCCGGCACGCCCCAGCCCGCCACGCAACACGCCCGCGCCGGCTGCGCCGCACCTGCCGCCCGCCGTGGTCACCGCGGCGCCAGCGCCCGCGCCGGTAGCTCCGCCGACCCCAGCCCCTGTGCCCGTCGTCCCCGTCGTCCCCACCCCGACACCGCAGCCGCTGCTGTCGCTGACCGTGCCGCCGCTCCCGGACACCAACGGCGGCCTGCTCTTCGACTCGATCGAGTCGGTGCTGGAGAACTACCTCATCAGCTGACGCAAGCATCACCCGCGGACGGTGCACGCCGTCGGCGTCGTTGCCCATCCACCAGAGCCGAGGACCACCAGATGACAACCTTGACCGCGCCCGTGCCAGCCCCCGCCGGAACCGCGGTGGTGGTCGCCAGCAACCTCTGCAAGACCTACAGCATTAGCCGGCCACCGCGCGACGTCCTCCGTGGCGTCTCCATCGAGGTCGATCGCGGCGAGTTCGTCGCCCTGATGGGACCGAGCGGATGCGGCAAGAGCACCCTGATGCACGTCCTCGGAGGCCTCGAGCCCCCCGACAGCGGCGCCGTCGCCGTCGAGGGTCGCTCCCTGTACGAGATGGACGACGCCGCTCTCTCGGCGTTCCGCCGTGACCGCATCGGCTTCGTCTTTCAGTTTTTCAACCTGCTCCCCAACCTCACCGCCGCCGAGAACGTCGCCCTCCCGCTGCGGTTGCGCAACGAGGGCTCGCGCCGCCATCGCGAAGCGCGAGTCAGCCAACACGACATGCGCCAACGCGTATCGGTGCTCATGAACCAGCTCAACCTGCACGGGCTGCAGGGACACGGGCCCGAGGAGATCTCAGGCGGCGAGCAGCAGCGGGTGGCCATCGCCCGCGCGCTTTCGGCCGCACCGGCGCTGCTCCTTGCCGACGAGCCCACCGGGAACCTCGACTGGACGAGTGGTCACGAGGTGATGGCGCTGCTCGCCCGCCTCTGCCGCAGCGAGCAGCAGACAACGATCCTGGTCACCCACGACGCCCGCGTCGCCTCCCACGCGGATCGTGTGCTGCTGATGCGCGACGGACGAATCGTCGACGAAGTGCGTCTCGACCACGGCGACGGCGTCGATGAAAAGGCCGCCGTCAGCCAGCTCGTCGAGCGGCTCGACAAGGTCGACCTGTGAGCCTGACCTGGGCGCTCGCCACACGCGCCATCAGTGGCCGTCCCTTCCGCTCACTGCTCAACGGGCTCGCCGTGGCGCTCGGCATCGCCGTGGTCCTCGGTGTCGCGATCACCGTCAGCGGGCTCAACGCCGAGTCGCGCTCGGCAGCGCAGGCCTCGGCGGGGTCCTCGAGCCTCGACGTGCGTGTCACCGCCGGCACCGGGCTGACCGCGGACGCAGCCGCGGCGCTGCGGACTCTGCCCGGTGTCGCCGACGCGGTACCGCTGTACCAGAAGCGCGTCATCGGGCGGCTCACCCCCGACGACGTCGCCGGGACCACCGTCGACCTGGTCGCCCTCCGCAACGGCAGCGTGGCGCTCCGCCCGGTGTCGCTGGTGGCCGGTCGCATGCCCGCAGCCGGCAGCCACTCCGAAATCGTGGTCGACCAGGGTCTGGCCGCCCTACTGGCGTCAGACGCGCACACGAGACAGGTGGCGCTCGGCGACTCGATCCAGTTGACCACCAGCACCGGCCCGGACAGCTTCACCGTCGTCGGCATCGCCGGCAACGCGGGCACCACCAGCTTCACCCGCAGCGGCATCTACCTCACCGAGACGTCGATGCTCGAGCAGTTCCGCCTCGGCCTGCGCACCGCGTTCGTCGCGCTCCGGCTGGACAGCGGCGCCGACCCGACCCGCGTGGCCGACGAGGTGCAGAACGCGGTCAGCACCCCCGTCACCGCGGTCGACCCTGCGGCAGGGGTGAGCTCGCCGCTCGGCGAGGTCCAGCCACTGCTGCTCCTGGTCACGGTGCTGAGCATCGTCGTCGGCGCCGGTGCGACAGCCAACAGCGTCGCCCTCGCCGCCAGCGAGCGTCGTCGCGAGATCGGTCTACTGCGCGCCGCGGGCGCGTCGTCGCGGCAGGTGTTCCGCGTGTTCATGCTTGAGGTGGCCATCATCACCGCCGCCGCCGTCCCCCTCGGCATGGTTTTCGGGATCGCGCTCGCCGCAGTGCTCGAGGCGCGGCTCACGCCCTCCGACCTGCCCGTCCCGACGCTGAACATCAGCGTCGTCCAGCTGCTGCTGGCCACGCTCGCCGGCTCGCTGGCGGCACTCGTCGGCGGAGCCATCCCCGCCCTCGGCACCGGCAGGCGGTCCATCCTCGAGGGGCTGCGGCCGCACCCCGGCGCGGAGCGCGAGCGGATCGCGCTCTTCCCGATCAGCCTCACGCCGCTGGCCCTGGTCGTCGGCGCGGCGCTGTTCACCACCGGCAACAGCACGGCCGCAGCCTTCGGCACGGTCATGGTCATCGCCGGCGTGCTCTGCGCCCTCCCGGTTCTGGCTCCGTGGACCGCTCGGCTGGTCGGCGCCGTCGCAACCCTGTTCACGCCCCGGGCATTCGGCGCCACCCGCAACCTCGTACGGCGCCGCAACCGCACCGCGCTGACCCTGAGCGGGCTCACCATCAGCGTGGCCTGTTCGGTGGCGGTCAGCGCCCTCGCCGCCGGCGCGATCGCGGGTGGCAACGCCTGGGTGTCGCAGCTCTTCAACGGCGACATGGTGGTGCGCAGCCCGGTGGCCCAGACCGACACGGTCGCTGCGACATTCGCCCAGGCGCCCGGCGTTCGCGCCGCGCTTCCCCTGCGCTTCATGTCGGTCGCCAGCGGCAGCTCGGTGCTCGCCGTGACCACCATCGATGCCGCCTACTACGCGGACGGCCCCGCGCTCCACGTCACCTCGCCGGCGCGCGCGGATGCGCTGCGCGCGATCAGCAGTGGTCCGGCGCTGCTCGCCCCGCGAGGTTTCGCGTCCACCCACGGCTGGCTGCTCGGCTCCTCGGTGCCGATGGTTACCAGCAAGGGAATCGTCCCGTTCCTGGTGGCAGGCATCGTCGACCACTCGTTCCCCGCCGGCAACGGCGACGAGTCGCTGATCATCGACCGCCATGAGGCGCTGTCGTACTTCGGCGACAACGCCGCCGGCTTCAACGACCTCGACATCGTGACCACAGGCAACACCAGCGCGGTGACCAGCAACGCGGCACAGTTCGGCCTCAGCGCAGTCACCGTCGACGACATCCGCTCCAGCGCCGCGCGAGCGCTCAACCATGCGCTGGCTCTGCTTCTTGCCGTCGCGGTGGTGGCGCTGGTGATGTCGATGATCGCGGTGGTGAACACGCTGACTGTCAACATCCGGCAGGGCTCACGGGAATTGAGCATGATGCGAGCCGTGGGGCTCGATCGTGCCGGGGCGCGGCGCCTGGTGCTCACCGAGGCCGCCGTGCTGGCGACCAGCGGTGCGGTCCTCGGCGTGCTCACCGGGTGCGCGGTGGTCCTCGGGATGCTGCGTGCGGTGGCCACACCGGGCTTCGCGCCCGACTTCGTATTCCCTCTGGCAACCGCGATCGCGGTGGTGGTCGCGGTGGTCGCCGGCAGCATCATCGCCACCGTCGTCCCGGCGATGCGGGTGGCCCGCAGCAGCATCGTGTCGGCGATTCGCCAGGACTGACGCCGTTGCGTGCGGGGTGGGGTGTCGCAGGGCTCGTGATCGCGATCGTCGCCGGGTGCGGCAGCGGCGCGCCCTCGACATTGCATGCGGTGCCGGCGACGTACTTGCTCAGCGTCGACCAGCTGGTGGCTCCCGACTTCAGCGCCGACGCGCCACCGCACTCAGTGTCCATCACCGACGCCGCGGGCGGAGACACAGCGCGAGCCGGCGAGCTGGCGAGTGCGGGGTTCACCGGTGGCGCGGCCGTCGACTTCTTCCGAAACCCCGGCAACATCGCGGTGGTCAACGGCCCGGTGCAGGTCGGCGACGCCGTCGACGAGTTCGGCAGCGCCGCCGGCGCCGCGGCACTGTATGGCAAGGACGTCGCCAGCCTCGATGCCGTCGCCGGTGCGATCGCGGTGTCGACCGGCAGTCTCGGTGACGCCGCCCATGCTACCACCCGCCTGGTCACCGACCCGACCAGCGGCGTGCGCCTCATCGAGATCACCGTCGAGTGGCGAGTCGCCAACCTCCTCGACATACTGGTGATGCGCGGGCGCGACGGCGGCACCCGCCCAGACGACGCGCTGCTGCTGGCCCACAGGCAGACGGCAGCCGAGCTCGGCCTTGCCACCAGCCCGCCGCTCCCCGCCGCGACCAGATCGCCGCGCTCTTCCTGACCGGGCTCCAGGCGGCGTCGACGGACCCGTCGGGCATACTCCGGCCCGATGGCGGTGATCGAAGCCCGGGCCCTGTTCAAACGCTACGGGGATCTCGTCGCCGTCAACGGGGTCAGCTTCAGCGTCGAGAGCGGAGAGGTCTTCGGCATGCTCGGGCCCAACGGCGCGGGCAAGACCACAACCATGGAGATGCTCGAAGGCCTGCGCGCACCCGACGCGGGCAGCGCAATGGTGCTCGGGTCGGACGTGGTGCGCGACGCCCGGGCCATCAAGGCACGCATCGGTGTGCAGCTCCAGGCCACGGCCCTGCCGCCGCTGATCAAGGTGCGCGAGGCGATCGACCTCTTCGCCGCCCTCTTCCCCGCCGCACGCTCCACGGATGCCCTCCTCAAGGAGTTCGACCTCGAGGAGAAGGCCGGAACGTATGCAACCGACCTGTCCGGTGGCCAGATGCAGCGGCTCTCGATTGCGCTGGCGCTGGTCAACGACCCCGAGGTGGTCTTTCTCGATGAGCCGACCACGGGACTGGACCCGCAGGCGCGCCTCAACATCTGGGATGTGATCGAGGGGGTGCGCCAGCGCGGCAAAACGGTGGTGCTGACCACGCACAACATGGAGGAGGCGGAGCGACTCTGCGCACGCGTCGCAGTCATCGACCACGGTCGGATCGTGGCGCTGGACGGCCCGGCGCGGCTGATCGCCGCCCATGCACCCGGCACCACCATCGAGTTCGACGCCCCCCACGGCGTCGACCTCGAGGCGCTGGCGAAGATCCCTGCCGTCGACAAAGTGACCGTGGATGGCCGCGTGACGGTGTCGACGCGGGCGCCCGAGCGGGTCCTGCGCGACCTCCTCGACCCCGACGCCCACTGGCTGAACCGCGACGAGGCAGGAGCGCAGGCGGCCATCCGCGACCTGCGGGTACGCCAGGGCACCCTCGAGGACGTCTTCATCGCACTCACCGGCCGGAGCCTGCGCACGTGAAGGCGTTTCGCGCGCTCACGCGCAACACGGTGCGGTCATCGTTGCGTAACCGCGTCGCGCTCTTCTTCACGCTCGGCCTCGCCTTCCTGTTCATGGTCATCTTCGGCGAGCTGTTTGGCGGCAACAACTTCAGCATCGGCTACGCCGTCGCCGACGACGACCACAGCGCCGCTTCGCAGCGGTTCGTCGCCGCGCTGAGCGGGGTGCCGCACGTGACCGTCAAGGTCGAGGCCGGCCACGCGGCTCTCGACGACCTGCGCAACAACCACGTCGACGTCGTCGCAGTCCTTCCCCCGGGCTTCGGCGCGGCGCTCGACAACCCCGGTTCCGGCACTGTGGTGCTCCATCCCATCCAGGCCAGCCAGACGTCGGCGAGCGCGGCGGTGGGCGACCAGGTCCTCGCCCAGGTCCTCAACGATGTCAAGTCAAAGGGAGCGCCAACCGGTGTCGTCCTGGGCGCGCCCACCACCTCCGCGGTCAACAACATCACCGCGATCGACTACTTCCTGCCCGCCATGCTCGCCTACATCATTCTGCAGAGCGGCATCAACTACGTGGCCATCGGACTCGCTGACCTGCGCGCCCGCAAGGTGCTCCGCCGGCTCCGGGCTACGCCGCTCCGACCAGCCCAGATCCTTGGCGCGCAGATCGTCGGCGGCGCGCTGACCGTGGTGCTCCAGATGATCGTCCTGATCGTGGTCGGGGTCACGCTGTTCCGGGCCAAGACCTACGGAAGCTGGCTGGTCGCCGCCGTGCCCATGGCGCTCGGCACCGCCGCGTTCGTGGGGATCGGGTTCCTGCTCACCAGCGCGGCGCGCACCAGTGAATCGGCGCGCGGGTTGGCGTCGTTCGTGGCCTTCCCCATGATGTTCCTCTCCGGCATCTTCTTCCCCATCACCACCCTGCCGGGCTGGTTGCAGACCGCCGTCCACGTGCTGCCGCTGACCTGGCTTACCGACGCGCTCCACCGCGTCATGAACGATGGTGTCGGCCTCTCCGACATCGGACTCGACTGCCTGGTTCTTGCCGGCTGGGCTGTGCTGACATTCGCCGTCGCCACCTGGCGCTTCCGCTGGGACTGAGCCGGCGTCAGCCGGCAGGCGGCTCCGTCGGTGCGCTCGGAGAGGTCGGCGAGGGACCGGCTCCGCCGGGCGCGGCACCGGCAACGGGCTCCACGGCCCGGCCGCATGCCTCGCAGAACCGTGCCCCGCCAGGCAAAGCCGCTCCGCAGCGGGCGCATTCGTGGGGCTCCGCAGCGGGCAGCGCCGCGCCGCAGTTGATGCAGAACTTCGCTCCGGCGGTGTTCTCCGTCGCGCAGGCCGGACAGGTGACCACGGCCGCGGCTCCGTTGCCCGGCGGTGACGACCCGTAGCCGCCGCCGCCACCGGCGAACCCCGGTGCGGAGGGAGGCGTCGGCCCGACCGCCGGCATCTGCGTCGCCTGGCCGCCGAGTCCGAGCCCGGCTCCGATGAAGGCGCCGCCGACCCCCGCACCACCCTTTTCCATTCCCCGGCCCGCGCCGAGCTGGAGCTCACCAGCCGCGTACTGCTGGAACGACCCCGCCAGCCGCGAGTAGGCGGTGTCACGCGCCAGCGTCTTGAGCTGCGCCTCGTCCTCATCGCCGAGGCTGATGGTGAAGTTCCCCATGCGAGCGACGGCAAGCCCATAGGCGGTCAGCTGCTGGGCGGATGCGGCGATCACGTCGGCCTCCACCTCGGGCACGTAGGCGGCCAGGCCGAGGATGGGCCACCCCTTGCTGACCACGTGCTGGGTGACGTCGGTCCGGAGCACCTTGATCAGTTGCTGCGCCACCCAGTCGGTGATGGCGTCGTTGTCGGTGACGTCAACGGTGCCGGTGAGGTTGGTGAGCAGGGTCGACGGGTCGGTGACCTTCAGCGAGTACTCGCCGTATACGCCGAGTGACACGACCAGCCCGGTGACGGGGTCCTGCACGTTGTCGATCCGTCCGCCGAACTTGAGGTCGGGGTACTCGCGGGTGCCGACGAAGTAGATCTCGACGCGGTAGAGGTTGCCTCCGGTGAGGTGATCGGCGAAGAAGCCGAGGAACGGCAGCTCGGTGGCGTCCAGCGCGTGGCGGCCGGGCGGGAGGGTGCCCTTGACCTCGCCCTGGTACATGAAGACAGCGACCTCGTCCGGTGCAACGATCGCGTTGCTATAGCGGCGGATGTTGAGGTCCGGCCACTTGAAGACGATCTGCCCCTTTCGGGCGTCGGGGACGGCGATGTTCTCGCGTGGCGATGGGAAAAAGTCCGGCATCAGAGGCCTCTGCGGTGATCGACTGTTGTTTCACACATTATCGGCTTGCCGCCAAGCGGCCAAACCCACGATATGCCAGTGCGACTCTTCACAGCTTCGTAGCCCGCCGGTGTCGGGGGGGCGCCGCCACCTCGCTGACAATGGACCGGCACCGCCGCTGCGGCCTTTTGCTCATTCATACGAGGCCACCGTGTCCGCAACCACAGCCGGGGAAACCACCGCACTGCCTCGTGACCGCGTCGTCACTGGACCATGGCAGTCCGGCCCGATCCGACGTGGCAGATTGCTATCGATGTGCCCCAAGGGTGGGAATCACCCGTGATCGCCATGAATGACGCGGTCGACGTCCTCCGCCACGGATGGCAGGATGCCGCTGGCATCTTCGCGCCCCACAGCCCTGAGATCGCTGAGCTGCTTCAGGCGCGCCTCGAAATGGCGGTCGCCAATCGCACACTCGACGAAAATCACCTCCTCGGTGCCATCGACGACGTCGAGTCCATGGCCGTCAGCACCGGCAGCCCATCCGGGCAGGCCTTGGCCCGCCGCCTGCGCCGCACGGTCTACGAGTACCTTCTCGCGCTCGATGCCGCGCCGCCACTGGTCGTGGTAGTCCCGGCCCCGACGCCAGCCCCGACCCCAGCCCCGGTCAGCCTGGAGCCCGAGCCCAAGCCGGACGAGGTCGCCGCGCTCGGCCATCGCGCCACCCCCGCCGAGGACCCCGTTCGCGCGCTGACCGAGGACCCCGCCGCCGTCGACGACCTCGACGAGCTGGAGGCCAATGGGGAGTCGCGGGCGAGGCGTTCGAGGTTCGGCCTGCGGCGGCGCCAACGCGGCACCGAGACCGACGAAGACGCCGCAGCTGAGGTCGACGCTGCCGGCGACACCGCCGGCCTGCCCGAGGCCGCCGAGCCGACGTGGCAGTACCCGCCCACCACCGAAGCCCCAGAGGCGGTACCCGCTGCACCGCCCGCCGAGGCCGCGCCGGAGCTCGAGGTTGCGGCCCCCGAGGCCGAGCTCGAGGCCGAGGCCGCGCCAGAGCTCGAGGTTGCGGCTCCCGAGGCCTTGCGCGAGGTTTTGGCCGCCGCGTCCGAGGTCGCAGATCCACCGGCAGCCGAGCACCCTGACGGGTTCGTCGCTCCCAGGCCCGGGTTCCACATCGTCGAGGAGACCCACCCCCACCACGCTCCCGGGGCCGCCACCGAGGCACCGTTGCACATGCCTGCGTTCGTAGAGCAGGAGACGGCAGCCACGGTGGTGACCCAGTCGGCAGCCGCACCGGCTGGTCCCGACCCGGCCCAGGCGGACCAGCAGTCCTACCAGTGGACCAGGCCCGTGGCCACCTCCCCACCGCAGGCTCCCCCTCCCCCGAGCGGCACGCCAGAGCCCGAGGTGCCCCGCCCGGCGCCGCTCGCCGAACCGGTCGCCGCCGCTCCCGAGCACCACGCCGATGGCCACACCGAGGTCGACAAAGAGAACGGGTGGCGGGTGCGTGGAGGAACGAGCAATGGTGCGGTCCCGCAGCCTCAGATGGACGAAGACCCCTTCGAGTACAACCCCCGTCTGGCCGAGCTGCGCCGGCGCATTGACGAACGCCTCAGACGCAAGAGGTGCGATGAGGCCGCTGCGTTGATGCAGCAGCTCGCCCAGGAAACCGGCGGACGAGTTGTGGCCGAGCTGGCCATGAACGCCGGTGATCGCTGCCAGAGTCTTGGCAAGTCCAACGCCGCACTGAACTGCTACCTGGCCGGGTCGCGCGCGGATCCGGTGTACGAGCTGCCCCTGAGCAGACTCGCCGACATCTGCATCGACGACCAGGACACCGAGCTGGCCGTCTCGTACCTCGAACGCATCGCGCGCCTGTACCGGTTCCGAGGCGACGACAAGGCTGCGCTGCGCGTGTACCGCCGCATCGCCACCATCGCGCCGTATCGCGAGGACGTGCTCACGCTGCTGCTCAACGCACAGAACACAGGGCGATTCGATTCCTGACCCCGATCTTCATGACGCGGCGTCAGAACCGCATCGGAAGGTCGTTTGCTTTGTTACCGGATGGCGACACCTGGCCGTCCATCCTCGGCGAAACTCGACAGAGGACATAGAACGGGTTCCGGCTCGCATCGACGCTCGATGCACCAGATCAAGAAACGACATCACCATCAAGGGGAACTGACGTGGCAATTCAGCCGAACAAGCCGCAGAACCGGGTGTTTCTGCTCGTGGGCATCGTGCTCGCGGCGGCCGCCGCGCTCGCTGTTCTCTTCGCAGTCAGCCGCGGTGGGAACAGCACGCCGACGTCCAACGTCGTCGTGGCCAAGACGACCATCGCTGCAGGGACATCGATCACATCCGACATGCTCACCAGCACCGGGTTGGCCCAGGGAAGTTTCCCCGCCGACGTCTTCACCGACCCCACCCAGGTGGTCGGTAAGACCGCGCCGGTCACGCTGAGCCAGAACACACCGCTGTACCAGTCGCTGTTCGTCTCCGCGAATCCCGCGATTCCGGGCCAGGCGGTCGTCGCCCACCTCGACATCACCAAGGGATACGTGGCCCTGGCCATCCCGGCCACGAGCGGCGTCACCGGCGCGTCGGGCAACAGCGCTGAGCTCGCCTCGGTCGGGTTCTACATCCAGCCCGAGGACCACATCGACATCCTCATCGACCCCGGCGTCCCCGGTCAGACCGGCGTCCGCTACTCCTTCCAGGATGTCCGCGTGCTCCGCGTCGGCGCCTCGGGCGTCACCGCCAGCGCTGTGAACTCGTACATCGTCGAGCTGCCGCGCAGCCAGGCGGAGATCATGACAGCGCTTACCACCGCCCACACTGCCGGCGGCCAGGTCGTGCTCAAGTACGTGCTGCGTCCCCAGAACGAATGGGGCAAGCGTGACGGCCAGAACGGCTTCGACAAGCCCAACTACGAGGCCAGCACGGCCGCACCGCTCACCACCGGCGCCGATACCGGTGTGAACGCAGCCACGCTCAACGCGCTCTTCGCCCACTGAATCGAGGTTCAGGTGCACCGCCGCCTATATGACGTGGAGAACGGGTGATGACCATCAGCCTGCCGGCCGTGGCCGCCGCAGCCCTCGCCGCCGGCACGGTCTTCTGCCTGACGCTCTGGGCGTCGGGACGGCGACTCAGCGAGGCCGATCGCGTCGCCGCACGATTGAGCCAGTACGGCCGCCCCACCGAGCTTGCCCCAACGCGAGTGCGGACCGGCAACCCGATCCGCGACATGGTCGAGGCGTTCTCCACGATGCTCAACCCGTTGTTGGCGCGTTCGTCGCACACGGGCAAGCTCGCCGACGACCTGCAGAAGGCCGACCTCAAGCTGAAGTCGTCGGAGTGGGTGCTTGCGGTGGTCGTGTCGGGCGTCGTGCTTGGGGCGCTTCTTGCGTTGCGCTTCGCCAACCCGGCCGTCTTCCTGATCGGCCCCGTGGGTGCCTGGGCAGGAAGCGCTGTGTATCTCCGCTTTCGTCAGGGTCGCCGCACGCGTGCCTTCAACAACCAGCTCGGCGACACCATCACCTTGCTCAGCAACGCGCTCAAGGCCGGGTACTCGTTCGCACAGGCGCTGAGCTCGGTGAGCAAGAACGGCAGCCCGCCCATCTCCGAGGAGTTCAGCAGGGCCACTCGCGAGATCGCGCTGGGTATCACCGTCGATGACGCGCTCAACCACATGGTGATGCGCAACAAGTCCGAGGACTTCGACCTGCTGGTCACCGCCGTGCAGATCCAGCGCGTGGTCGGCGGCAACCTGGCCGAGATCCTCGACACCATCGCCTACACGATTCGCGAACGCGTGCGAATCGAGGGTGAGATCCGCACCATCACGGCCCAGGCGCGCATCTCGGGCCTGATCATCACCCTCCTCCCCTTCGGACTCGCCGGCGTGCTCGCGGTCATCTCACCCTCGTACTTCGGTCCGATGCTTTCAGACAGCCTTGGCCACATCATGCTGGGCGTCGGGGTCTTCTCGATCATCATCGGCGCCGCCGGGATCCAGAAGATCGTCAAGATCGAGGTCTGACAATGTTCCTTGCCGCCTTCGCCGCCTTCGCCGCCTTTGTGGGCATCAGCTTCATCATCTTTGGGCTGACCAACCGCTCCGGGGCCACCCAGGGCGACCTTCTGGAGGCGCGTCTGGCCCAGTTCACGGAGAGCGGCCGACACATCACCAGCCTCACCGAGGCCGAGCTCAGCCTTCCCTTCGCCGACCGCGTCATCAAGCCTGTCTTCGACAAGTTGGGCAACTTCATGTCGCGTCGAATGCAGGGCGGTCAGCAGCAGGCCATCCAGGAACGGCTCAACCTCGCCGGTCGCCCGGGCGGACTCACCGCGGGTGGCTTCGTCGCCCTCCAGGTGATGGCCATGGTCGCGGGCGTGACCGCCGGCATCGGACTGGCGGTGCTGATGACCCTGAGCCCGCCCCTCCTCTACGCGGCGCCCGTCCTTGGTGGCGTGATCGGCTACCTGGCGCCCGCGTCAGTGATCTCGCGACGCATCCGCAAGCGCCAGAAGGAGATCCTGCTGGCGCTGCCGAGCGCGCTCGACCTGCTCACAATCAGCGTGGAGGCCGGCCTGGCCTTCGATGCCGCCCTCGCCAGGGTCACCGACAAGTACCACAACGCTCTCACATCCGAGTTCACCCAGGTGCTCAACGAGGTGCGCCTCGGACGTCCCCGCCTCGAGGCGCTGGATGAGATGGGCCGGCGCAACAAGGTCGAGGAGCTGAACAACTTCCTGCAGGCGATCATCCAGTCGGAGCAACTCGGCGTGGGTATCGCCAACGTCCTGCGCATCCAGTCCGAGGAGATCCGAAGGCGGCGGCGTCAGCGCGCCGAGGAGGCTGGGCAGAAGGCGCCGATCAAGATGCTCATCCCGATGATCGGCTGCATCTTCCCGACGCTGTTCATCGTGCTGCTCGGCCCCGCCGTCATCCAGGTCAGCAAGCAGTTTCACTGACCGGCGTCAACCGAGCTGTGGTGGTGCTCCGCCCCCCAGTTGGATGAGAACGCCGTCGATGAGCCGGAGCCGGCGCGCCCGCCGGCGCTCGCGCAGCACCGAGTTGCCGGCCACCGCCTCGGATACCGCCTCCTCGTCGTCCAGCCGCGTCCGCAGCTGCGTCACCTCGCCGAGCAGCTCCTCGACCAGTGGATCGACGCGCTTCTCGACCCGCCGCTCGAAGGTGGCCAGGACCGCGTCCTGGGCTACCTGGCATGGGTCGTGACAGCGAGCATGCTGGGTCACCCTGAGTGCCGCAGATGCCCCCAACCTGCTTTGGCAGAGTTGTGACATAGCGCGCGCGGGGCGGGAACGCGTGATAGGTTCGAGCCCAGCATGATCGCAGCTCAAGCCAGCACCACCCTACAGCAGTTCAGTGCGGACGCCGTCCTGGTGGTGCTGATCATCGTCAACGCCATCCTCGGCTGGCGCACGGGCACGCTGCGCCGCCTGGTCTCGTTCGCCGGGCTGTACGCGGGCGTGCTGGCCGCGTACTACATGGGGAACTACTTTGCATCGCTGGTGCGCAAGGGCGACATCTTCGCCAACGCCTGGTCGTTCGTGGCCGTCACCCTGGTGGTGGTGATCGCCTTCGAGGTGATCGGCAGCTTCTTCAATGACCGGTTGGCCCAGCTGGCCACCGTCACATTCGACCGCGTTGCCGGCACCCTCATTGGCGCCGCGGTGGGCTTCTTCCAGGCGAGCGTGCTGTTCATGGTCGCGCTCGCCGTCGGCGCAGCACCGTCGTCACCGGCCAACACCATCCCGCCGCTGCGCGATCTGCCCGCCACAGCCATCCGCAACGCGCCGCTCTCCGGCCAGGCGATTCGCGCCCAGCCGCTGCTCAAGAGCATCTTCGCACCGATGTTCTCGACGACCGACCTCACCGCCCACCTCGAGGAGAGCACCCAGCTCACCTCGCGCTGACCGGGCTTTGGCGGGGTCAGACGGCCACGGGGTTGTCTGCGGCAAAGAACGACTTCACCACCGACCCGAGGCCGACCAGGTTGAACGGCTTGGTGATGAGGTGGTTGGCGCCGGCGAGCCGCGCCTTTTCGACGTCCTCGTCCCCGGAGAGGGCGCTGAACATCAGCACCGGGATGTCGACCGTGTCGGGGTTGGCACGGATCTGGCGACAGGCCTCGATGCCGTCCATCCCCGGCATCATGATGTCGAGGATGATCAGGTCAGGACGCTGCTTGCCGACCTCGGCGAGACCGTCCTCGCCGTTCGCCGCCATGGCCACGTCGTACCCCTCGATGCCCAAGTACATGGCGACGATGTGGAGCAGACGCGGATCGTCGTCGACAACCAGGACTCGTCGACTCATCCGAGAGGGGCTCCAGAAGTGGTGGGCGGGTTGGACCTCCCCTTCTGTCGAGTATAGGGTTGGTAGCGCTCACCAGACGAAGGGGACCAGACGGCGCGTGTGCCGTGCGTACGCCACGTACTCCGGATATGCCTGGGTGAGCAGGCGTTCCTCGAATCGGGCGCGCACCAGCTGGGTGGCGATGAAGGGAGCCAGCACCACAAGCGCCAGCGCCCCCGGGTTGACCATCACGAAGGCGGCCGCGGCGAGGATCTCGGCCGCGTACAGCGGGTGCCTGACCAGCCGGTACGGCCCTCCGGTGACCAGCCTGCGCACCTCGGGGATGATGCTCAGGCTGCGACGCAGGTAGAGGAGCCCGTACACGGCGAGGCCGAAGGCGATCACCGAGATCGTCGTGGAGAGCCCGCCCAGCCACGACGGCGGCCTGTACAACGCCCCCCCCTGGGGCAGGGCGCCGATTACCAGGAGCATCACCGTGCCGGCGAGGGCGGCAACGCGCGGCAGCATCCGTCCATCACGCGCGCGTGGCGCCGGTCTCCCGACGTAGATGAAGACGGGAATCAAACAGAACAACAGGTACAGCGCCGCCGGCAGCGGACTGCTCAGCAGCGACGACATCGTCACCGGGTTGGGCAGCGCGTGCACGTCGGTGGTGAGTCGCTGGAACTGCGCAAGGCCGAGCAGTGCGAAGAACGTTGCCGGTACGACACGGCCGAACACGATCAGCCGCATAGAGTCGACCACTGAAGTGCTCAGGCGCGGTGCAGCGGCTTGGAGAGCCATCACCAAGAAGTCTAGGTGAGAGCGGCGAAATCGCGTGTCCCGAATGTACGAGGCTTTGTTACGATCCTTTCGCAGAGTATCCATCTCGGTGACACATCCTGGGGTCATAGTTTGGATCGGTGCCGGGAATCAACCCGGCCGGAATCCAGTTGCAAAATCCCAGGTAAAGGAGGTGAACACCGGAATGCTTAGCAATCTCTATCTCCGTCTCCGCGAGCTCATGGTTCGCAATCAGGAAGATGAGGAAGGCCAGGGTATGGTCGAGTACGCGCTCATCCTCGTCCTCATCGCTGTCGTCGTCATCGTCATCCTCACCGTCGTTGGCAAGCAGGTCAGCAACGTCTTCTCGAACATCAGCAGCGGCCTCGGTACCTAAAGACCGTCCGCTCGCTCACGCGAGACACTGAACTAAGGGGTGCCGCCTCGTGCGGCTCCCCTTTCTTCTTGTCCAGCACCAGTGGTGTGAAGTGCTGTTGACGACGGTGTCGCAGCCGGCCGTTTGCCACCTACCATCGTCCGATGGACCAGCAACCGGCGCGAGCTGCCGTCCGCGTGGTGGTCGCGGCTCCCTTCAAGGAGATCGTCGGCATCCACGAGAAGATGTCCGAATACGCCGACGAGCTCGACGTCTGTGGCGTGGTGTCGAGCGCCACAGTGGTCGCCGATCAGACCCGGGTTCTTCAGCCCGAGGTGCTCGTGCTCAGCGAGAACCTCGGCATCGACCCTGTCGACGCCGCCGCCAAACTGGCCGCCACGGCGCCGATTACCCGGCTGGTGGTGCTGGTCAGCCGCCGCGACACCCTGCCGCCCGGCGTGGCCGTCGCGGTGCTCCGCCTCGACACCTCGGCCCGCGAGCTGCGTGGCGCCATCATGCTGGCCGCCGGCAGACTTCGCGGCCAGACTGCCCCGCGGTGATCGGCCATCCGCGCTCGGAGTTGAGCAAACAGCTCCGTGTGGTCGTCGACTTCCTGACCGCCGACGAGGCGCCTGGCGACGAGCGCGGCGACGAGCGCGGCGCCGACCAGGGCCGTGACCGCGCCTCCAAACGGCGACTCTTCGGGCGCTGAGTCCCGCCTCTCGCCGAATACAATCGGGCAGCCAGAACGACGCGAACGCGTCAAGTAGTTGCGGGGATGCAACGGCGCGTCTGACACGCTTTGACGAGCCGCCGACGACCGGCTGACCCGGCCGGGAACCGGTTGTGGCCTCCCCTACCCTGCGGCCGTGCGCAGAGTTCTCATCGCCATGCTCGCCGGCTGTCTCTGGATGGTCGCCGTGCCGGTCAACGCCGCCCCGCCCCCCCCGCCGCCACCTCCCGCGGCGCCCGCCGACCCACTCGCTGCCCAGCTCCTGTTGCAGCTCCAGCAGCAGGCCGAGCTCAACGCCACGGTCGGTTCGCTGAGCAGCGAGCTGCAGGCCGCCCAGGACTCGCAGACCTCGCTGCGGTCCCTGATCACCGCCAACCAGCAGGCGATCTCGCAGACCTTGGTCAAGCTGGCCGCAGCCGAGCAGCAGTACAGCGAGGCCAGCAGCCGCGAGGTGACCGAGAAAGCTGCCGCCGTGGAAGCGCGGCGCCGCGCGACGGCGGACCAGGCGCTCCTCAGGGTCTACGCTCGCCTGGGCTACGAGACCCAGAACGGCCTGCTCTCCTACCTGCTCTCGAGCAACTCGATGTCGGACCTGTTCAGTCGGGCGGCCGACCTGTCACGGCTCACCCACCGCGGCGCCGATCTCGTCGTCCAGATCAACACCGATATCGCCGAGGCTGACATCGCCGAGGCCAGGGCGGCGGCGGACGCGACCACCGCAGCGCAGGCGACAGCCCAGCTGCAGGAGCAGCAGCAGACGCTCCAGCAGGAGACCCAGCACGCCCAGGACCTGATCAACCAGCTGAGCAACCAGGCGGCTGCCACGCGCAGGGAGATCAACGCCGCCAACGGCCAGAGCCTTGCCGTCGCGATGCAGATCGCCCAGACCCGCCTCGCCGAGCTCGACCAGACGATCGCGGCCGCCATGCAGGCAGCGTGGCAGGAGGCGACGTACTACGTGCAGAACCACCTCGGGACGCTGCCCGCGTCGATCGCCAGCCCGCCGGCCGTGCCGATCAACGCCGATGGCTCGCAGCTGGTCTGGCCGGCGCACGGCGTGGCGATGACGCAACCCTATGGGCCATCGACCTACCCGTTCGAGCCGCCTTTCGGTGGCTTCGCCCACTTCCACACCGGTATCGACCTGTCGGGGCCGCTGGGCACGCCGATGATGAGCGCGGCGGACGGAGTCGTCGTCGCCGCTGACACCTCAACTGTCGGCTACGGCAACCACATCATCATCGCCCATGCCGGCGGCTTGCTCACCCTGTACGGCCACCTCGAGGCCATGCTGGTCAAGCCGGGCGACGCGGTCAAGGCCGGCCAGGTGATCGCGCTGCTCGGTTCAACCGGCAATTCCACTGGCCCGCACTGCCATTTCGAGGTCAGGCTCGGTGGTCAGCCGGTCAACCCCCTCCCGTTCCTGCCGGCTCTTCCCGCACACGCGACGGGGCCGTAACAGCGACGTGGGGGATTTGCGGGAGGGGTGCCGCGATGATGGAGTTGAGGTGAACCCATGATCCGCGTCCTGATCGCCGACGAGAGCCGCGTGGTCAACGACAACATCGCGCGCCGCCTCGCGCTCGAGGATGACGTGGTGGTCTGCGGCACCGCCGCCGACGGCGAATCGGCCGTGAAGGAGGCACTCTGGCTCCGCCCGGACATCGCTGTCGTCGACGCCGGCCTTCCCGGCATGGACGGTGGCCAAACCGCCGAGATGCTTGCACAGGCCCTCCCCGGCACCGGCGTGATCATGATGTCGATGGAGGTCGAGAACGACGCCTACCGCTTGGCCATGCTCGCCGGCGCCCGCGAGTTCCTGCAGAAGCCGTTCCGCGGCGACGACCTGGTTGCCGCGGTGCGTCGCGTCTATGCGTTCGGTCAACACCGCGCTGTCGTCGCCGAAGCCGCGGTGCTCACCGCCAACGCCACGTCGTCGCAGCGGGCACCGGCCCTGGCCCCGACGGTCATGGGCCTGGTCACCGCGGTGATCGCGGGCAAGGGGGGAGTCGGCAAGACGGTGGTTGCCATCAACCTCGCCACCGCCCTGCGCACCGGAAAGTCCCGGCGAGTCGTGCTCGTCGACCTGTCCCTGCAGTTCGGCGACGTCGCCGCTGCGCTCGCTCTGCGCACCGATCGCACCATCGGCGACCTGCTCGCCGAGGGCAACCTCGCCGACCATGAGCTGGTGCGCGATACCCTGGTCGCCGGGCCCGCCGGCATCAGCGTGCTGCTGGCTCCGATCACGCCCGACGTCGCCGACTTCATCACTCCGGCGCACCTGAGCACACTGGTGGAGACCCTGCGCGCCGACTTCGACCACATCCTGCTCGACACCCCCTCATACCTCACTGAGACAACGCTGAACGCCACTGCTCTCGCCGACCATGTGGTCCTGGTCACCGACCTCAGCGTGCCCGGGGTCAAGAACACGCGGCTGGTTCGCGGCGTGCTCGACACCCTCAGCGTGGACCCCACCCGCGTGCTGGTGGTCGCCAATCATCGCGAGTCCGCGGGCGAGCTGGACAGCCGCGGCGCCGAGACCTTCCTGGGTACCACCATCTCCGCCGAGCTCCCCTTCGACGCCACCGTCGTCGCCACGTCGGTGAACACGGGTGTCCCGTTCGTCCTCAAGGAACCCAACTCGAAGGCCAGCGCCGGTGTTCTGGCCATCGCTGACGCCATCGATCGGGGCCTTGCCACCAACGCCTCAACTGCCGAGCCTGCCAAGGCCCCTGGGTCGAAGAAGCGGTCGCGTCGCAAGCTCAGCTTCGGTCGCTGAGCCGCACAGGTCAGCGCCCGAACAACCCCTTGCGCTTCTTGCGGTCGGCCGGCTCCGGAACGGCGGCAGCGCTTGCGGGGAGGAGGCGCGCCACCAGCTCGCGGATGGACCGGCTGATCTCAGCCTCGGGGTGCGCCGTCACGAACGGGGTGCCGTTGGTGATCGCGTCGCCGACGATCCTCGGATCGTGGGGGATCTGCACTGCGACGGGGACCCTGAGGCTCTGCTCGATGGACTCACGGTTGAAGTCGGCGTAGCCGTCGATGCGGTTGACCACGAGCATGATGTTCTGCGGGTCCACCGTCAGTGACTCGAGAACCTTGAGTGTCAGCTTGGCGTCCTTGATGGCCGGGATGGTCAGCGTCGTCACCACCAGTACCCTCTGGGCCATCTCGACGACCTCGAGGTTGAACTCGGTGAGGTGTGTGGAGCAGTCGACGATGACGTAGTCGAAGGCGCGGCGCAGCTCGGCCATGAGCAGGCGCACGTGCTCGGCGGTGACCAGGTCGGCGAGCTCGGGGCTGATCGGCGCCAGCAGCACCTTGACGCCGCCAGGCCCGTTGGCGAGCACGTCGCTGACGCTGTCGGCGTCGACTGCGCTGGCGCCGTCCACCAGTTCGGTGATGCTGCGGCTGTGGTCGAGGTTGAGCATCACTCCGACGTCGCCGAACTGAAGGTCGAGGTCGACGAGCACGACGCCTCCGGCGCTCTGTTCGGCGAGCGCCACGGCGAGGTTGGTGGCGATGAGCGTCTTGCCGACACCGCCCTTGCCCGAGAACACCAGGATCACCTCGGCGGGAGCGCTGCTGCGCGGCGCCGCTGGGGTCTCCGGTTGTACGGGCAGCGACTTGGCGATGAACGTTCCCTTCTTCTGCTCGAGCTGGTAGACGCGGCGGATGGCCGCCACCAGTTCGTCATGGCTGAATGGCTTGATCAGGAACTCGCGAGCGCCGGCCTGCATGGCCCGCCGCAGATAGTCGCGTTCGCCCTGCACGGACATGATGATCACCGGCGAGGTCGGCAACTCCGACGCCAGCGTCTCGGTGAGCTTGATGCCGTCCATCAGGGGCATGTTCACGTCGGTGAGCACGATGTCGGGATGGAGGCGATGGGCCGCCTCGAGGCCCTCGCGGCCGTCGGCGGCAGTGCCCACGACCTCAATGTCGTCCTCAAAGCTGAGCAGCTTCTGGAGGTTGTCGCGCGTGCTGGAGATGTCGTCGACGATGAGGAGGCTGATCACGGCGGCTTCAGCGCGTCCCGGTCACGCCACGGACATCCGCGACGCGGCGGCCGGGTCGACGGTGACGCCAGGACCCATGGTGGCGGCGAGCGTCACGTTCCTCACGTATGTCCCCTTGGCGGCGGACGGCTTGGCACGGACGATTGCATCCATGAGCGCGGCGAAATTGTCGCGCAGCTTGGCGTCGTCGAACGATGCCTTGCCGATCGCGGTGTGGATGATGCCGGCCCGGTCGACGCGGAACTCGACGCGACCGCCCTGGACGTCCTTGACCGCCTTGGCGATGTCGAACGTCACCGTCCCGGCCTTGGGGTTCGGCATCAGCCCGCGCGGGCCGAGGACCTTGCCGAGACGGCCGACCTGGCCCATCAGGTCGGGAGTCGCCAGCGCCACGTCGAAGTCGATCTCGCCGGCCTGTACCTTCTTGACGAGGTCCTCGCCGCCAACCAGGTCGGCGCCGGCGTCGAGCGCTTCCTTGGCCTTCTCGCCGGTCGCGAACACTGCGATGCGCCGCGTTCGGCCGGTGCCGTGGGGCAGTACCACGCTGCTTCGCACCATCTGGTCGGCGTGGCGGGGATCGACGCCGAGGCGGATGTGCGCTTCGATCGACTCGTCGAACTTCGCCGTCGACGACTTGCGCACCGCGCTCACCGCCTCGTCGGGCGGATACGCCTTGTCGGGCATGATCGCGGCCGCGGCCTCGCGGTATTTCTTGCCGTAGCGGTGGGGCATGTCGATTCTCCTGTGGTGCGTGCGGGCGCCCGGGCACCCTCCCACGAACGGGTTCTAGTTGACGGTGATCCCCATCGAGCGCGCGGTGCCCTCGATGATCTTCATCGCCTGCTCGATGTCATACGCGTTGAGGTCCTGCATCTTCGACTCGGCGATCTCGCGCACCTGGTTGCGTGAAACGGTGCCGACCTTCTCACGGTTGGGAGTCGGCGAGCCCTTCTCGACACCGGCCGCCTTCTTGAGCAGGTTGTAGGCCGGCGGTGTCTTGGTGATAAAGGTGAACGTGCGGTCCTCGAAGATGGTGATCTCGGCCGGGATGACCGTGTCCCCCATCGAGGCAGTGCGCTCGTTGTACACCTTGCAGAACTCCATGATGTTGATGCCGTGCGGGCCCAGCGCGGTGCCGATCGGAGGCGCCGGCGTCGCTTTCCCGGCAGGGATCTGCAGACGGATGACTGTCTTGACCTTCTTCTTGCCCACGCCGAACTCCTAACGCAGCCGCTCGACCTGGAGCAGGTCGAGCTCGACGGGCGTCTCCCGCCCGAACATGTTGACCAGGACCTTGAGCTTGCCCTTCTCGGCATTCATCTCGGTGACCTTTCCGTGGAAATCGGTGAACGGACCGTCGGTGACGCGCACGTTCTCGCCGATCTCGTACTCGACGGACACCTTGGTCGGGGCCTCGGCCTTGACCTGCTTCTGGATGCCACGCACCTCGTGGTCCTGCAAAGGCACTGGCTTGTTGCCACTGCCGACGAACGACGTGACCCCGGGCGTGTTGCGAACCACGTACCACGACTCGTCGGACATGATCATGTTGACCAGGATGTAGCCGGGGAAGATTCGCTTGGCCACCTTGCGGCGCTGCCCGTCCTTGATCTCCATCACCTCCTCGGTGGGGACGAGGACGTCGAAGATCTTGTCGTGCATGTCCATCGACTCCACGCGCTTGAGGAGGTTGGCCTTGACCTTCTCCTCATGCCCGGAGTAGGCGTGGACCACGTACCAACGGACATCGGTTGTTGTTGCTGTCTCGTTCATGTTCACAGTGCTCACGGTGTGACTGGTGCGGAGGATCCCGCTGCTGACGTTGGGGGTGTGGTGCGGAGGCGCGGCGTGGGGGTGGCGCCGCGCTTCACGGTCGATCCCTTCGGGGCCACCTGGCTGCTGGTCGAGCTGCTCGAGCTGTAGAGCTGCTTGACGACAAGGCCGAGCCCGTAATCGGCGGCTGACACGATGACCGCCATGAGGATGACAGTGGTGATCACAACCCCGGTCATGCGGCCGAGCTCGTTCCAGGTCGGCCAGACCACCTTGCGCAGTTCGTCGACGACGCTCGCGAAGTAGTTGCGGTCGACTCCGGCTCCGGCCGGTGGTCCCACCGGGGTGCGCTGCTTGCTCGGCTGGCCGCGTAGCGCTCTCGCCACCTGACTTCAGTTCCTCCTGGTCTGCGCCGCATCCCTGCGGCCATCTCGTGTTCTGTGGCAGGGGCGGCAAGACTCGAACTCGCGACCCTCGGTTTTGGAGACCGATGCTCTAGCCAACTGAGCTACGCCCCTGTGCGCGCCGGACGTGACCGGCCCTGGATCCCTTACTTGGTCTCGCGATGCCGGGTGTGCGCTCGGCAGCGACTGCAGAACTTCTTGAGCTCGAGGCGGTCGGGGTCATTCCGCCTGTTCTTGAGTGTTGTGTAGTTGCGCTCCTTGCAGTCAGGACACTGCAGGGTGATGATCGCGGAGCCACCCTTCGCCGTTGCCACGTGCTTTTGCCTCGACAAAAAAGAAACCTAGCGGCGCTAGGTCAAGTCCGATTGTATCAGAGCCCCGCCGAGCACGTCCATGAAGTCGGCGGCCGGGGTGGTTGGTACCATTTGGCCGCCGCGGGCCCAAGTAGCTCAGAGGTAGAGCAACGCCTTGGTAAGGCGTAGGTCGTGGGTTCGATTCCCACCTTGGGCTCCGACCGCCGGCAACGGCGGTTTGAGTTCACCGGGGGCTGGTGTCCGCGTTGGTCCCGCCCCGTCCTGACCCGTCCGGGAGCCGTCGGACAACGTGCGGTGTTGGTCGACTCCTGCTGGACCAACTCCTCCACATTTGTTGGCCTCGGGTGACGAGGTCGGGAGGGCCAGTCGCACACAGCGAGACCCTGGGGCCCGCAGCGACCAGGCACCGGGGGGCCCGCCATCGCCGTCCTACCTCGCGCTCAAGAGGCACCGACGCGCCTACGGCGAAAAGGCGCCCGTCACCTCACGCTCACAAAACGATCCGGGCCGAGCCCGGCGCACCGGTGGCGGTCAACCAGCTCCTCGGCGCGATGCTCCCCGCGCATGCCCTCGACTGGGCCAGCGCGCAGCTCGACAACTGCCGCACGTACATGCTTTCCCCCACCGGCCGCTTTCAACAATGGTGCGCGACGGTGGGCAACATCATTGCACACCCCCAATTACCGTCAAGCTATTTGCTGGATGGTGCAGTAGGAACAGCGCCGAAGAAGAACCCGGGCGCCTGCTTGATCACTGGATGACATCCGACTCCAGCTGCTTCCGACGCGCGTCGGTCGTCTCCCATTCCGGCAGCTCCACCTTCGTCACCACAACAAACACGGCCCGCCACCTCGTCCCGCGGAAGCCCGACGGTAGGCCGACGCGATCTCAACCACTGATCACCACTGTGGTTCCGATGTCCGCCCACCCGAACAGCCACGGCATCACCGTGCTCTCGATGTGGACGCAGCCATGGCTCGCGTAGAATCCATTTTCACTGCCCGGCCCAAAACTGCTGTCCGGCTCCCACGGGGCATCATGGATGTAGTAGCCGCCGGCCGCGAATCCCATGACGTAGTTGGCGACCGACGGGTAGTAGTAGAATGGCGACCCCTTGGGCCACGGCGAGATGAACGTGAAGTGGGTGGCTTTCGAGAAGATGTGGAAGGTTCCCGTCGGCGTGCGTAGCTGCGCCCGACCTGTGGTCACCAAGGACGTGCGCACGGTGCACCCGTTCTGGTAGAAGGTCACGCTCTGCTGACTGAGCGAGATCGCGATCACCTTTCCGCCCGACACCGTGCGGCTGCATCCGTTTGCGCCTGGATCGGCGTTGACGACGTTGTCCAGCACGGCTATCAGCGCGGCCACCGCACTGAGCGAGGGTGAATCGCTGGCCGCGTGAAAGGCGGCGGCGACATCAGCGTACTGCGCCAGGAAGGTGGCGGCGTGGGTAGTGCTCAAGGCAGTCGCAGACCTGATATCTCTCTGCAGCGCCGCCAGAGCGGCGGCGACGCCGTTGTGCTGGCCGATCAGGTCACGCAGCGTGCGCAGGGGGCCTTGCAGGGCCCTGATCGCGGCCTCCGGGAAAGCCCCACCCGCCGCGGCGGTCTGCAGCGCGGCGAGGAGAGCGGGCACCTGCGAATCGTCGAGGCCGTCGGCTCGCGCGGTTCCCACTGCGCCGCCGGCGACGCCGATGAGCTGGCTGAGGCTCGAGTACGGCTGGAGCATGGCGGCCCTGGCCTGGCTGACCGACGCCGTCTGCTGTGCGGTGTGGACGGTGGCCGACCAGGAGGAGCTCAGCCTGTCGATGTCACCGGGCACATACGTGGATGCAAGCAGCTCCGGCCAGCCAGCCGCGGCGGTGACCGTCTCGGGGGGGAGGTAGCCCCCGTACTGCGCCAGCACAGCCGTCCAGCGATCGATCACCGCACTGGCACGCTGTCGCGACGCATTGACCGCCCCCGTCCAGACCACGGTTGTTTGGTCGCTCAGTGAGGCCAGCAGGCGACTCCCGCCGTTGTCGTTCCACACCGCTGAGGACGCCGGCGCGGTCCGGTACGGCGACGCCTTCAGCTGTTGTCGCAAGGGCATGAGGCTCGGCGCCGGCACGCCCTGTGCCACGTCCCCGTCCCAGGCCTGACTGAGCTGGTGCGCTCGCGAGACAAAGTCAGCCTGTCTGGCGGCGTTGGCCGCGGGCACCGTTGCCGTTGTCCTTACCGCCGCCGGCGCGCACGACATCGCCATCAGCGCGCAGCAAGCAGCTGACATGGAGACGAGGAGAGAGCGCACGCGGCGATGGTAAGAGGACCGTCAGAACTCGGTCAAGTCGGTCCACATGATGCGAGACCCGGTCAAGCGAAGCCTCCTGGTTGACGAGCTGGGGATGGTTGGCGTGGAGGAACTCGGTGACGACACGGTGGAGTTCCTGTTGTAGGCAACTCGCGTGGTGCGACCTCTGCGGGTCATGCGGCCGTCTGCCGCGCCGTGGCGCGGCGCACCGCGTCGAGCACCAGCATCACCTCGGCCCGGCCGGCGGCCCCCATATGGCCGACCCGGATCGCCATCCCTGCGAAGGCGCCGATCCCAGGAGCGACGAGAACGCCGTCGGCGAGCAGGTCTTGCCGCAGCCGCGCTTCGTCAACGCCAGTCGGCGGGGCGAGCACGCTGAGAGTGGGCGCGAGAGCCGCCTCCTCGGTCAGCGGAGTGAAGTGCAGCTCGCGGAATCCCTCTCGGGCGAGCTCGGCGACCTCGTGATGGCGCCGGAACCGCTCGTCGAGCCCCTCGGAGAAGATCTCAGCGACGCTCGCGTCGAGCGCTCGGATGAGGCTGGTCGCATGGGTCGCGAAGTAGGCGGTGCTCGTCATCGGCGCCTCCCACCGCGACAGGTCGAGGTAATACGCCGCGGGGGCCCTGAGGACTTGGCGTCGCTCACGCGCACGAGGCGAACACAGTACGAGCGCCAGACCGGGGGGCGCTGCGAGCGCCTTTTGCGGCGCCGTCACGAGAAGATCCACCCCCAAGTCGTCGAGGTCCTCGCGCATACCACCCGTCGAGCACACCCCATCAAGCAACACCACCGCACCCGCGTCGCGCGCTACCGCTGCCACGCCCGCGACATCGGCTCGCACCCCGGTGCTGGTATCCACATGGGTGACGATGACCAGCGCGGGCGGAGCACCTCGCTCGACGACCGCACGGACCTCGTCCAGCGATGCGCGATGGCCCCACTGTGCGTGCACGTCATCGACATCCAGGCCGTGTATCGCGCAGATGTCGACGAAGCGGTCGGCGAAGTAGCCGTGGTTGACGATGACGACACGCTCTCCCCCCCGCACGTGGTTGACAACCGCTGCCTCCATCGCCAGCGTCCCGGAGCCAGGGAGGACGAAAACGTCGGCACTGCTCATGCCGGCGAGTCGACGCAGTCCTGACCGGATGCGCGCCAGGCTCGCCGCATTCTCCGCACTCCCGTGGCTGCGCAGCGGGGCCGCCAGCGCAGCGCGGACGCCAGGCGACAACGGCGTGGGCCCGGGGATCATCAGCAGCGGGTCCTCGCGGCTGTACGGGCTCACCTCCGGCGGCTCAGAGCGCCTTACCCGGGTTCAGCGTCCCGGTTGGGTCGAAGGTGGCCTTGATCAATCGTTGAAGGGCAAGGTTTTCGGCGCCCAGCTCACGCTCGAGGTGCCAGACGCCGAGCCATGACCAGCATGCCCGCTTCGGCCGCGTTGGTGGATCTGACCGCGCTGCTCGATCCCCACCGCTCACATATCTCGGCCATGCGGCGCACTTGCTCATCCGCCTGGCTGCCGGCATCGGACTGCGCCACGAGCATGGCCGCCGCCGTCGTGTCCAAGCCCATGTGCTTCCAGTCCTCGACCGCCGTTACCGTACGTTGGTCCATCAACTCGAGCATCGACGGCACCATGACCTGGCGGATGGCCACGATGGCCGCGCCGGCCTCCTCCATGCTCGGGAAGAAGACGACGAGCGTAGCAGCCGGCGGCGGTGCCGGCTGGAGTTTCACGGTGACCTCGGTGACCACCCCGAGCGTTCCCTCCGAGCCAACGAACAAGGCGGTGAGGTCGTACCCGGCCACTCCTTTGAGAGTGCGCCGGCCCGTGCGCACGACAGTGCCGTCGGCCAGCACCACCTCGAGCCCGAGCACATAGTCCCGGGTTACCCCGTAGCGCACGCAACACAGGCCGCCCGAGTTGTTGGCGACGTTTCCGCCGATGCTGCAGAACTCGAAGCTCGATGGGTCGGGGGGGTAGGCCAGGCCGAACTCGGCAACAGCCTTCTTGAGATCGGCATTGATGACCCCCGGCTGGACCACGGCGAGCAGGTTGTCACGGTCGATCTCGAGGATCCGGTCCATCCGAGACGTGCACAACACCACGCAGCCGTCGATGGCGTTGGCGCCGCCGGCGAGGCCACTCCCGGCGCCACGCGGCACCACCGGGACGCCGGCGGCGGAGCAGATGCGCAGCACGACGGCGATCTCCGCGGTGGTGTCAGGAAGCGCAACGGCGGCGGCCAACCCGGGGGTGAGGAAGGACGCCCGGTCCTGGCTGTAGCCGACGACGATGGCAGGATCGGTGATCAACCGCTCCCCGAGCGCGTCGCGGAGGGCGCGCAGGGTTGGTGTCGATACGGCAGTCGTCGTCACGACAGACGGGCCCGGAGGCCGTCCAACAGGTGAGGAGGGCTCACGGAAATCTCCCGGTTACCAGGATTAGGTGATCGTCACGGCGGCCATTGTTGCAGGCCAACGCGGTGGGGTTCTGCTCGTCACGGGCGGATCCGTTCCGCTGGGTTCGTGTGCGAGGCTTGCCCGATTGCGGGTGCCGGGCGTGCTCTAGCAGCTTCAGACCTTCGCATAGGTCAACGGGGAGTAGCCGGTGACCGTCTGGCGATGGCCAGCGGGACCGTCAGTGAGAGGGGAAGACGCCGCCACGCGTCACCTCTGGTGGAGGTGGCGACACTTTAGGGCCGGTTTACATTGCTCCGCCACCGTGATGGGCGACGGCCCTAGGACTATCAGGTGCGCCACCGCGACCACTCCCAAGGAGGAGAACGATGCGACGACCGAACGTCAAGCGGCGCGTGGCCCTGGCTGGCGGGACAGCGCTCATCGCTGCGGCCGGCGTGGGCGCGTATCTCGGGGCGGCCGGTGGATCAGCGAGCGCGCACCTCACGGCGACCCCGGTCTCCACGGTAGCCACCCAGACTGGCACGACAGCTCCAGCTCCAGGCGACAACCAGCAGGGCGTTCAGGGCGGCCAAGGCAACAACAACCAGCAGGGCGTTCAGGGTGGCCAGGGGAACGACAACCAGCAGGGCGTTCAGGGCGGCCAAGAGGGCGACAACCAGCAGGGTGCTCAGGGTGGCCAAGTGAACGACAACCAGCAGGGTGTTCAGGGCGGCCAAGCGGGCGACAACAACGGCTAGGCGAAATGGATAGGGGCGGATATTCCGCCCCTATCTCCGTCAGGTGTGTCGGGCATGGCCTGTCACATCGAACCGGGAGAACCCGGCCCCAACCAAGGCGACCTCGCCGCTTGATGCCACCGCGCCGAAGAGCACGCGGAGGGCGATGACCCCGGGCCGCTAGCGAGCCGAAGCGACCCCCGACGCCGGTTCCGGCCGCGGTCAGCCCGCGAGGCTGAGGACGCCACGTTCGAAATCCGAGGGAGCGTCGAACTGCATCATGTGGCTCGCCCCCGGGAGTACCTGGACATGTGCCTGGGGCAGCATGACCGCCAGTCGCGCAGACAAGTTCCGGAAGATCTTCCGGCTCAGGGCTCCCTCGAGCAGCAGCACCGGTACCGCGATGCCCGCCAACGCCGCATCGGTGAGTTCTTCGCCAGTACCGGCGTCCAGTTCGGTCATGGTGGTGACGGCGTTGCGCTGAATCGCCTGCTGGACCTCAGCAGGCAGGTTGTCGTAGGTGACGGTCCCGTCGGTCCGCCGCGTGGCGAAACGCAGGAACCGTACGGTGGCGGCTTCGGCGCCCTTCGTCTTCCTGAGGATCTGAATGTGAATGAATGCCGCGAGAAAATCCGCCGTCATGTGCTTCTTGGCGTGGTAGGGCGGCTCCATCAGCACCAGGCGGCCGACGAGTTCGGGGTGCTCTGCGGCCAGGGCGAGGGCGATGATCCCGCCCCAGCTGTGACCGACGACCGTTGCTGAATGCGTATTCAAGTGGCCCATCAACTCCTTGACATCCTCAACCTGGCGGGCGAGGTATCCCGACGGTTGATCGCCGGTCGAGCCGCCGGTGCCGCGGCGGTCATAGGTGATGACTGCATGACTCCGTGCCAGCTGCGCGACACTGTCGAACCACGCGCTGCCACCCATTCCATGGATCAGCAGAATCGGGCTGCCCTCTCCATGAACCTCGTAACTCAGCCGGCCACCGTCGCCGACCTCGAAGATCTGCCTGGCCGATTCAGTTCTTTCCATCCTCACCATCTCGCTCCTCCTTGACTGCTGGTGAAGTCAGGATGGGCGATGCACGGGGCGGCCGCATCGGGGATGGCCCCCATATTGGGAGCGCTTGCCTCCCATCTTCAGGGCTGGATCCCCAGGCGCCGCGCGACAGTGAGGGCTTCCGCGCGAGAGCGGGCGCCGAGTTTGCCCAATATGGCTGAGACATGGTGCTCGACTGTCTTCTCTGAAAGGAAGAGGCGGATCGCGATCTCTCGGTTGGCACTGCCGCATGCCATGAGTTCGAGGACCGGCGTTTCCCGCATCGTCAGGCCGCCCGGACTCTCCCGGGTGTGGCGGCCCGCGGGCCCCTGGGGATGGCCACCGCACCCAGCTCACGGAGGTGTCGCCGAACGTCGGCCGCCGCGGGGACGGCCCCCAGGCCATCGAACGCGGCGAGGGCCTGACGCAGTACGGCCTCGTCCTCCGCGAGAGCCAGGCATTGGGCGGCCTCGTAGGGGCACCCGAGGTCTCGCCAGTGGGCCGCGGCGGCTGCCCAGTCACCGGCCAGAGCCAACTCGTACGGTTTGGCCATCGGCGCCTCCGGCTTCACTGCCGCGCCCGCCCTGAGGGCCCAGAAGGCGAGTTCGCCAACCTGCCAGGGATCTCCCACCCGGGCCGCCTCCCGGCACCCTGATTGCGCAGTGGCGGCGGCCGCAACCTCGTCGCCGGCGAGGCACAGTGTCTCAGCTCTGGCGGGCGCCACCGCTGCGAAGGGACCCAGCCATTGATGCTCGGTGGCGAGAGCGAGTGCTTCGTCAATCAGCCGAATCGCATCTGAGCTCCCCTGCCGCGCCCGGAGCCGGCCTAGCACAGTCAGAGCCATGACTCGAGGGAGGGTGGCCCGCTCGGTGTCCCCCAGTACCTGCTCTGCTGTCTCGGCCGCCGCCGCCCAGCTGCCCTTCTCGAGAAGCCATCGGGCTCGAGCGGCAAGCAGGAGCAGATGCCACGAATCCAGTTCGTGCTCGATGCAGTACTCCATGCCATCGCGCAGGTACCCGTCCGACAAGCCGTAGCGGCGATGCCATAGCGACAGCAGCGCCAGGTTCCAAATCGAGCGACCCGCCTGCTCTTCCAGACGGGCATCCCGCGCCGCATCGAACGCCGCCTCCAGTCGTGTGCGTCCCCTGTCATCGCCAGCCTGAAATTCAGACGCGCCAATGGTGATCTGCGCATGCAGCGCAATCCCGCGGTTTCCCGATCGTTGGGCCAGCTTCACGGACCGGCGAGCCAGTTTCACGGCCTCCCCGAGGTCACAGGCCAACATCCTGAGCCACGCGGCGTTGTTGTAGGCCAAGGCAAGTTCGGGACCAGCCAGTAGACCCGCCAGGATCGCAACCGCCTCCGCAGCGAGGCGCTCCGCCTCGCGTGGTAACCCCGAGAGGTAGGTGAGCCTCGACACCCACACGAGGTTCTCACCCTCCTGGAGTCGGTCACCGACTCCACTCCACAAGGTTGCGGCCTCGAGGCGAGCGCCCAGTGCCGCCGTGAGTTGGCCGCTGAGGTACGCCTCGTTGGCAAAGCGCTGCAGCAGGTCGGCCCTGTAGGCCGCGTGGCTCTTGCCCGCAAACTGCAGGGCAACTCGGTAATGCGCAGCCGACTCGTGGTGAGCCAGCACCTCTGCGGCGTATTCGGCAGCGGCCGGAGCGTATGTCAGCACCGCATCCCCATCGCCCGCTGCCTCCGCGTGCCACGCCAGCCGGGACAACTCATTGCGGTCGGCCCTGTTCGCACTGAGCGCCGTCAGGGTCGCCGCGTGCAGCGACGTGCGGGTGGCCCACGGTGTGCCTTCCTCCACAGCCAGACGGACCAGTTCGTGGCGAAACTCGAGCGAGTCTCCGACGCGACGGAGCAACCCCGTCTCGATACAGACATCGACGCCACTCAGCGCGTCCGGCGCCACCGCCCTGAGCAGGTTGAGCGGGAAGGTCCTTCCGATGACGGCCGCGGCTTCGAGAACCCTGCGCCCCACGGGAGGGATGCGCTCGAGGCGCACCATGACGGCGTCTCTCACCGTGGAAGGCGGGCTCGACATTCCGGCGCGGATGACCTCCCGAACGAAGAAGGGGTTACCGCCGGTGAGAGAGTGCACCGCGGCGGCGTCCAGGGAGGTGCCGACGCAGAGAATCTCCACGGCCTGCGGTGACAACGGCGGAAGATGCAATCGGTGAACGGCGGACATGGTGACCAGGTCGCCGAATAGTCGTCTCAGGGAACGGGTTGGGTTCAGTTCGTCGTCACGGAAGGTGACCACCAGCAGGCACCGGCGGGTTGCGATGCGACGACCGAGGAACCGCAGCAGATCAAGGGTGGCGTCGTCGGCCCAGTGAAGGTCTTCGAAGACCACGAGGTCCGGTTTGCGCCGCACACCCAAGGCTGCCAGCACCCTCCCGAAGAGATCGGCCCGGACGAAGTCTTCGGTCGCGATCGACTCAAACTCGCGGCCCAGGGCACGGGAGATGTCGAGGAGCGGGCCAAGCGGCCGCGGTGTGCCCAAGGGGTCGCATGCGCCCACCATCGCCTCACCGCTGTAACCGGTTGCCTCGATGAATGTGCGCACCAGGGCCGTCTTGCCGGCGCCGCTCTCGCCCCCCAGTAGCACCATTGCGCCGCGTCCCGCCCCGGCGGCGGCAATCAGAGCGCGAAGACCACCCAGTTGGGTGTCGCGCTCGAGAATCGCCATATCGGAGCGGCATTATGCGCTGCGTTCGTGCGACGGATCATCAGTGGCCGCCGAGACGAGGATCAAAAACGCCCACAAACGCGCCGGTGGCGATCAGATGGTCGCGAAAGAGCGGCGCGGCGCCGGGCAACTGGGCCTCGTCTCGGGTCACGATGTGCCATTCCCGCTGCAGCGGTACTCCAGCGGCTCGGACGACGACCAGGCGCCCGGTGGACAAGTCCGACGCGACCGCGTCGTGCGACATCAGCGTGATGCCGAGTCCCACGGCCACCGCCTCGCGCACCGCGCCGTTGGACCCCAGGGTCAGCGTACTGGGAGAAATGCCCTGTTCAGTGAGGTACTGCTCGACGGTTGCGCGTGTGCCAGAGCCCGGCTCGCGGAGCAGCCACGTGTGCTTGGCGAGGTCGCGTCGTGGGGAGGAGTTGTTCGCCATCTCGGGCGCCGCAACGATGACCAGTTCGTTGGGTCGCAGGCCGCACGTGTGAAAACCTCGGTGGATCGGGGGGCGGCCGGCCACGACGAGGTCAACCTCGTGGGCCTCAAGGCGATCCCAGACCTGGCCGCGGTTGGTCACCTCGAGGCTCACCTCGGCATCGGGATGAAGTGCACGAAAGCTGGCGATTGCTGCGGGAATGATGTGTTCGGCCGCGGTGGTCACCGCCCCGAGGCGCACCCTCGCCCGAGCCCCCGCCCCCACCGTGGCGACGGCGGCCTCGTCGAGAATTCCGTGAATCCTTCGTGCGTAGTCGGCAAGGACCGCGCCCGAGGGCGTCAGGCGCAGCCCCCGACCGTGTCGGGTCACAAGGGCCACTCCCAGCTCACGCTGAAGTGAGGCGACGACAGCCGAGACGGCCGGCTGACTGACGAACAGGCGCTCCGCGGCGGCCTTGACGGAGCCACTCCGCGCCAGCTCGAGAAAGGTCACCAGCTGGCGAGGAGTCATAACTAAATACTAATCGATAAGCAAAACAAATTCACTTGACATTGATCATTCCGTCACCCAGCATGGGGGAGACGCCACGCAGTCGCGCGCCGTTGCCCAGGAGGAGTAAGCCGTGACGGTTCTGGATACCGAGGTCGACCGGGCCTCCGCAACGCCCACCGATCGGTGGGCGTCGGGCGTCATCCCGTACAAGCAGATGGGCTACTGGGAACCCGACTACGAGCCCAAGCCGACCGACATCCTCTGTGCTTTCCGCATCACCCCACAGCCCGGCGTCGACCCCGAGGAGGCGGCCGCAGCCGTCGCCGGCGAGTCGTCGACAGCCACCTGGACCGTGGTCTGGACCGACCGGCTCACAGCGCACGAGCACTACCAGGCCAAGGCGTACCGCTGCGATCCCGTGCCCGGAACGCCCGGGCAGTTCATCGCCCTGATCGCATATGACCTGGATCTCTTCGAGGAGGGATCGATCGCCAACCTGACGTCTTCGATCATCGGCAATGTTTTTGGGTTCAAGGCGCTCAAGGCGCTCCGACTCGAGGACATGCGCATCCCGCCCCACTACGTCAAGACCTTTCAGGGTCCACCTCACGGCATCGTGATGGAGCGCGAATACCTCAACAAGTTCGGCCGGCCTCTCTTGGGAGCGACGACCAAACCAAAGCTCGGCCTGTCCGCGCGCAACTATGGGCTGGTGGTCTACGAGGCACTGCGCGGCGGTCTCGACTTCACCAAGGACGATGAGAACATCAACAGCCAGCCGTTCATGCGCTGGCGAGATCGGTACCTCGCATCGATGGAGGCCGTGAACAAGGCGCAGGCCGCCACCGGCGAAGTCAAAGGCCACTACCTCAACGTGACCGCCGGCGACATGGAGAGCATGTATGAGCGCGCCGACTTTGCCAAGCAGTTGGGCAGCGTCATCGTGATGATGGACCTCACCGTCGGCTACACCGCGATGACATCGATGTCGAAGTGGGCGCGACGCAACGGGGTCATCCTCCACCTCCATCGTGCCGGGCACGGCACCTACACCAGGCAGAAGACCCACGGGGTCAGCTTCAGGGTCATCGCCAAGTGGTGCCGCCTGCTCGGGGTTGACCACATCCACGCGGGCACGGTCGTGGGCAAGCTCGAGGGCGATCCCAACATGATCCGCGGCTACTACGACACGTGCCGTCAGGGCTTCACGAAGGCTGACCCTCAGAAGGGTCTGTACTTCGATCAGGACTGGGTGTCTATGCCCGGCGTCATGCCGGTCGCCTCGGGCGGCATCCACGCAGGTCAGATGCACCAGCTCCTCGACTACCTCGGTGAGGACTGCGTGCTGCAGTTCGGCGGCGGCACCATCGGACACCCCATGGGCATCGCAGCCGGAGCAACAGCCAACCGTGTCGCCCTCGAAGTCATGGTGCAGGCGCGCAATGAGGGCCGCGACATCGTCAAAGAAGGGCCGGAGATCCTTCGCGGCGCCGCCAGGTGGAGCCCCGAGCTTCGCGCCGCCCTCGACGTTTGGGGCGACATCAGCTTCAACTACGAGTCGACGGACACACCCGACGTGGTGTCGACCGTCACTCCGACCTGAGAGGAATCCACGACATGCGCATCACGCAGGGCACCTTCTCCTACCTCCGCGACCTTACCGACGAGCAGATCACCGCGCAGGTGAGCTACTGCCTCGACAACAACTGGCCGCTCTCGGTCGAGTTCACCGACGACCCCCACCCACGCAACTTCCTGTGGGAGATGTGGGAGTTGCCGATGTTCGACATGGCCGATGCCTCCGCAATCCTCTATGAGATCAATCGCTGCCGCGAAGCTCACCCCAACCACTACATCCGGCTGAACGCCTATGACCGCACCCTGGGGCGGCAGACAACGGCTTTGAGCTTCATCGTCAACCGACCCGAGCATGAGCCCGGCTTCCGGCTCGAGCGCCAGGAGGCCGCCGATCGCCAAGTCCGCTACACCCTGCACGCCTACGCCATCGACCGGCCCGAAGGCGAGCGATACAGCAGTTGATGGCCACAGTCCAGCGGCGGCAATTCGGCATGAGCGGCGAGGTCGCTGATGATGGAGGTGAGCCGTCGGCTGCACAGCCGCTTGAGGAGGTGAACGCGCCTGTGTGGGATGCTGCGTCGGAGATCGACGTGGGCGCGCAGCTTGCTGAGGGCCGCATCGCCGAAGTGCTCGACGCCCTGTCGCGCGACCTCGTCGCGCTCGAGCCGGTCAAGACGCGAATCCACGAGATCGCGTCGCTGCTTGTCATCGATCGGCTCCGGCACGGGTTCGAACTGGAGTCCGAGCGCCCATCCCTGCACATGTGCTTCACGGGTGGTCCCGGCACGGGCAAGACCACAGTGGCCATGCGCATGGCGGAGATCCTCAACCGGCTCGGCTATCTCGCCAAAGGACACCTGGTCACAGTCACCCGCGACGACCTGGTGGGCCAGTACATCGGCCACACCGCGCCGAAGACGCGCGACGTGCTCAAGCGCGCCATGGGTGGTCTGCTGTTCATCGACGAGGCCTACTACCTGTACAAGCAGGACAACGAGCGCGACTACGGGGCAGAGTCGATCGAGATCCTTCTCCAGGTGATGGAAAACCAGCGCAGCGACATCGTCGTCGTCCTCGCCGGGTACAGGGATCGGATGGACCAGTTCTTCGAGAGCAACCCCGGAATGCAGTCGCGTATCGCCCATCACATCGACTTCCCGGACTACACCGTGGACGAGCTGATGGCCATCGCCGACAGGATGCTGGAGCAGCAGCGCTACAACCTCTCCGACGACGCCGCCAAGGCTTTCCGCGAGCTCCTGGAGAAGCGCATGAGCATGCCACGCTTTGCCAACGCCCGCAGCGTGCGCAACGCCCTGGAGCGGTGCCGTCTGCGTCAGGCCGATCGACTGGTTTCGGCGGGTGGCACGGTCAGCCGCGACGACCTGATGCGCATCGAGGCAGCTGATGTGCGCAAGAGTCGGCTCCTCTCCGAGACGACGGCGGGCGCGGGATGATGCCCGGAAAGCTGATGGACATCAACCGCGCCTCATGGACCAGCCACAAGACCGCGCGGCGCCCGGTGATGCTCACCATCGCGGGCGACAGCGCGGCGGGGAAGACGACGCTCACCAAGGGGCTTGTCGACGCCCTCGGCGCTGACAATGTCACGGCGGTCTGCGCAGACGACTACCACCGATTCGACCGCGAGGAGAGGCGCCACCTGCCCTTCACGCCGCTGAACCCGGCTTGCAACTACGTCGAGATCATGGAGCAGCATCTGCAACTCCTCGCGGCCGGGCAACCGATCCTCAAGCCGAGGTACGACCACGCCAGCGGGACGTTCGGTCGGCCCGAGTTCGTCGAGGCTCGCCGTTTCGTCATCGTCGAGGGCCTGCTGCCCCTGCACACCAAGCTGGCGCAGGCCTGCGCCGACGTGTCGGTGTTCATGGACCCACCCGAGCCCATCCGGCATGCGTGGAAGATCGCTCGCGACTCCGCCAAGCGCGGCTATACCAGGGAGGAGGTGATTGCCGAACTCGGCCGCCGCGAAGCGGAGTCGGACGAATTCATCCGGCCGCAACGGGCCAGTGCCGATATCGTTGTGCGTTTCGGCCCTCTGCATGAGAGCCCTGATGGCGTCTGGCCGCACGAGCACGGCGAGGCCGATGGCGAGACGCTGAGCGCAACGCTGCTCCTGAGGCCGACGGTGTCTCATCCCGACCTGACGGCGGTGCTGACCGACGCGAACCGCAGGGCCATCCATTTGAAGCTCATCCGTGACGACGACGGCAAACCGGTCGACGCTCTCCATGTTCATGGCCACGCACCGCGAGAGTTGAGCCGCGAGGTTGAGGATGCCATGTGGCGCGGCCTCGGGCTGGGTGACGACACGATGATGCCGCCGGGCGTCGGCGCCATCGATGGCGTCCGCAATGAGCCGCTGGCGGTCACGCAGCTAATCCTCGTCTACCACCTTCTCCAGCTGGCCGGAGACCGTTGAACGCGTCTTGCCGCCGCGCACAGCCATGAGGTTCGCTGATTCCGTCGATGCCATCGCCGCGGCGGCCATCGATGGGCAGAGATCCGGCCACGACCTGGCCGGGTTCGCGCGACGAACCGGTAGCTTCGGCTACCGCTTCGTTGCACGGTGTCGACGGTGTGGGAGTGAACTCATCGTTCGCGGCGGTTCAGGCGGCTGGGACTATGCGTCCCCGCAGCAGTGTTCGAGCGACGACCAACCCGATCGCGAGGTCGCGTAACCCCACCGCCCGCGCGTCCTCAAACGCTCAGGGAACAAACTGCAGGCGGATCCACCGGTAGCCCCAGCCGTTGAGCTCGAGGTCGCTGACGTCGTCGAGCTCGCCGTAGTCGGCGTCGGCGAACGCCTCGACCGGTCGGTGGTACGTGCTGAGCCGATCGCCGAAGTGCACCGTCCGGCGGTGCTCGTCGAGGTTGTGAATGAAGAGCATCGCTCCATGCGGCCCCGCGTAGCGATGGGCCAGCAGATCGGCATGGCCCGAATCGAGCACCTCGCACGAGTTCTCGCCGATCTCCGGACACTCGCGCAGGGTGCGCAGCAGCCGCTCCAGCCAGGTCAGGAGCGAATCGGGGTCGCGTCGTTGTGCGTTGACGTTGACCTTCTCGGGACTGAATCGGGCATCACGGACCAGCGGGCGCACCAATTGCGAGGACGGTGCCGTCGAGAACCCGGCGTTCTCCTCATCGGACCACTGCATCGGCGTGCGGATGGCGTTGCGCTCGGGCAGGTCGAGGTCATCGCCCATGCCGATCTCATCGCCATAGCGCAGCACCGGCGTTCCAGGCAGGGTGAACTGCAGGCTGTAGGCGAGCTTCAGCCATTGCCGGTCACCGTCCAGCATCGGCGCCAGCCGGCGTCGGATGCCGCGGCCGTAGAGGCGCATGTCGTCATCGGGCGCAAAGACGGCGAACACCTCACGGCGCTCGTCGTCAGTGAGCTGACTGAGGTCGGCCTCGTCATGGTTGCGGATGAACGTTGCCCACTGCGCGGCGGCGGGTAGCGGCGGCGCGGTTCGCAGCGCCCAGGTGATCGGTTCAGCCCGACGGCGGGCCAGGGCGAGCAGGATCCGGTCATTGAGCCGGAAGTTGAAGAGCATGTGCATGCGGTCGTTGTTGGTTGGCGTGCTGCCCACGTAGAGCGGCAGCTGCTCGTCGGGCACGTTGGCCTCGGCCAGCACGACCGCATCGCCGCGCCGCCAGGACACCCAGTTGCGGATCTCGTTGAGGAAGGGGAAGTCGTGCTCGAGATCGGTGCTGTCGGGCTTCGGCAGCGAGATCACGAAGGGCAGCGCATCCACCCGAAACCCGGCGATGCCGAGACGCAGCCAGAAGGACACGATCTTGCGGATCTCCTCTCTGACAACCGGGTTGCCGTGGTTGAGGTCGGGCTCGAAGTCGTAGAACCGATGGAAGTACCACTCCTTGGCTTGCTCGTCGAATGTCCAGGTCTGCTTTTGGTAACCGGGGAACACCATGCCCTGGTGGCGATCCGAGGGTTCGTGGTCACACCAGATGTACCAGTCACGGTAAGGCGATCTGGGGTCGCTGCGGGCGGATTGAAACCACGGATGCTCGATCGACGTGTGGTTGACGATCAGGTCGAGCATGACGCGCATCCCGCGGTCTCCTGCCGCATCGACGAGGTCGACGACGTCGCTGAGGGTACCGAGCTGAGGGTGCACCGCGAAGTAGTCGGTGATGTCGTAGCCCTCGTCGCGACCCGGCGACGGATGGATCGGGTTCAGCCAGACGCAGGTGGCGCCGAGACGAGCGATGTAGTCGAGCCGGCTCAACAGCCCGCGCAGGTCGCCGACACCGTCGCCGTTGGAATCCTGGAAGGCGTCGACCTCCAGCGAGTAGAGGACGGCTCGCTTGTACCAGCGTTCGGGCATGGGGCCTCCGGGCTGCGTCGGGGCGCGGCGACGACCGCGGTCACCATGGTGCCGACTCGTACTCCGCAGGGATACCCTGTGAGCGAAGCCGCGCGCTCTTCTCTGCTCAATCGCGTCGGGTGGCGCAGCGGCGACCCCCCCGGGGCGCTCGTGGAGCGCGAGTGGCTGGTCACCAACGGTCTCGGCGGCTTCGCGACGGGCACCCTCGCCGGGGTGCTGACACGCCGCTATCACGGCCAACCGGTACTGCCAGTGCATCCTAGATGCTGGTCGCAGAGGCGTTGGAGGAGGCGACATGGCGGAGACTGTCGGCGACGTTGCGGTGCTGTCGGGCGTGTGGCGGCTGACGCGCCCATGACGGGCGAGGTCGCCGGGTGAGCGCACCTTCGAACAGCGTGCTCCCGTCCGGTGAGCAGATCGACATCCGCCGCGGCAGCCACCACGCTGTGATCGTCGAGGTCTCCGGGGGGCTCCGCATGTACGAGGTAGACGGGCGCTCCCTCATCGAGGGCTACGCGGCCGCGGAGATGTGCACCGGCGCCCGCGGGCAGCTGCTCGTCCCTTGGCCCAACCGGCTCCGCGACGGTCGCTACCTCTTTGATGGAGAGTCGTATCAGGTGCCGCTGTCCGAGCCCGAGAGGCTCAACGCCATCCACGGCTTCCTGCGCTGGGAACACTGGCATGTCGCGCACAGGGCCGATGACCGGGTGGTGATGGAGCACACTCTGCACCCTCGCGAGGGGTACCCATTCACGCTGCACATCGCGGCGGAGTACCGCCTCGACCGCGGTGGTCTGGTGTGCAGCACGACTGCGACCAATGTCGGGACGCGGACGTGTCCATACGGCTTCGGCGCGCACCCCTACCTCCATGCTGACGCCGAGACCATCGACGTGTGCGAGCTCGAGGCGCCCGGGCAGCGCTACCTGACCTCGGACGAGCGAGGCATACCTACAGGCGCAGCCGGCGTCGCCGGAACCGAGTACGACTTTCGCTCGCGACGGTTGATCGGTGAGACGGTGGTCGACACCGCATTCACCGACCTGGACCGCGGAGCAGATGGTCGGGCCTGGGTGCGGTTGTGGCGCCGCAGTGATGAGCGCGGCGTGGGGTTGTGGATGGATGAGCGGTACTCGTTCTACATGCTCTTCACGGGCGACGCGCTGCCCGACGAGCACCGCCGGCGGCGCTCCATCGGCGTGGAGCCGATGACCTGCGCGCCCAACGCGTTTGCGTCCGGCGACGGCCTGGCCACGCTGGCGCCGGGCCAGAGCATGGTCAGCACTTGGGGGATCGCACCCTTGGGCGAACCTCGGTGAGCTAGGACCTGTGCGTAGCCGCCACCACGCCGGGCGGAGACGCCGGAGTGCATGCCACTATGGTGCTGTGATACCATCGCATCATGGTGGAACCAAGCGGCGACCTTCGCGCCATAACCCTGCGCCTGCCGGAATCGCAACACGAGGCACTTCGCACCCTGGCGTTCATCGAGGAGACCAGCATCAACGAGTTGGTGCTCCGGGCTGTTCGCGGGTACCTGGCAGCCCAGCACCGCATCGAGAAGTTCGACGCCATGCTCGACCGAGCCCGGGTGCAATACCGCGAGCTACTCGGTCGCGACGAGGTCAGCGGTCCCAAGGGACGGGTTCGCGCCCGGGTCAGCAACGCGACCAGCGCAGGACTCCGTCGCGCCAAGGCCCGGCTCGGCGAGGTGACCGGTGGCTACGAGGAGCAGCTCGACGAGCTCGCGCAGCGCGCCCAACGCGTGCGCGACCTCGGCGAGCAAGCCGAGATCCAGCGCCTGATCGACGCCGCCCGGGCTGGTTTCCGCGCCGCCTCCGACCGACTTGCCGCCGACACACAGGAGTGATTCGTCATGCCCACGTTTCTTCGCTGGCTGCTCATCGACCTCATCGTCGTCCGGATCCTGCGACATCGCCGCGTCCGCCCCTTCGTGGATCGGGCGTATTTCGGCGGCCCGAACGTGCCCGGACCGAACCTCCCCGGCGCATACGGGTACGCCCGTCGCCGGCCCCGCCTCTCCTGCCTGTCCGGCTGTCTGGCGCTGGTCGCCGCAGTCGCCCTGGCGCTGATCCTCCTCGTTGCGCTCCTTCATTGGGCCTGGTCCGGCTTCTGACGGGCGTTCGGCGCGGCTACCCCGATCGCGTAACCCTCCCCGTATACAAGGGCAGGTGGTGTGACCGTCGAAAGCTGGGAGGAGGATCCCGACATGACAGCAACTCGTCTCTTTGACAAACGCGCCGGCTGGCTGCTTCTGGCCGGAGCCGGCGTCGCCGTGGTCACGGCGTGCGGCGGCGACAACAGCAGCTCGTCGAGTGCTTCGGGCGCCGGCTCCGGAGGCGCGGCGACGATCAGCGCCGCGCAGACCAGCGCCGGCATGGTGCTGACGGGACCAAGCGGCAACACCGCGTACGTTCTTCTCGATGCCTCGGGCAAGCCTCTCCCCTGCACGGGTGGGTGCCCCGCGGTGTGGCCGGCGCTGCCCACGACGGGCACACCGCAGGCCGGCTCTGGCGTGACCGCCACGCTGGCCACCGCGTCTGCAGCGGACGGATCGACGCAGGCATCTGCCAACGGTGCGCCGCTCTACTATTACTCGGGCGACACCGGCAGCGGCCAGGTCAACGGCCAGGGCCTGATGTCCTTCGGGGGCACTTGGCACGCCGTCCAGGCGAATGGCCAGGCGGTGTCTGGCTCGGGATCCGGCGCGACCGCCACCCCCCGCTACGGCTACTGAGCCGACCGTCCGCGATCACAACGCGAACTCCTCCGTGCGGCGGTCCACGCCTCTCAGCGGCTGCGCGGGAACCCGAGGTCTACCCTGCTGGTGCTGGGATCGGGCCACTGCGCGGTGACCACCTTGGTTCGCGTGTAGAAGTGAATGCCCTCGGGGCCGTACATGTGCGTATCGCCGAACAGTGAGGCCTTCCAGCCCCCGAAGCTGTAGTAGGCGACGGGGACGGGAATCGGTATGTTCACCCCGACCATTCCCACCTGCACGTCGAACTGGAAGCGGCGCGCGGCGCCACCGTCGCGGGTGAAGATGGCGACGCCATTGCCGTACGGATTGGCGTTGACCAGCTGGACCGCTTCATCGTACGTGTCGACGCGGAGCACTGAGAGCAGCGGCCCGAAGATCTCGTCGTCGTACACCCGGGTGCCTGGCCTCACGCCATCCACCAGCGACGGGCGCAGGAAGAAACCATCGCCGGCGGGAACGTCGTCGCGCCCGTCCACCACGACCTTGGCGCCCTCCCGGGTTGCCTGGTCCAGGTAGGACGCCACCCTGTCACGGTGCTCGCGGGTCACCAGCGGCCCCATCTCGGAATCCGGTTGGTCACCCGGCCCCACCTTCACCTTGGCGATGCGGTGCGAGATCGCTTCGACCAACCTGTCCCCCACCCCCCCGACGGCCACCACCGCCGAGATCGCCATGCAACGCTCGCCGGCCGATCCGTACCCGGCTGACACGGCCGCGTCGGCGGCGGCCTCGATGTCGGCGTCGGGCAGCACCACCATGTGGTTCTTGGCGCCGCCCAAAGCCTGCACCCGCTTGCCGTTCTGCGTTGCCGTCTCGTAGATGTGCCGCGCGACCGGGGTGGAACCGACGAACGAGATCGCCGCAATGTCCGGGTGTTCCAACAACCTCGTCACCGCTTCACGATCGCCCTGCACCACCGAGAACACACCGTTGGGCAGGCCGGCCTCCTGCCACAGCTCCGCAAAGAGCAGCGATGGCGACGGATCCTTCTCGCTCGGCTTGAGAACGAAACAGTTGCCGCACGCCACCGCGTTGGCGAACATCCACATCGGCACCATCGCCGGGAAATTGAATGGCGTGATGCCGGCGACGACGCCCAGTGGTTGCCGGATCGAGTACACGTCGACCCCGGTCGACGCCTGCTCCGAGTACCCGCCCTTGAGCAGGTGGGGCACTCCACACGCGAATTCCACGTTCTCGATGCCGCGCGCCACCTCGCCGAGCGCATCGGACCCCACCTTGCCGTGCTCATCCGTGATCAGGCGAGCGATGTCCTCACGGTGATGATCGAGCAGTTCGCGGAAGCGGAAGAGGATGTGCATGCGGGTCGACAGGGATGTCGAGCGCCAGGCCACGAATGCACCCGAGGCGGCCTCGATCGCTGCGTCGACCTCGGCGCTCGATGCGAGGTCGACGTCCTTGGTGTGCTCGCCGGTGGCCGGGTTGAAGACGGGGCTGCGACGGCCCGAGGTCCCGGCCACCAGGTGCCCGTCGATCCAATGGCCGATACGCGTCATGTCATTCCTCGTGGTGGCCGCCAGCATACCTACGGGGGCTGCGACGATGACAATGCGCCATGAGCATCCAGGTTCTCATCCCGCTCAAGACCTTGACGAGCTCCAAGCAGCGCCTCAGCCCCGAGGTGTCCGAGCCGTCGCGCAGGCGCCTGATGTTGCGGATGCTACGCCGCACCGCCTGGGCAGCACGCGACGCCGAGATCGGCCCGGTGGCGCTGGCAACATCCGAACCATCGGCGCCGGAGCTGGCGGTCGCGCTCGGCGTCGGCCTCGTCTCCGATGGTGGACTCGCCTGGAACGACGGGTTGGTGCGCGCCTTGCGATCCATCCAACCGTTGCCCGCGGCGGTGCTGTTCCTGTCGGGCGACCTCCCCCTGGTCAGCGCCGCCGACATACGCGGTTTTGCGACGGCTGCACCTGACCGCGGTGTTGCCATCGCCCGCGCTCGCGACGGCGGCACCAACGCACTGCTGGTGCGTCCCGCACTGGCGCTCACCCCGATGTTCGGACGCCAGCCCAGCGCCCTCGCCCACGCGCGCCAGGCCGAGGCGCGGGGCCTCGCGGCCCTCATCCTCGACATTCCCGGACTCGCGCTCGATGTCGACACAGTCGACGACCTCCGCGCCGCCTGGGTGGCGCGGAGGCAGGCTAGGCGAAGAGATCCCGTGAGCGCTCCCTGATGAGCAGGCTCGCGGGGCCGTCGCCCCTGATGGCATACCCTCGAATCACCGCGGCGGGCACGCGCTCCAACTTGCCGAGCACGAGGTCGGCAGCCGAGGCGAGCTCGTCGGCGACCGCGACGATGGTGGTCGAGAGTTGGTAGCCGTTGGGATCGACCAGGCCGGCCAGGTCACGCAGCGGCTCGATGCCGCTGGCTCCGATGGCGGTGCCGATGATGCCCTCGCGCAGGGGCCGGCCCATGGTGTCGGCGATGATCACCGCGAGGCTCGCGCCGCTCAACTCCTCGAGGCGTGCGCGCAGCACTCGCGCGGACGCGTCGGGTTCGCGCGGTAGCAGCACCACCGAGTCGGGCCGAGGTGCATTGGACCGGTCGACGCCGGCGCTGGCACAGATGAGTCCGTGGTGCGTCTCTGTGATGATGAGTGGCCCGCGGTGACGCACCACCCGCTGACTCTCGCGAAGGATGACCTCGACAATGCGCGGGTCGGTGTCAGATCCGGCCCGCTCCAGCGCTTCCGCGGAAGGCGTGACACCGGCCAGGTCCACGACCTGACCCTCGGCCTTGCTGACGGCCTTCTGCGTGATCACCACGACGTCGCTGTCGTCGAGCGGCACCGACCGCGCGTTGATCAGCGCGGCGAGGTCGTCACCCTGGCTGATCTCCTGCTCGATGTGGACGGGGATGATCTCGATTGCCACTGCTCGTGCTCGCGTGTTGCGGCTACCCGGCCGGCCGGTTGAACGCAGCGGTGTGTGCGCGCAGTCTTGGCGCCGGTCGCGGCTGCACGACCATGCGCTCCTTGCTGGCGTTGAGCGCGACGATCACCGCGATGAACAGCACAGTGCCGAGGATTTGCAGCGGGAACACCTGCTGGCGGAACCCGTACGGTGCGGGGAGAGCCAGGAGGAGCGTCACCGTCAGCGGGTAGGCGGTCTCGGCGAGAGTCGCGAGCGAGGCGGGAGTGCTCCGCAGCGCGCGGTAGTAGAGGAGGATGGCGCCGAGACCGGGAACGGCCACCAGCCCCAGAAAATTTGGAAGGTCGGCGGCTCGGTAGCTGCCAAACGCCGGCGGCCCGTTGCTCACCAGCATGATCATCAGCAACACCGGCAGTGCAATCGCGAAGCGCATGGCGGCGGTGGCCACGACGGAGGCATCGCGCAGCGCGTACCGTCCCAACACCGTCCCGCCGGCCCAGAGAAGTGCGGCGCCCAGCGCGCAGACGGCCGCCAGCAGCCGGCCACGCTCGAGGTCCGACAGCGGCTGAAAGGGAGCATCGGCGAAAACCACCATGTACACGGCCACCAGCCCGAGCGCGCCCAGCGGCCAGAAGTACGCGCGGCGCCGCTCCCTCAGAACCAGCCACGCCAGGACCACAGCGATCAACGGTTGCACTTGCTGGAGCAGGTAGGTCTCGCTCACCGCCCCCGCCTGCAGCGCGATGCTCACCGACTCCGTGAACAGCACGGTGGCCAGCGCCTGGGGTCCCACCCCGATCACCAGGAGCGCCAAACTGGTGCGTGTGGAATGGCCCCGTAGATCACGCCGGATACGCATCGAAAACGGTACAAAAGCGAGCGTGATGAGGAGATCCTCAGCGAAGACGATCTCGCTGCTGCTCAGCCCGCGGCGCACCAGTCCGGTCCGGAAGAACACGTCCGACGCCCAGAGCATCGCCCCGATTGCGATGAGCACCAACGACACGCGATCCAGCGCCGCGCGACGGGGTGCGCCCTCACCGGCGCCCCTCGCCAAGGAATCGCGCGTCGCGGTCTTGGAGCCCACCGCCATGCAGCCTAGCGGGTGGGCCTGTCTGCACGACCAGGCCGCCCCGAGCCTAGGAGGCGGGTGAGTCAGGTGCGACTCGGCTACAAGGCCTCAGCTGAGCAATTCGACCCGCGGACACTGCTCGAGTACAGCGTCCTCGCGGACAAGCTCGGCTTCGATTCTGTCTTCATCAGCGACCATGTCCAGCCGTGGCGGCACACGGGCGGCCATGCGCCGTTCGCCATGTCGTGGATGGGCGCGCTCGGCGAACGCACTGAAAGAGTGCTGATCGGCACCAGCGTGCTGACCCCGACCTTCCGGTATCCCCCTGCCATCGTCGCGCAGGCTTTTGCGACCCTGGCCTGCCTCAACCCGGGCCGGATCGTGCTCGGCGTGGGAACCGGCGAAGCCCTCAACGAGGTGGCGCTGGGCACACCCTGGCCGGACCGTAAAGAACGCTTCGCCCGTCTGAAGGAGGCGCTCGAACTCATCCATCGCCTGTGGACTGAGGAGCGCGTCACCTTTCACGGCCAGTTCTATCAAACCGAGCTGGCCACCATCTACGACCGTCCCGAGCAGGCTGTGCCCATCTACGTCGCTGCGGCCGGCCCGGCGGCCGCCCGACTCGCGGGCCGCGTCGGAGCGGGGKTCATCTGCACCAGCGGCAAGGACCCTGCTCTCTACAGCGACACCCTCCTGCCCGCCGTTCGGGACGGCGCGGAGAGGGCAGGACGCGACCTCGCCGACATCGATCTGATGATCGAGATGAAGGTGTCGTTCGATCCCGATGCCCGGCGCGCCCTGAACGACACCCGCCATTGGGCGGCCCTGGCGCTCAGTCCCGAGGAGAAGTCGGGACTCGATGATCCCCTGGAGATGGAGCGGCGTGCCGACGCACTGCCGGCGGAACGCGCGGCCAGCCGCTGGATTGTTTCATCCGACCCCGATGAACACGTCGCCGCCATCCGTCGCTTTACCGACCAGGGGTTCACCCACCTCGTGTTTCACGCACCGGGCCCCGACCAGGAGCGGTTCCTGCGTCTCTATTCGGAGGAGATTCTGCCGCGGCTGCGCGGGGCGTGAGTCCGGGAGCCGCCCGGATTGATCGCGCCGGAGTGGTGCTGACCGCGCTGTCGGCGGCGTTCTTCGGCAGTCTCGGGATCTACGGCAAGTACGCCAACCGCATGGGCATACCGCTGACGGAGTTGCTGGCGGTGCGGTTCGGCGCCGCGGCGGTCATCCTCTGGGCGCTGGTGCTGATCCGCCGCGAGCGGGTGCGATGGGGATGGCACACCACCGGGTTGGTGGTCATGGGACTCCTGTACGTCGGCCAGGCGGCGACCTACTTCACCAGCCTCAGGACAGTGCCGGCGGCCCTGACCAGCATCCTTCTGTATCTCTACCCGGGTGTCGTCATGCTGCTCGCCGCCGCCTTCCTCGGCGAGCGACTGACACGCGTGCGCGTGGGCGCATTGATGCTGGCGGTCGTCGGCGTGTTGATCGTGGTCAACCCTTTCAGCGCGCACGGCACCATCGACTCAGCCGGTCTGCTCTTCGGCTTGGCCACCGCGGCCATTTACGCCACCTACATCCTTGTCGGCCGCGTTCTGCTCCGTGGCGTGTCGTCGGTCGTGGCGACAGCGCTGATCGCCACCTCGGCGGCCCTCGTGCTCACGGCCGCTGGTGCGGCCGGCGGCCAGCTGCACCCGCTGACCCCGGGCGGCTGGGCGCTTGCTCTCTCGATGGCGGTGGTGGCGACAGCGATCCCCGCCACCATGTTCCTCGCCGGCCTGGCCCGCGTTGGGGCGACGCGCGCGGCGATCATCAGCACCCTTGAGCCCGCGACCACGGTGATCCTCGCGGCGATCCTCCTCGGCGAGGACCTCGGGCCCATACGCCTGGTGGGCGGCGGCGTGATCCTGGTGGCCGCGGTGATCGTCGCTCGCAACGTCCCCGCGGAGCTCGCCGAGGCCCAGGTCCGGGAGTGACCGCGCGGCGAGGTGAATCCTCTCAGCGCGCCGCGGGCTTGTCGCCTGCCGTGTCGCCGGCTGCTGGTGGCTCGTCGCCGCCGTCCTCGCCCTCGGCGGCCACCTCGTGCTCGGCAAGCTCGTCGGGATGGATCGCGGCATGGACGGCGGCGGCCAGCTCCTCAAATGGAATGACCAGCTTGTTGACCTCGCCACTCTCTTCGGAGACCACCTCCTCCGCGGCCGCCTCGGCAGCGTTGAGTCGTTCGCGAATGCTGTGATGGTGCAGGTCGGCGGCGTCGTCGCTCATGAGCGGCATGGTACGGGGTTGGCCAGCATTTCGCGGTACACGTCGGCGGTGGCCCGCGCCGTCGCCTCCCAGCTGAAAAGTTCCCCGGACCGGCGCAACACCGCCGTGCTCAGCCTGTCGCGCAGCGCCGAGTCATCGAGGAGACTGCCGATCGCACGCGCCAGGGCGGCGGCGTCACCCGGGGGCACCAGCAGGGCGGTCTCGCCGTCATCGCCCACCACCTCGGGCAGCGCGCCCGCCGTCGTCGCAACCAGCGGAACCCCGCAGGCCATCGCCTGCACCGCCGGGATGGAAAACCCCTCGTACAGCGACGGCACCACCGCGACCTCCGCCTCCGCGTACTGCTGTGCGACGCCGGCGTCGTCGATGCCACGCGCATACGCATCGCATAGCGCGCCCCGACACCTGTGGTGGCGGCAGACCTGGTCGCCTCCCAGCGGGTCACGCCGCTGATCAGCGACGCATACCGGCTCGGATCGCCGATAACCTCCCAGGCGGCGCTCGGGCGGCAGTTGATGGTGATCGCCTCGTCGACTCGCATCACTCAGCCCACCACGGGCAGTCATCGCTCCGACTGCAGCTGCGTCAGGGAGGCCTGCATGCGGGCGATCACCTCGTCGTACATCGTGTCGATGTCGGGCGATCGACCGAATTCCTCGCGGAGGTTGATCGGCGGCAGGACGTCGATGGTGATCTTGGACGGCAGCGGCACGATGGGCACGTCGTTGTTGAGCGCCAGCCTGATGAACCCCTTGCGGCCGCGGAAGTCGACCTGCGCCGACTCCCAGGACGGCCGGTGCGTCTCGTGGTCACCGCCCGGGTAGACGACCACGGCAGCGCCGCTCCTCAGCGCACGTTCAGCTGTCTGGTGCCCTGCCGCCACTGTCCCGAACTTGCGAAGGTTGGGGATCCCACGGCATGAACTGACCGAGCATGAGCACCAGGTTGTGGGCATCTTGTCCAGCCTGAGGATTCGCGCCAGTGTCTCACCACGGGTGAGGAAGAGGGCCATGTCTCTCCCGCGTGACCTCGACGTTCCCCTCGCGGGCTCGATGCAAGCAGGCAGCGTGACATGCTCGAACGGCAGCAGCGCACCCTCGGCGGGTACCGGTCTGCCGATTCTGCCCCGTATACGTCCGTGGACGCGTGCTGGCTGGGCAGGCTGCGGGCGATCGCTGAGGGCGCGACCATACCGTGGGTTGGCGCCCTCAGCGACCGCCGCTCATGGAGAGTGTCAGTGGCTGACGACGAGCGCCCCGACCATGAAGTCGTGGATTGTGCAGTGGAACAAGTAGGGTGTTGTCCCGGTGGTCGTGCTGCTGCCGGTCCGCACTGACCAACTCTCGGAGCCGTCGAGGCCGTAAGCCGCGCCCACCCGCACCCCGGAATCGACAAGTTGTGTGGGGCTGCTGATCAATGTGCCCGGCGCTGCGTTCCCGGGATCGGCAATGAGCTCGAATGGTGGATTGAATGGCGGGCTGGACGGTGGCGGCTCACCGGGATCGGGGCATGGAGGGCCGGCCCCCGCAGGAACGTATCCGCTCGCACAGTCGAATCCGAACGGCACTACGTCGTTGCTGAATGTTGGGGGCATCGCCGGGAAGAGCACGCTGTGCACGTTGTGCGTGTCTCTCCAGAGATACACGACCCGGTCACCGCGAACTAGCGGTAGGGGACCCGTGTGGAGCGGATTGGGCAGCATCTCGTCGATCGCGACACGGTTGTTGGCCGCCGCGGCCCCGACGTGTACCCAGAAGGTGCGATGCCCTGGCTGCTCGTCGCTGTGTCGGATGACGTTGAGGTGTGCCTCGACGTCGCGCGCCTGGGCCCTGCTGGCGGCAAATTGCTCAGCGCTCTCCCTGTTGATCTGCGCCTGCGTGGTGACGGCTGCGTCTCGGCCAACGACGTGGAGGACGCCGCTCATCTGTGGATGGATGTAGCAGAAAAAGTGATAGGTCCCAACTGGCGCATCGATGCTGACGTTCCAGGAGGATGCGGTCGGGCTGAAATTGGGGCCGGCGACCTGGACCTGATTGCCCCCCGTGAACACGCATATCGCCTCGCCGGTGGCCCCGCAGAGAGGAGGCCCGTTGGGGCGCGTGAAATCGACCTGCCCGGTCGCCGGGTGGCTCGTGCTGCCGTTGAGGATCGGGAAGTTGGACGGACCAAACCCGATTTTGGGAGCGCCACTCGGCGCCTTGGGGTCGTCCTTTTCGTTAAAGACGATCGGGTAGACAGCGCGTGCCTTCTGCTCGTCTCTGGCCAGGGCAACGATGTGGAACGCAAACGGCGCCGTCTGGAAGTTGATCGCCTCACCGCGATGGACGGTAGCGCTTCGTGAGAAGAAGTCCGTGTACTCGAAGAGGCGCCCGTTCTGGGGCTGCTGATTAGCCAGATCGCCGTGGTCGACACCGATCGTGATCGAGCCGGGCGCGGCGGCGCTGCTGGCCGCGGCTGAGCGCGGTGCGGCGAATCCCGCGGCCATCGACAATGCGGCAACGGCAAAAACGGCCGAGCGCCTGCGGTTGATGCGAACACCTGTTGGAGCCATGTACCGCTCCCCCATTCCGGGCCGCTGGCGAAGGATGGATGTCCTCACGCGCACGGCGGATTCTCCATCATTCGATGGCACAAATACCAGCGAATGACGCGCCACTGCTTCTTCTTAGATGTCGAACGGCGACTGCGCTGAGAATCGGTTGAAGAACGTGAACTGGTTCGTGAGAAGCAGTAGTCCGAAAATGAGCAGCAGGAGCCCGGCGACCAGGCTCACCACACCGAGATGACGGTTGAGGCTGCGAATCGGGCCTTGGAGACGGTCAGTGAGTGCGGCGACGAGAAGAAAGGGGATGCCCAACCCCAGGCAATAGACGAGGATAAACGGCAGACCACCGAACCCACTCACGGCGAGTTGGAGGATCGCGCCCAACTGCGGCCCGATGCAGGGCGTCCATCCCGCCGCAAAGGTAACCCCCAACAGAAACCCGCCCGCCACCCCGGGCCGCGGAGCGAGGTAGAAGCGGCGCTCGCGCATGAGGCTGCCGATACGCAGCAGTCCCATCGTCTGGAGAGCCAGCACGATGATCAGCAGACCGGCGACGAAGTTGACCTCGCGCTGGTGCCGGAGCAGCAGGGTGATCTCAAAGGCGCGGAGCACATAGAAAAGCGCCACAAAGACCACGCTGAAACCCAGGACGAAGGCGACGCCGCTGGTCACCACCGGTGCTCTCCGGGGCGCCCTGACCGGACCACCCGGGGCAGTGGCTGAGAGCAGCGCCGGCTGGCCTGCTGTGCCTCCGAGGTACGCGACGTAGGCTGGGACCAGCGGCAAGACGCACGGCGAGAGGAAGGACAGCATCCCGGCCAGAAGCGCCAGAGGATAGCTCGCGGCTGTCGTGGCGATCATGAGGACATCACGTCACCGCCGGTCCTCACCCTAGACGTGAACTCCATACAGCAAGCGAAGTTCGGCGCGCAACGTGTCCTCAGCAATGGCGCCGATGTGGACCGTCAGCAGCTTGCCTGTGCCGTCGTAAAAAGCGGTGACCGGTAGCCCCTGTCCACCCACGGCATCGTGCAGGCCGCTGTCGCTGGTGCCGCCGACATCACGCGCCAGCGGCCAGTCACCGATGCCGATTTCGCGTGCAAAGGCCGCACCGTCGCCGGTTTCCATGGAGTCGACTCCCACGAAAGCAACCGCGCCACCGACGGCTGATCGTACGGCGCGGAAACCAGGGGCTTCGCCGCGGCACGCCGTGCACCACGAGGCGAAGAAGGTGACGACAAGCGGTCGCCCGTGGAAGTCTCTGAGGCGTATGCGACCCGATCCGGTGAGCGCCGGGAGATCGAAGTGCGTAGCGTCGGTTGAGGTCTGCTTGGCGATCGCGGCGGGATCGGAGTGTCCGACACGGGTGATGAGCAGGACACCGACCATGGCTGCCACGACCAACGCGATCGCGATGAGGGCAAGGCGTGGATCGGGGCGAATGGCCTTGACGACCGCGGGATCGTTCTTGTCGTGTGCCATCTACCCCCCGAGGGAGATATCAACGGCCGGCACCCTTCCGGCGAGTGTGCCCTGCGCCGCGCTCATGAGTTCGGCAACGGTGACTGGTCCCTCGAACCGGTCGCTGATGACGCCCTGGGTGTTCACGAAGAACACCCAGGGGTCGGTCTGCAGCCCGAATGCTTCAAACGTCGGGTTGATCGTGCTCGTCTCGTCAGGCCCCGCGGGGAAGTGATCCTCGATGTGTTCGATCAGGAACGCCGTTCCCTCCTGTCGCTCGAATTCCTTGAGCACTTCGACGGTGGGACCGCAGGTCCGGCTCTTGCAGAACCCCGGCTCACCGAAGTACAAAACCATTGGTTTTCGCTGTGCCAAGCCATCCGTGATGGTGGCGGTGTGCCAAGGGTCGGGCGGCACGCCGCTGTCGATCTGCTCAATGCTCACTCCGGGGTCGCCCATGATGGGCTGGCGCAGCGCTGGCAACCTGGTGCCAACTGAAATCTCTCGGGAAGTTGTTCCGACGGTGACGAACGCCTGCCCCGAGTCCTCGCCTCCGCCTGCCAGCACGGCGTGAACCACGAAGTTGTAGCTGCCGCCAGCGGGGAACTTCGCCGTGGTGACGTAGATTGGAATACCGCCGTACTCGGAACCGATGTCCTCGAGCTGCCTGGTCTCGATGGTGCCACCCTGCGGGCCCTGGACCTCCAGCGTCGCCATCGCCCCGCGCACCGGCCGTTTGTTCTGATCGAACAGCGCCACGCTCACTCGGTCGACACCAACCAGGTATTCTGAGTTCTGCGGCGACACCATGAGAGTCCCGGCTGGGGACGAGGTACCGCTGGCGCTGGTGTCGTCGCTCCCGCAGGCGGCAAGCGCGGCGCCGAGGATGGCCACCGCGGCCACAGATTGGGCTCCCAGACGGAGCATTACGACCTCCGACTGATGGGCATGCATACGGGGAACCCGACCGGCGGTGGCACATGGCCCTCGAACCACGCCGATGGGGATCGCCAACAACGAATTGACCACCCCCGCAACTCAGCTGTCACAACGCAGCTGCTGATGTGCACCAGTGCATTCTCCCGCAGGCAACAATGGTTTCGCACGCGCAGGGCACGAGGCGGCGACCGGCGCGGGACGCCGAGCTAGTGTCCCGCACCGGAAGTAGCTTGTACTTTCGGTCGGCGTAGAA
>JRHI01000163.1_pt1 | contig 74197 bp, 62 predicted proteins | sample 215371 | NCBI WGS metagenome assembly JRHI01 (sample SAMN02929681, study PRJNA255918) | sediment metagenome | biome: cave system; feature: Ice Cave; material: Sediment; isolation source: sediment from deep within a dark volcanic ice cave with no known source of... ... | reverse complement strand
TTCGCGCCAATCGGAATTTAAGTTCCAAACAGAACGAAGCACTACACTAGGTCCTCGGAGCACCGTGATACAGCCGTACCGTATGTTGCGCCTCGGCGAAGAACAACCATCGCTCGGCCAGCAATCCGGCCAGACAGACGATCGCCGCCAGCCACGCCGTCGGTGCATTGGTCGCGCCGGATACGATCCACGCGGCAGGAACAACGAAGCCGGCGGTCAGCGCGGCGAGGCGCAGCGCGAGAGCGTTGCGGCGCGCCAGCACGAAGCCGAACTCGTCGGTGAGAAAAGTCCCGTGCGAATGTCCGACGTCGAACAGCCGCGCCCGCGCGACCGTCATTCCCCGCGGCCGCACGCCCTTATTTGCATACTCATTTGCGTACCTATTTGCGTACTCATTTGGGTATTGCGTCACGCCGATCGCACGTTCGAGCGTTGGCGCATCGCGTGCGCCGGCGGAAATCGCCTGCCAGTGCCCGATTTTCGCAATCAGCGCCGCAATGCCGAGCCCGCCGGCAAGCCAGCCCAAGGATCGCACTTGCGCCGCGTGGACCCGCGCCAATCCGAGCAGCACAACCGCACCGGACCAATGGCCGAGCAACAAATAATTGACCGGCGTCCACGCGCTGTGCCACTGCCGGATAGGCTTGAGGCTTGCATAGATCATCGCGGTCGAAACCAGCACCGCCCACGAAAGCAGGGCGACGATGAGTGCCGCCAGTGCGCGCAACGCGCCATCCTCGTCCGTCCAGACGAGTATGCCGTACCCGAACGCCACCGGGGCAAGGCTCGCCGCGAAAACCGCCTCGCGTGACAGCCATGAGGTGCGAAATCGCGAGAACGCACGCCAGGCATTCGAAGGCTTGGCGAGGTGCAGCACCGACGAGGCGAGGCCTGCCGCGACCAGCGTCAATGCGAGGGCAATGCCCTGGATCAGCGCATCCGATGGCAGCGCGTGGTCGAGCAAGTCGCCGAGCGCGAGCAGTGCAAGCAGGCCCAGCCCCGCGCCGGAGCTCACGGTAAAGAAAATGATGCTGAGCGACGGCTTCATGGCGAGCGAGCCGCGCGTCAGCGGCGGATAACCGGGCTCGCCAAGCTCGCGAGCCCGCGTTCGAGGAGCGCCTTCACGTCGTCGGCTCCGATCACCGGCTTCAACTCGCGTGGCGGTAAATATTGATTGACCGGTGCGTATCCAAGCTCGGGCATCAGGCCGAAGCCGCCGCGCTCGGCAGTCAGGCGCGAGACTTCCGATGCCGGATCGTCGAAGTCGCCGAAGAACCGGGCATGCGTGGGACAGGCGAGCACGCACGCCGGCTGGCGCTCCTCGGGCGGCAACAGCTCGTCGTTGATGCGATCGACGCAAAGCGTGCACTTTTTCATCGTACCCGTCGCGGTGTCGAGCTCGCGCGCACCGTAGGGGCACGCCCAGGCGCAAAGGTTGCACCCCATGCACTTGTCCTGATCGACGAGCACGATGCCGTCGTCACGCTTGTACGATGCACCGGTCGGGCAGACGGTCACGCAGTCCGCGTCGGCGCAGTGCATGCAGGACATCGGGAAATTGATGGTCTTGCTTGCCGGGTATTCGCCAAGCTCGTAATGCCGCACGCGATTGAACCAGACACCGGACGGCTCAGCGCCGAAGGGCTGGTAATCAGAAAGCGGGCCGCTTACCGGCGACGAAGCGTTCCATTCCTTGCACGCGGTCGCGCACGCGTGACAACCTACACAGGTGTCGAGATCGATGACGAGGCCGAGTCTCACGATGCGGGCTCGGTGTGATAGCGCCAGGTGGACGGCCGCCGGCCTTTATCGCCGGGCAGGCGCTTCGACACCGGGAATTTTGGCCAGATCCCGCTCTCGCCGACAGCGCACTTGCTGACCTTCACGCGCAGGTCGAACCATGCGGCCTGGCCCGTGACCGGGTCCGAGTTGGTGAGCCTGCGATCATCGGCGCGGCCTTTGGGCAACAACTCCGAGATCAGGTGATTGAGCAGGAATCCCGCGGTCGCTTCCGAAGCGTCTTCGTCCAACCCCGCCGTTCCGGCCTGCCTGCCGATGGCGTTCCAGGTCCAGACGGTGTTGGCCTCGACGCCTTCCATGGTCTTCAGCTGGCAGCGCAAGCGGCCGTGGTGCGACTCGACCCACACCCAATCGAAATCGCCAAGCCCGAGCCGCGCGGCGGTGCCGCGATTCATGTAAAGGTAATTCTCGGAGATGATTTGTCGCAGCCACGCATTTTGCGAGTCCCACGACTGATACATCATCATCGGACGCTGGGTGATTGCGTGCAACGGATACTTGTCGCGCGAGAGTCGCGCACTTTCCAGCGGCTCGTACCAGAACGGCAAGGGGTCGAAATATTTGGCCAGACGCTCCTGGTCCGTCGGCGATGAGGGCTGCGGCCCGTCGTACAGGCCCTGCCCGGCGAGCCGGAATTTCTGCAGCGGCTCGGAATACATCTGCATGATCACCGCTACGGGCGGCGTGCCGAACAGCGCGTGCTTTTCCGCGAACTCGAGGTAGTCCTTGTTCGCGAAGCGGTAGTAGCGCATGTTCTCCGGCCATGGATAGGAGAAGAACGACTGGTTCTCAATGTACTTTTCCCACTGCTTCGGATTGGGCGCGCCGCGTAAGTGAGATTCGCCATCGGCGCCGCGCCAGCCGGCCAGAAAGCCGATACCCGGGAATTTCTCGTAGTTGACGATGAAATCCTTGTAGTCGCTAAATTTGCGCGTGCCGTCTTCGCGGGTAAACGCGGGAAACTTGAGCCGCGACGCGAGCTCGACCAGCACCTCCTGCCAGGGCCGAACGTCGCGGTCGAGCGCGATCACCGGATGACGGATGGCATCGGCCGCCGCATCCGGCTCGGAAATCGGACGGTCGAGGAGCGAGATCGCGTCGTAGCGCTCGAGGTAGGTGGTATCGGGAAGCACGAGATCGGCGAAATTGACCGTCTCGGAATGGAACGCGTCGACCACCACCAGGAACGGGATCGCGTATTCGCCGCGATCGTCCTTGCGCACTAGCATTTCTCGCACTTCGCCGGTGTTCATGGTCGAGTTCCAGGCCATGTTGGCCATGAACAGCAGCAAGGTGTCGATCGGGTACGGGTCGCGATTGGCCGCGTTGGTGATGACCATGTGCATCAGGCCGTGCGGCGACAAGGGCGCCTCCCAGGAATAGGCCTTGTCGATGCGTAGCGGCCTGCCGTCCTTGTCGATCACCAGATCTTCGGGCCGAGTCGGGTTGCCGTTGGGCATGCGCTTGAGCGGCGTGTCCGGAGCGAAAATGATCGCCGGGTCGTTTTCAGGCAGCGTGCGCATGGGAATGCGCCGCGGATACGGCGCCCGCGCGCGAAAGTTGCCCGGGCCATCGAGCGCACCGAGCAGCATCTGGATCAGGTGCAGCGCGCGGCAGGTATGAAAGCCGTTGGAGTGCGCGGAAATCCCGCGCATGGCGTACATCGCCACCGGGCGGCCGACGACTTTGTCGTGAGTCCGCCCAAACATGTCGGTCCAGCTGATCGGCAGCTCGACCATCTCGTTGAACGCGACATGCGCCATCTCGTAGGCGATGCGGGTGATGGTCTCCGTCGCAATGCCGCACTCCGCGGCCACCCGTTCCGGCGAATAGCGCTCGTCGAGATAGCGCTCAGTGGCGAGCGAGAAGACACTCTTGGCGATGCGTCCGTCGTCGAGCTTGACCGTCGCGAACAGCGCCGGCGCGATCTCCGGCTCCAGGCCATTGACCAGCCGCTGTGCCTGCTGGTCCCACACCAGCGGATGGTCTTCGGCATCGCGCGCGAACAATCCGTCGCCGGCGATGCCGGGCGTCTGCACGACGAGCCATGGCGCGTTGGTGTAGCGGATCAGGAATTCCCAATCGATCAGACCGCGCTTGAGCAGGACGTGCACGATCGCCAGCGCGAGCAAGCCGTCGGTCCCGGGACGAATCGGCAGCCATTCGTCGGCGATGGCGGAGTATCCGGTGCGCACCGGGTTGATCGACACGAACTTGGCGCCGCGGCGCTTCAATTTTTCGAGGCCGATCTTGATCGGGTTCGACGAGTGATCTTCGGCCACGCCCCACAACAGAAAGTATTTGGCGTGGTCCCAATCGGGCGCGCCGAACTCCCAGAAGGAATAGCCGATGGTATACAGACCGGCCACCGCCATGTTCACCGAGCAGAATCCGCCGTGCGCCGCCCAGTTGGGCGTCCCGAACTGCTGCGCCCACAAGCCCGACAGCGCCTGCATCTGGTCGCGCCCGGTGAAAAACGCAAGTTGCGTCGGGTTGGTCGAGCGAATCTTCGCCAAGCGCGTCGTTAGGATTTCGAGCGCCTCGTCCCATTCGATCTCGACGAAGTCCGCCGCGCCGCGCTCGCTACCGGGCTTTCGCTTCAGCGGCTTCCTGAGCTTCGCGGCGGAATATTGCTTCATGATCCCAGCGGAGCCCTTGGCGCACAACACGCCCTTGTTCACCGGGTGGTTCAGGTTGCCCTGAATGAAACGCACCCTGTTGCTCTCGACGGTGACCTTGATACCGCAGCGGCACGCGCACATGTAGCACGTCGTGAAGTGCGTCTGCTGGTGTGAACGCTTATCGAACGCGATGGTACGGGTCATGAGCGCATCCTGCCGTGGCCGGCGGATCGCGATGAGAGGGTGAGACGTGTCGACAGTATAAAGGATCGCCGGCGGGGCGATCGATGAGCTGCGAATGCGCGCACATGCACATTCACGCACCGAACGGCCGCTTTGCGATCGCCGTCGCAGCCTCGGGCGCAACGCAACGCGTCAGGCAAAAGCCGCCCAAAGCGACCGCATCACGCCCAGGGCGGCGATCGCGGCGAGCACGCCCAGCATGGCGCGGCGAAATTGCGATTCGGTCGCACGGGCGAAGCCGTGGCGTCCGAACACGATGCCGATCAGCATCGGGACCGTCAGCCAGACTGCCCACAGCAGCGTGCCGCGATGGACGAGCCCGCGCTGTCCTGCCCACAGCAATGCGTACGAGGCGCTGAGGAAGAAAAGCGTGATCAGCGTCGCTCGCAGCCGGACCGCCGGCAAGGACGTTGTGAACAACATGGTGGCGGCGATCATGCCTCCGAGCGAGGACAAGCCGGACATGAACCCGGCCACGAGACCGGTTCCGAGTCGAACGCCGATGCCATCGCCCCAGCTCGGGCGGAAGCCGGATAGAAGCGTCAACGCCATGACCAGAATGATCGTCGATACCGCCAGACGCAGCGGCAACTCGGGCAGGACCGACAGGCACCACACGCCGAGCGGCACCGAAATCGCGTAGCCGGCGATCAGCGGCCAGATCCAGCGCCACGAGACATGCGGCCAGACCGAGCGCAGCAGGGAAATGCTGGCCACGATCTCCAGCATCATCGCTGCCGGAACGATGCTCTGGGGCGAGAGCCAGAGCGACATGCCGGCAACGATGAATGCCGACAGCCCGAAGCCGGAGAAGCCGCGGACGAATCCGGCGAACAGCGCGACCCCCATCGCGTACAGGACAACGGGCAGCGGCCCCGGCAACAGCGACGCAATGATCATCCATCACTCCAGGTCGCCGCCCGCGGACTAAGTCACAACTTGTCCAGCGCCGTCGCAGGAGTCCATTCACCGGCCGAAGCACCTTGCAAGGATTCGATGCGATTCACGAACGCGGTCGCTATGCCGTCCGCCGGATACGCCGAGAGCAGTTGACGCCAAAGTGCGAGGCTCTGGTCCAAGGCACGCCGGCTGAAGGCGTCGAGCGCTGCTCGCGACAGGTCGGCAAGTGGCTGGTCCGCGCAAGGCGTGAAGATCATCACCGCGTCGGTGCGTCCCTTGACCACGACCGAGTCGACCGGCCGAAGTGGCACTCGGTCTTTGAGTTGCCGCGCCGTCGCCTCGCTCAACAGGATCGACGTGCCATAGGCCTTGTTGGCGCCTTCCAGACGAGAGGCAAGGTTGACTGCATCTCCGATCGCCGTGTAGGCAAAACGCGCGCGCGATCCGACATTGCCGACGATGACGTTGCCGGTGTGAATCCCGATCCGCATCGACATCGGCGGGGTGCCCTTGGTCGCGAGCCGGCGCGCCAGCGCGGCGAAGCGATCCTGCATGTCCATCGCTGCCTGCAACGCATGTTCGGCGTGTTGCTCATCTGGCAGCGGCGCGCCCCAGAACGCCATGATGCCGTCGCCGATGTACTTGTCGACCGTTCCACCGTGACGGTAGATTACCGTGCTCATCGCGTCAAAATACTTGCCCAGCACTGCGACGACAGCGCGCGGCGCCAGCTTCTCGGACATGGTCGTGAAGTTCGCCAGATCGGCAAACAACAAGGTCAGCTCGCGTTCCTCGCCGCCCAGTTCGAGCAATTCCGGCTGCTCGATCAAGCGATTGACGACTTCCGCCGGGACGTATTGGGCGAAGGCGCGCTTGGTTTCCTGCGCACGCTGCCGCTCGGTGAGGAAGCCGACAGCGGTCTGCACGATGAACAGAACCGCCGCCGCCAGGATGGGAAGCAGGGGTGACAGCCAGAAGCCGTAGTGGGCGAACAGCACATAGCTGGCGGCCAGCAGCGCAACACTGACGGCCATCAGCGTCGCGAAAGTCACCGCCGGGCTGCGGCGAACACCGACAAGGCCTACGCCAAGGACAAGTAAGCCCGCGACCATCGTATTGACCGTCTGCGAGGCAGGGACGAGCGCGCGATCCTGAAGAAGATTCGAGATGATGTTCGCGTGAATCTCGACGCCGGGGATCACGCCCCCCTCCGAATCGAGAAACGGCGAGTTGTACAAGTCGGCCTGCTTGCGCGTAACCTCCGGCGAGGCGTGTACATCCAGACCGATCAGGACGATCTTGTCCTTGAAGAAGCCGGCGGGAAGCAGTCCAGGCACCAGCGCCTGATAGTAGTGAACGGTCGGAAAGCTTCCATGAGGCCCTTCGTAGCGGATCAGTGACTGCGCGTCGGCTGACGCCGGTGCGCCCCCTTGGCCGCGCGCGAGACGAACGATGACTCGGTCGAAGCTGTCGACAAACGACGGCATCATGCGCACGACGAAATCCGCGTCCGGGTCGACACCGACTTCACCGGCATGCGCGCCGGCCGCAACCAACTCCGGCATCGGCTCGACCAGGGTCCACTCGCGGCTTACCGTCGTCTGCGATTGTTCCCGCGTCTTGGCCAATACGACATTACGCGCATTGCGGATCGCGTCCGCCATGCGAGCGTCGTCCGCCGCGGTGGTGGGCTCGGCAAAAATCAGGTCGAACGCAACGACAAGCGCTCCGTCGCGCGACGCGCGTTCGATCAGATCGGTGTGGGTGCGCCGCGGAAACGGCCAGTGCAGACCCAGCTCCCGGAACGACGGCTCGTCGATGGCGACAATGACCAGCGGCGTCTCGCCAGGACCCCGCGCCGCGAGGGCGGTATAGACGTCGAAGGTCTTGAACTCGAGCTGGCGCCATTGCGGCGTGAAACCGAGCAACCACAGTGCCGCGAGCGCAACGACCGCGACAACCGCCTCGACGATGCGCCGGCGAGCGCTGGATTGCAGTAGGCTGCTAGAAACGATAGCGGACATCGACGATGTAACGTTCCTGAGCGCTCTTGCTGCCCAGGTTCAGTGCCGCGGCACCGAAGATCCAGCGCTTGTCGGGCGTTTCCCAGAAGGCGACCACCTGGCCGTTCCAATCCGCGGGCAGCGCGCTCGCTTCGGTGTTGTCGCGGTCGACGAAGCGCCGCGAGCGATACACGGCGCGTGCGCTGAAGTAGACGTGCTGCGGGGTCACCCAGGTCATTCCGGCGGAGAAGAAATCGCGCGGCATAAACGGGATCTTGGCGATCCCCGTCGCAACAGTGAGATTGCCCGCGTCGTCCTTGTAGTAGATGTCGGCTTGGTTTCGCGCGCGCATGTATTTCGCGGCAATCGAAAGCGTCGGAGTGAGAATCCGGTTGACCGTGATACCCGCGGACGTGGTGCGCCCGGCATCGAAATCGGTGGTCCCCTCCGCGAGGTCGACCGCGGTGACGTTCGAGGTCTGCGCGTTGCGCAGCAGGTCGACGAACTCGATCTGCGGCGTCGGGATGCGAAATCCCGACTGGCCGAGGTTGCGGACTTTTTCGTAGTCGATGAATCCACCCACCGCAGTCAGATCGTCGGGCTCGAAGTGCACCTGCACAACGCCACGCTTCGCGTTGCCGCCGGCGCCGACGAGGCGATCTTCGAGCTCGATCCCGGCGGTGGCAACCGGGGCGAGGGTGCTCACCGCGGCGGGCTGTGTCCATTGCTGCCAGGCCGCGCGGACGACGACATTCCCCGGCTTGAATACGAAGCCCAGGCGGGGATTCCATCGCCCGTCGGTGACGCTCGCGAGCGTTCGCTGGGTGGCCGGTATGGTGATGTCGTTGAAGGTGATCAACGTTGCCTGGAAGTCGTCGATGTTCTGTCTGAATTGCTGCCAGAACAGATCGCCCTGCACCGACAGCGCCGGCGAGACGTCCTTGGTATACGAGAGGTAGCCTTGACGGGCGCGCAGTCTCACCTCGCGGTTGTCGAGAAAGCCGATGCCAAGATTGCCGCTTGGCGTAATGACGACGCGGGCCTGTAAGAATGTCGCCGCCCGCAAATCCCATGCCGTTTCCACGCCGAAGGCAAGATGATCGGTCGGCGTGAAGTCCATGGTGTGCCGCGCCTGGTATTCCTCCGGGCGCGCGCTGAAGCTCGATGACGCGCCGTTGGCGGACATCGCATCCGCGCTGGGCACGAAATAGCGGTCGAAGGAGCGAAGCTCGTTGGTGCGCCCGAACTTGATCCAGGTCATCGACGTCGGCGAAAAGCGGAAGCTCGCTCCGACGTCGGTTCGATCCTTGGTCAGATCGCCTTCGGTGCGGGTGAGGTTGCGCAGAATCGCGGTCTCGCGAATCTTGGTGCTGTAGCCGAAGAGGCCCAATTGCTCGGTGACCAGGCTGCCCGCGCCCAGTGCGTAAAGCTCGATGCGCACATCGGCTTTGGTCGTGAGCTGCCTGCCGTTGGGATCGAGATCGCTGATTATCGTCGTCCCCGTGCCGCGCTCGGCGTCGATGAAATACGCGCCTCGCGTGAACCAATCGGCGACCCCGTTCAAGCGCACATACGGATTCCACAAGCGGTCTTCGCTGCTTCGCAAATAGGTGTTACCCAAAGTCGCATAGACGCCCGCGGTCGGCACCAGCGTCGAGAAGCGGTTGCTGCCTCCGAAGGCGATCGGGTCGGTGAGAAAACCCTGGAACAGCTCCGAGTTCTTGTTGAACTGGCCCTGATAGCGGTCGGCAAGGAACAGATGGCTCGATCCGGCATACGGGTAATACGATTGCTGCGCGATCTCGAGCGCCCATTCCTCGAGACCGAAAAAAGCCAGCGCGAAGCCCAGGTTGGCTTTGCCCTGCTGATCGTTGGCAACCTGGTTGAGCGATTTAAGGTTGGGTAGACGCCGCAACGCTTCGCGTGAAGCCTGCACGGCGTCGCCGGCGCGGAAAAGGTCGGTGTAGATCTGCGACAACAGTAGGTAAGGAAGCGGGTCCTTGTCATCCAACTCGGCGGCCTGGCGCAGAGTCGCGATCGCGTCGGAATGGCGCGCTGTCTGGTAGTACGCGATGGCGGTATAGATCTTCGCCCTCGCGTACCTCGGCTCCATCACGCCGGCACGCAGGAGCGCGTCCAGCGCTTGCTGCGGACGGCCCTGCTTGAGCCGCAACAGGCCCATACCGGTGAGAGCCACGTAATCGGACGGGTTGGCTTGCAGCGCCCGCTCGAACGCTTGCTCCCCGGCATCGAACCGATTGGCGAAGGTTTCGAGGGTTCCGAGCTCGCCCTCGTAACCTGCGCCGTTGGCATTGAGCTTGAGCGCCTGCTGCAGATTGCGACGTGCCGGGATGGTGCGCTCGAGCTCGTTCTGGGCCGCGCCCAGCGAATACCAGGCGCGATCGTTGCCGGGGTCGACGGCCGTTGCGCGGGTGAAGTTGGTGAGCGCATCCGGCGCGCGGCCCTGGCGCCTCGCGGTCTCTCCCGCGGCGACGAGAATGTCGCCGGTCTCCGCGTCACGCGGCATTGCAAGGGTCTGTTCCGCCTCGGCGACGCGATCACTCAATAAGTGCGCGCGCACCAGCTGCGACAGTAACTCGGGATCACGCGGAGCGACGACGAGCCCTTCCTTCAAGATGGTGACGGCGCGATCGAAATCGCCCGAGACAAGCTCGAGCTCGCCCAGCGCCGAATAGACGGCTATGTCACGGGTCCGGCGGTTACGCTCCGCCTCCAGCAGTGATCTCGCTGCGGCAATATCGTTGCGCTCGATCGCCGCCAGCGCGGCCGTCAGCGTCGGCGATTGCGACGCCCACGGGGCAAAATGCCGCGCATCGAACTTGAGCGCGTTCACCCACTGCACGCGATCCCGAGGGTTGCTCAGCACGATGCGCACCGGAGCTTGGCCTACGACGGCTACTGCCGCCTCGTTGGCGGCCACCGTGAGGCTTCCCAACGCATTGAAGAATTCGACCGAGCCCTCGAGCACCGCCAGGGTGGTTGTGCCAGCCGCGTCGACCTCGAGTTCCCACGAGGTGCCGCGGATCGCGGCCGTCGCCGACGGCGACTCCAGCTGAAGTCCGCCCGGAACGCGCTTTGCCTGCGACCATGCGCGTCCGAGCTCCAGGCGCAGCGTGGTCGTTGCGCCTGCGCTACCGGCAACGCTCTTTACCTGCAGCAACGAATTCTGGTTGAGGCGGATCTGGGTCTCGTCGGCAAAGACAAGCGCCATCTTGCTCGCCGGACCCGTGCGCACGAACGCTCCCCCGGCCAGATCGTCGCGCGCGTGTACCGGCACCCACGACGCCTCCTGCGCGGGCTTACGCTCACCGCTGCCCTGAAGGTCCACGACCTCCGCGACAACGCCTGGCGGCAGGGCGGCGAAGGCTCCCTGCCCGGTTGCAATCAGTAGCAGCGCGGCGGCCGCGCTGCGGAGCGCCGCTCGTAGACGGTACGGCAATTCCACCTCCCTGCTGTGACATCAGGCTCTACGCCCGAATCAAGTTGCGACATCCTTTCTTACCGCCCGCGACCGGCATTCTAACGAGCCGTGGATCATTGGCGAGGCAGCCGCGTAAACGGTACTTCGTCGATCATGTCACGTCCAGCAGTTTCAGACGCTGCACCTTTCCCGAAGCGCCTTTGGGCAGATCGTCGACCAGGCGCAGGATCTTGGGTGTCTTGTAAGGGCCGAGCTCGCGGATGCAGTGGGCCCGCAGCGCTTCCTCGGAACATTGCATGCCCGCTTTGAGCACCACGCAAGCCAGGATCTCCTGCCCATAGTGCGCATCCGGTATGCCCACCGCTGCGGCTTCCAGCACCGCCGGATGCTTGAGCAAGGCCTCGTCGATTTCGCGCGGCGCGATGTTCTCGCCGCCTTTGATGATCAGCTCCTTGAGCCTGCCGGTGATGAAATAGAAGCCGTCGTCGTCGCTGTAACCCAAGTCGCCCGTGGCAAGCCAGCCCTCCGCGTTCAGCGTCGCCGCGGTCAGTTCGGGTTCCTTGTAGTAACACAGCATGACATTGGCGCCGCGCAGTTGGATCTCGCCCGACGCGCCCCGCTCGAGCGCGCGTCCATCCGGCGCCACCACACGTGCCTCCAGGCCCAGCGGCAATCCCGGCGTGCCGTATTTTCGGCGCACGGGATCGAGCGGGTTGGAAAAGGCGACCGACGCGCATTCGGTCAGGCCCATCGCCTCGATCACCGAAACGCCGAAGCGCCGCTCGAACGCCTTGTGCTGCTGCGGCGGCAAAGGCGACGACGCCGAGCGGCCAAAGCGAATGCCGCGGCAGGCATCGACCTGTTCGGGCGTGAGATCCGGTCCGTTGAGCAAATACGAAATGATGGTCGGCACCATGTTGAGCCACGTCGGGCGATAACGCTCGACCAGCGGCCACCATTGCGACACGCTAAAACGGTGCGGCAGCACGATGCTTCCTCCGGCGCAAACCGGACTGACGGTCGCGATGCACTGCCCGTTGACGTGATACAAGGGCAGCGACGACAGCACCCTGTCCGCGGCCGTCAGTGCCTGCGCGCTGACCACGGCCTCGGCGGCGTGCACCAGATTGCCGTGCGACAAGAGCGCACCCTTGGGCAAGCCGGTGGTGCCGGAGGTATACATCAGCAGCGCCGGCGTGCGCGAATCGACGGCTATCGGTGGACCAGTGAGCGCGGCATCGAGTTGCAGCACGTCCGGATCGGTCGCACGCACCGTGACTCGACGCCCGGTCGTGCTTAGCAGGCGTCTTATCCGGTCGACGAACTCGGGCGCGGCAAATACCAAGCGCGTATCGGAATGCGCCAGCGTGTATTCGAGGTGCGCATCCTGGGCGAGCAGATTCAAGGGCGAAACGACATACCCCGCGACCATGGTGCCAAGCAACAGCGTCGCCGCTGCGGCGCCGTTGGGCAGCATGAACGAGACGACTTCGCCGGGCAAAACACCCGCGGCGGCGAGAAAACCTGCGAGCGCGCGGCTCGATTCGCGGAGCTCGCCGTAGGTGATGACGCTGCCGGGCTCGGGAGCGAACAGAAACGGCGCGTCAGGCTGGGCGTCGGCGTGATGGTCGATCACGTCGCGCAAGGTGCGCATGACGGGCATGACGACGCGTGGGTGACGACGCCTCAGGCGCCGAACTTCCGCCGGTAGTCTGCGAAGAGCTCTGCCTCGGTCGGCTCGTGCCGGGGAGCGCGAAGGGGACGCACCACGCGGGTGATGTTGAGAAAGTGGCGGTAGTTCAAGTTGTCGGAAATGCTGTTACCGCCCCAGGTTCCGCATCCCATCGACAGCGAGAAGGGGACGCCGTTGTCGAAGCTGCCGCCGGTGGCGAAGCAATGCGCCTGGTTGACGATTACCCGGCATACCGGCAACTCGAGGCCAAGCGCAAGCGCACGCGCGTCGTCCCTGCTGTGCAGCCCGATTGAATGGCCGGCGCCCTGGTAGCGGAGGATGTCCCCGGCGATCGCCGCGGCTTGCGCAAAATCCCGCGCCCGGTACACGGCCAGCACCGGCGAGAGTTTTTCGCCCGAGAAAGGATGAGCGGCGCCGACGCCGGTTTCTTCGATCATCAGAAAAGCCGCGCGCTTGAGCGCCGGTCGCACAAGCCCTGCGCGTTCGGCGACCACCGCCGCCGACTGCGCCGTAAATTGCGGAGAGAGCCTGCCCTGCACGAACATCGCGGCCGAAAGCTTCGCCGCCTCGACGGCGTCGAGCATGACGCCTCCTTCCGCGACAAGCGCGGCGATCGTCGCTGCGTAGACATCCTCGATCGCCACCACGCTGTTCTCCGACGAGCAGCTGGTCGCATGGTCGAACGTTTTCGAAACGGCGATCTTGCGCGCCGCGTCGCCGACGTCCGCGGTTTCGTCGACGATCACGACCACGTTGCCCGCGCCGACGCCGATCGCCGGCGTTCCGCTGGAATACGCCGCGTTGACGTTGGTCTGTGAGCCCGTCGCGACGACGAGGTCGGCCTGGCGCATGAGCTCGATGGTCGCGTCGCGCGTGACCGGCGCCGGCAGCTGCTGGATCAGGTCCCGCGGCGCGCCGATACGATCGAGCTCGGCGTGCATGTACTCGAGCAGCAGCTTAGCCGTGGAATGGCCCTTGGGAGAGGGGGCGAGGACGATCGCATTTCGACCCTTGAGCGCGTTGATGATGTTGTTGGCCGGCGTGGCGCCCGGGTTGGTCGACGGCGTGACCGCTGCGACGACGCCCACCGGTCGCGCAATTTCGGTCAGGCCCAACTCCGGCAACTCGGCGATCACGCCAACCGACTTCGAGTTGCGCAAATCGTCGAGCAGGCCGATGGTCTTGCGTCGGTTCTTGGCCACCTTATCGGCAACGTTGCCCAGGCCCGTATCGCGCACCGCTGTCTCGGCAAGCTGGCGATTGTGCTCCGGATGGACGATCGCCCACCCTGCCGCAGTAACGGCTTGGTCGGCCTGTTCCTGGGTCCAGCGGTCGACCGCGCGCTGCGCAATACGGGCGCGGTCGACGATGGCGCCAACCGCGCGCACCGTCTCATCGTGCAGGTCGAGCCGGTCCTTGCCGCCCATGCTAATCGCTCATTCGGCTCATTCGGGTTTTATCCTGGCTTCGCGAATGACGAACTCCCACTGCTTGAGCTCGTCGCGGATCAGCCGCTCGAATTCGGCCGAGGTCGAGAAGGTCGCTTCCGCACCCTGAGCGAAAAGTCGCTCCTTGACCTCGGGCATTTGCAGCACCTTGGCGAAGGTCGCCTGAAGCTTGGAAACGATCGCTGGCGATGTCTTCGCCGGCACCAGCGCGCCGTACCAGGAGTTGACGACGCAATCCGGAACGCCCGACTCGGCTATGGTCGGAACATCCGGTGCCGCAGCGCTGCGCTTGTCGCTGGTCACGGCGAGAGCCTTCAGCCTGCCCGCCCTGACGTACTGCAATGCCGCCGGCATCGAGACGAACAAGAGCTGCACCTGACCGCCGAGCGTGTCGGTCACCGCCGGCCCGCCTCCCTTGTAGGGAACGTGGACCATGTCGACTCCCGTCTTGAGCTTGAACAGCTCGCCCGCGATGTGGCCGGGAGAGCCCGTGCCGACCGACGCGTAGTTGAGCTTTCCGGGCTGCGACTTGGCGAGCGCGATCAGCTCCTTGATGTTATTCGCAGGTACCGACGGATGAGCGACCAGGATCTGCGGGATGAACGCCGCCAGCGAAACCGGGATGAAGTCTTTTTCGACGTCGAACGGCAGCTTGTCGTAGAGCTTCGGGTTGATGGTGTGCGACGACAGCGTGAACAGGATGGTGTACCCGTCGGGGGCGGACTTGGCGGCGAGATCGGTGCCGATGTTGCCGGCCGCGCCACCGCGGTTGTCGACGATGATCGGCTGGCCGAGCTCCTTGGCGAGCGGCTCCGATAACGTGCGCGCGACGATGTCCGTGCCGCCCGCCGGCGGATAGGGCACGATCATGCGGATCGGCTTGGTCGGATAATCTTGCGCATGCAAAGGCGGTGCGCAGAGCGCTGCCATAACCAACATCGACAACAGCGGCAACACGGCGCGCCAGAGCGCGAGTCTGGGCGCGTTCAGGGCCATCGGTGTCTACTCCGGCAGTCGAGAAATGATCTGTTGGCCATCGGCGTACCCAGCCGTTTGCCTGGCGGCATTTTCGCGATCAGCGCCACGGTGAATTGTCAGCGCTTCGCGGCGGTCGATTTGTATTTGTCCAGATGACGCACCGGCAGCGCCAGCGCATCACGCCGGAACGGGTCGCCGAGCTCGCGCGTGACCATCATTTCCAGCACCGTGGTCTTGCCCTCCGACTGCGCTTTGGCGGCAGCGGCCAGGGCAGGCCCAACGTCGCTCAAGTTTTCGATGCGCACGCCCTCCGCGCCCATGGCCTTGGCCACCGCGGCCCACGACGGCTGCTTGTCCAGGTTCACGCCGACAAAGCGATTGTCGTAGAAATCGACATGATTCTTTTTTTCCGCGCCCCACTGCCCGTTGTTGAAGACGACCGCGGTGACGGGGATGTTTTCGCGCACGCAGGTCTGGAGCTCGCCGAAGCTCATGCCCCAGGCGCCGTCACCGACGTAGGCGACAGCCGGCCGGTCGGGCGCGGCAACCTTGGCGCCGATAATGGTCGGAAACGCGTAGCCGCAATTGCCGAAGCTCATTGCCGCGAACATGCTTCGCGGGCGATTGAAGCGCAAGTACGAATTCGAGATCGAGCAGATGTTGCCGATGTCGGTGGAAACCATGGCGCCGTCCGGCATCGCCCGCTCGAGCTCGCGCAGCATCTGGCGCGGGTGCATGTAGCTCGAATCCTTGGCCACTTCGAGTGACCACGTGTCCTTTTCGTGTGCCCATCCATCGAGCTCGGTCTTCCACGCGGCTTGCTCGGAACGAATGTCTGCGAGGCGCGCGTCCTTGTTCGCATGACACGCCAGCGACTTGCCGGCAAGGCGCGATATCAATGCTCTCGCGGCCGCTTTCGCATCTCCGCAAATGCCGACCGTGGCCGTTTTCACCAGCCCCAGCATCCTCGCATCGGCATCGATCTGGATGATCTTGGCGTTCTTCGGCCAGTAATCCAGCCCATGCTGCGGCAGCGTACCGAACGGCCCCAGCCGCGTGCCGAGCGCCAGCACCACGTCGGCCTTACTGATCAGTTTCATCGCCGCCTTCGAGCCCTGGTAGCCGAGCGGCCCGCACCATAGCGCGTGGCTGGCCGGGAACGAGTCGTTGTGCAAGTAGCTGTTGGCGACAGGAGCCTGCAACAGTTCGGCAAGCTCGATCGCCTCGCGCTCCGCGTCTCCCATAACCACGCCGCCGCCGCAAAGGATGACCGGGAATTTCGCCGCCGCGAGCAGTTCCGCCGCCGCGTCCAGGCTCCGCTCGCCGCCCGCGCCGCGCTCGACGCTCATCGGGCGCGGTATCTCGCATTCGATGTCGCCATAAAAGTAATCGCGCGGAATGTTGAGCTGCGTTGGGCCCATCTCGAGCATCGCGCGATCGAAGGAGCGCGACGTCAGCTCGGCCATCCGCGCCTTGTTGTTGACGTGCGCCTGGTACTTGGTGATCCTGGAGAAGATCGGCAACTGCTCGGTTTCCTGGAAGCCGCCGAGACCGAGCGTCATCGTTCCGGTCTCCGGCGTGATCACGACCACCGGCGAATGCGCCCAGTACGCGGCGGCGACGGAGGTCACGAAATTGGTGATGCCGGGACCGTTCTGCGCGATGCACACGCCGTGCCGGCCCGAGACACGCGAGTAGCCGTCGGCCATGTGCCCGCCGCCTTGCTCGTGCGCGACCGAAATGAAACGGATGCCCGCAAGCGGGAACAGATCCAGCGCATCCATGTACGCCGAGCCGACGATGCCGAACACCTCGGTCACGCCCTGCGCAACCAGCGTTTCGACAAAGGCCTCGGAGGGCGTCATGGTCCGGCGGCCGGTAACCACCGCGCGCGCGCCGGCCTTGGCGGCCAGGTTCTTGCTATCGGTCATGGTGTTCATGTTGGCTCCAGGAGATCAGGTGCGGCTTTCGTGCTTAAGTGTATGCCGCAAGCTTCGTTGGCGAAAGTCTAATGCAACACCGCTTCGGGTTCGATGTACTCGTAGCCGAGCGCGTCGGCGACAGGCTTGCAGGTGACTTTGCCGAGCGCGACGTTCAAGCTGTTCTTGAGATGCGGATCGTCCGCTAGCGCCTTTTTCCAACCCTTGTCGGCGAGCGCGAGGACGAAGGGCAAGGTGGCATTGTTGAGTGCAAACGTGGAGGTGCGCGGCACCCCTCCGGGCATGTTGGCGACGCAATAATGGATCACGCCGTCGACGACATAGGTCGGATCCGCGTGCGTGGTCGGGTGGGACGTCTCGAAGCAGCCGCCCTGGTCGATCGCCACGTCGACGATCACGGAACCCTTTTTCATTTTTTTCACCAGCGCGGCGGACACCAGCTTGGGTGCGAACGCACCCGGAATCAAAACGCCGCCGACGACGAGATCGGCGGTCGTGACATGGTGCTCGATCGCGTCGTGGGTCGAAAACACGGTGTTGAGCGGACGGCCGAACTGGCGCCAAAGTGCGCGCAATACGTCGGTGCTGCGGTCGAGCACCCAGACGTCGGCGCCCATTCCGAGCGCGATGTGGCAGGCATGCGATCCGACGACACCACCGCCGAGGATGACGACTTTGGCGGGATCGACACCGGGCACCCCGCCCAGAAGGACGCCCAGACCGCCATGTGTCTTCTCCAGAAAATAGGCGCCAGCCTGGATCGCCATCCGGCCCGCAACTTCCGACATCGGCGCGAGCAGCGGCAGTCCACCCGATGACGAGGTGACGGTCTCGTAAGCAATGCACACCGCGCCGCTCGCGACCAGATCGCGCGCCTGCTCCGCGTCGGGCGCGAGATGCAGGTAGGTAAACAATATCTGTCCCGGTCGAAGCATCCTGCGCTCGGCAGCCTGAGGCTCCTTGACCTTGACGATCATCTCCGCCTGGCCGAACACCTCCGCCGCGGTCGCGACGATACTGGCGCCGGCGTTGCGATACGCATCGTCGTCCATGCCGATGCCCTGGCCTGCGCAAGACTCGACGATCAGCTCATGTCCGTGCGCATGCAGCTCACGCGCGCTTCCCGGAGTGAGTCCGACCCGATGCTCGAGAACCTTGATCTCTTTGGGAACGCCGATACGCATGGATACGTGGCTTCTTGGAGAATTCAGGAATGATGCGACGCGAAGGATTGCGCGAGTTTTGGCCGCTTTTGGCTCGATGCGACTGCCGACAAGCGTCGCTCATTTGGGTGCTGAGTAGCGTAGAATCGTAGCATAGCGAGGCACCGCGGCGGACTCGTCACCCCGGCCGCGGATGGACCCAAGTCGCTCACGTCGCAACGTCAAGGAGAAAATCGCATGGGCCACGCCGAAACTACGCTCCGCGAACAGGTCGCACCGCGCCAGATCTCGATGGACGAGCTCTGGATGCCGTTCACCCCGAATCGCGACTTCAAGCACGACCCGAAGATGGTCGTGCGCGCCGAGGGAATGTACTTATGGAGCGACCAGGGAGCTAAGATACTCGACGGGTCGTCGGGCCTGTTCTGCGTCAACGCCGGCCACGGCCGCAAGGAAATCGCCGACGCCGTCGGAGCGCAATTGCGCGAGCTGGATTTCATCGCGCCCTTCACCCGCGGCCATCCCAAGCAGTTCGAGCTCGCCACCCGCGTGGCCGAGCTGACCCCCGGCGACCTGAACCGGATTTTCTTCGTCAATTCCGGCTCCGAGGCGGTCGACACGGCGATGAAGGTGGCGCTCGCCTATCACCAGGCGCGCGGGCAAGGCGGCCGCAACATGTTCGTCTCCCGCGAGCGCGCATACCACGGTGTCAATTTCGGCGGCATTTCGCTGGCCGGCATGGTCAACAATCGGCGCAAGTTCGGCCCGACGCTGCCCGGCATCGCGCACATGCGCCACACGCACATCAAGGAAAATCTCTTCGTCCGCGGCGAGGGCAGCCAGGGTGTCGAGCTGGCCGAAGACCTGATGCGCTTTGTCAACCTCTACGGCGCCGAGAATATCGCCGCTTGCTTCGTCGAGCCGATCGCCGGGTCTACCGGCTGCCTGGTCCCGCCGAAGGGCTACCTCCAGCGGCTGCGGGACATCTGCGACGCGCACGGCATTCTTCTCGTCTTCGACGAGGTGATCTGCGGCTTCGGCCGCACCGGATCGGCCTTCGCGGCGCAAAGTTTCGGTGTCACCCCGGACCTGATGACCATGGCCAAGGGCATCACCAACGGCGCGCAACCGATGGGCGCGGTCGCGATCAGCGAGCGCATTCACGACACGATCATGGGGGCAGCGGCGGACGGGGCGGTCGAGTTCTTTCACGGCTACACCTATTCCGGCCACCCCGCGCCGTGCGCAGCGGGACTCGCGACGCTCGACATCTACAAGAACGAGGGCCTGTTCGAGCGTGGCGCCGCGCTGTCGCCGTATTTCCTGGACGCGCTCTGGTCGCTCAAGGACGTATCGGTCGTCTCGGACATTCGTGGCTACGGCTTGCTGGCGGCGATCGACATCCATGCCGCAGGCGCGCCGGGCAAGCGCGGTCACGCGCTGCAAAAGCAGCTCTTCGACAACGGCTTGCACGTCAAGGCGACCGGAGACTGCGTGATCATCGCTCCGCCGCTGATCGCGGAGCGGCAGCATATCGACGCGATGGTCGACTGTTTGCGCAAGACCTTGGCGGCGATTTAGCGCTCTCACGCCGGCTAAGGCCACCTCGCATCAGCTTGCGTAAGCGCTACGTCACTACACGCGCACCTGGAATTTATTGAAGGAGGGCGCATGAAACGCTTGTTGACAGCACTGATGTTCACCGTGGCCGCGGTCGCCGCGCTGCCCGCAGCGGCGCAGAAAACGGTCACCTTCGCCTATCAGGACATGATGAATCCCTGGCGCTGGGTGCAGCAAAGCCAGGAGATCGAAAAAGCGACCGGCTTCAAGATCAACTGGCGTCAGTTCGGCGGCGGTGGCGACGTCATCCGCGCCATGGCGTCGGGCGATGTRCAATTGGGCGAAGTCGGCTCGACCGGCGCCGCGACGGCGATCAGCCAGGGCATGGATGTCGAGTTGTTCTGGATCCTGGAGGATATTGCCGCGGCCGAAGCGCTGGTCGCGCGTAACGGCAGCGGCGTCAATACCATCGCCGATCTCAAAGGCAAGAAGATCGGCACGCCGTTCGTCTCCACGGCGCATTTCCAGCTCCTGTATGCGATGCAAAAGGCGGGGCTGAAGGCTTCTGACGCGCAAGTGCTGAACATGCGTCCGCCGGAGATCGCGGCGGCGTGGGGTCGCGGCGACATCGACGCGACGTTCATCTGGGACCCCGTCCTGTCCAACGTCAAGAAGAACGGCAAGGTATTGATGACCTCGGGTGACATCTGCAAGGCGGGGGCATGCACATTCGATGGTCTGATCGTCACGCGCAAGTTCGCCAAGGAGAATCCGGAGTTCATGGTCGCGCTGGTGAAGGCGCTGGCCAAGGCCGACGCCGACTATCGCAGCAATCCGAAAACCTGGACCGGCGACGCAGCCAAGGTCGCCGCCGTCGCCAAGTGGACGGGCGGCAAGCCGGAAGACGTCGCCGATGCGATGGCGCTCTATGGCTTCCCCGGCTTGCAGCAACAGGCGTCGCCCGAGTGGCTAGGCGGAGGCGCCAACGGTGCCGCGGCGAAAGCGCTGACGCAGCAAGCCAATTTTCTGAAGGATCAGGGAAGGCTGACTTCGGTTGTGCCCGATTACAGCAAGAACGTCTCGGTGGAGTGGGTCACCCGGGCAATGAAGTAGTCGCAGGTTGACCTTTAGTTTCAGACCGAGGGCGGCGGCGCGCGATGCGCCGCCGTCTATTTGTGCGACCGAAATCCGGTCTGTAAGAGTCTAGCTAAGAAACGGAATCGAAACTTGCCCTCGCTCGACATTCGAAATCTCGGTGTCCGCTATGCGACCAAGACCGGCACGGTCGAGGCGCTATCCAACATCAATCTGGCAATGACGGAGGGCGATTTCGTCGTCGCGATCGGCGCCTCCGGCTGTGGCAAGACGACACTGCTTTCCTGCATCGCCGGGTTCCTGCCGCCGACGCATGGAACCATCGAGCTCGACGGCAAGCCGGTGACCGGCCCGGGCGCCGATCGCGGCGTGGTATTCCAGAAACACGCCTTGATGCCCTGGCTCGATGTCGGCCAGAACGTCGAGTTTGGCTTGCGCATGCGCGGCGTGGCCGCGGCCGAGCGGCGGAGCGCCGCGATGGAGCAATTGCGCCGGGTCGGGCTCGACGAGTTCGCCGATCGGCCGATCTACGAGCTCTCGGGTGGCATGCAGCAGCGCGTGGGCATCGCTCGCGCGCTCGCTTCGGGTCCGCGACTGATGTTGATGGACGAGCCGTTCGGCGCGCTCGACGCGTTCACGCGCGAATCGATCCAGGAGCTGATCCTCGACGTCTGGCACGGCACCGGCAAGATGTGCTTTTTCATCACCCATAGTGTCGAGGAGGCGCTGTTCCTGGCGACGCACCTGGTCGTGATGACGCCCAGCCCGGGGCGCATCTCGCACGAATTCGACCTCGATTTCGGGCGCCGCTTCCTCGAAACGCGCGACGCGCGCGCGGTGAAGTCCGATCCTGAATTCATCCGCGTGCGCGAGGAAGTCCTGTCGGTAATTTTGCATCGGGATGCCGCCGCACCCGCAGCGGCCCCGCGGCAAATGAGCGGCCAATGAGTGCCGGTGAAGAAGTGACGCCGGCGTCCGATCACGGCGCGAAGAAGGCGAGTTCCGAGAACCAAGACGGCGCGCGCCCCAAGACGTCGGGTTACTCGACGCCGGGCGAGGGCGCGAGCACCGCGATCTCGGTGGTCACCATGATTTCGATTTTCGCGCTGTGGTGGGTCGCGAGCCACTTCGGCTGGATGCCGCCGCTCTTTCTTCCGACGCCGGAAACGGTGCTCCAGCGGCTTTGGGAGTCGGCCCGTGGCAACCTGACCGACGCTCCGCTCGCCACCCATTTCGGCTGGTCGATGTTCAGGGTGTTCACCGCGTTCTTTCTCGCCTGCCTGACAGCGATACCGGTCGGCATCGCCATGGGCGTCTCGCGCATCGCTCGCGGCATTTTCGACCCGCCGATCGAGTTCTATAGGCCCTTGCCGCCGCTGGCCTACCTGCCGTTGATCATCATCTGGTTCGGCATCGACGAGCTTTCCAAGGTGCTTCTGATATATCTCGCCTGCTTCGCCCCGCTGGCGATGAGCTCCCGGGCAGGAGTGCGGTCGGTATCTCAGGAGCAGATTCACGCCGCGTATTCGATGGGCGCGTCGAAGTGGCAGGTGATCCGCCACGTGGTTATCCCCGCGGCCATGCCGGAGATCCTGACCGCGATGCGGATTTCGATCGGCTTCGGCTGGACCACGCTGGTCGCCGCGGAAATGGTCGCCGCCACCCACGGCCTCGGGCAGATGGTCCTGAACGCCTCGAACTTTCTGCGCACCGACATCGTCATCATGGGCATCGTCGTGATCGGCACCATCGCCTACCTGTTCGATTTGTTGATGCGCTACATCGAGCGCGTGGTCGTGCCGTGGAAAGGGAAAATCTGAAAAAACGGTCTTTGGGGGGCGAAAGGGCTGGTTTCACAGAAGATCGACGGCTGGACCCCGCCAATAGCCGGTTATCGGCGCAGGGTTGACAGCGAAGCCGCCCTTTGCCACGCTCGGCGCATGGTCAACCGCGCGCACTTCCAGAAGCTGGTCGAGCAGGCCCGCAATTTCCCGCCATTGCCGACGGCCATCGTCTACCCGTGCGACCGCGATTCGCTGCAGATCGCGCTATCGGGCCAGTTTGCGGGCTACCTCGCCCCGGTGCTGGTCGGCCCCGAAGCGCGCATCGCGGAGGCGGCAGCGCAGGCGGGCCTCGACTTGTCCCGCATCGAGCGGGTCGACACACCGGACGATCCCTTTGCCGCGGCACAGCAAGCCGTTCTGCTGGCGCGCAACGGCGAGGTCCAAGCCCTGATCAAGGGCAGCCTATACCCGGACGACCTGATGCGCGCCGTGGCTGCGCCGGACTCGGGGCTGCGGGGCGAGCACCGCCTCACCCATGCCTATTTTATCGACGTGCCGAATTTCGCGCGTCCGTTCGTGCTCTCCGACGCGGTGCTGAACATCGCACCGACGCTGGCCGCAAAGCGTGAAATCGTCCTAAACGCGATCGAGCTGGCGCGAGCCGTGGGCATGACCACGCCGCAGGTGGCAGTGCTGGCGGCGGTCGAAGGTGTCACCGCGGCCCTGCCGGCGACGGCCGACGCGGCCGCGCTTGCCAAAATGGCCATTCAGGGCCTGATCAATGGCGCAGTCGTCGAGGGACCCCTGACCGTCGACAGCGCGCTATCCGCTTCCGCGGCGCGGGCCAATGGCATCGAATCCAAGATCGCCGGCCAGGCCGATGTGCTGATCGTACCCAGCCTCGAATCGGGCGCGATGATGGTGCAGATGCTGACCGCCATGTTCGGCGCGCTCGCCGCCGGCGTCGTGCTCGGCGCCAAGATCCCTGTCGTCCTTGCCAGCCGCGGCGACACCATGGAAGTGCGCATGGCCTCGTGTGTACTGGCGTCGCTGGTCGCCCATTCGATGCGCGTCGTCGAAAAGCAGCCCGCCGCTGCAGCAGGCGCCGAAAGCGGCGTCCGCGTCGCGGCCTGAACGCCCCGTAACAACAGCCTGCGCGTTGCGCGCAGCACGCTGATCGCCGCATGATGGCGGCCTCGCCGCGCTTTTCCGCCGCCATGTCTTCCCTAGCGCCGAAGCTTTTGCCGTTTCTGTCATGGCGCGATCGCATTACGCGCTTGACGCTGCGCGCCGACCTGTTGGCGGGACTGGTCGGCGCACTGCTCGTGTTGCCGCAAGCCGTGGCATTCGCGACGCTCGCGGGCGTGTCTCCGGAGTACGGCCTGTACGGGGCGATGCTGCCGGCGGTGGTCGGCGCCCTTTGGGGATCTTCGTCGCACCTTGTGTCCGGTCCGACCAACGCCACCTCGCTGATGGTTTTCGCGATGCTGGGCGCGCTGGCGACGCCTTTTTCGCCGGACTATATCCGGCTGGTGCTGACCTTGAACCTGATGATCGGCCTGATCAAGCTCGGCTTGGGCGTCGCCCGGCTCGGTGCCCTCGTCAACTTTATTTCAACGACGGTCATCCTCGGCTTCACCGCGGGCGCGGGGCTGCTTATCATCGCCGCGCAGCTGCGCAACTTCTTCGGCCTAGCCGTCGCTCAGGAACCGAGCTTCGCCGGAGCGATCTCGACCTTTTTCGCCCATCTCGGAGAGATCGACGGCTGGGCCGCGGCCGTCGGCGCCGTCACGCTGGTCGCGGCGCTGGTGAGCAAGCGTCTGGTGCCGCGCATACCGTACATGCTCGCCGGCATGATCGTCGGCAGCGCCTTCGCCTACGCTCTGGCGCGCGCCGGCGTGGCGCAGGTGATGACCATCGGTGCGCTGCCTTCCGCCATTCCCGGTCTGTCGCTGCCGGATTTCTCCGCCGGTACCTGGCGCATGCTGGCGCCGGCGGCACTCGCTCTGACGCTGATCGGGCTGACCGAGGCGGTGTCTAGCGCGCGGGCGGTCGCGGCGCGCTCCGGCGAGCGCATCGATGGCAACCAGGAGTTCATCGGTCAGGGCCTGGCCAACATCGCGGGCGCGTTCACCTCGTCATACCCGACTTCGGGGTCGTTCAACCGCAGCGGTGCCAATTTCGAAGCCGGGGCGCGCACGCCGCTCGCCGCAATATTCTCCGCCGGCTTTCTGCTGCTCATATTGCTGTTCGTCTCGCCGCTGGCGGCCTACATTCCCCTGGCCGCCATGGCGGCCTTGCTGTTCATGGTCGCGTGGGGCCTGATCGACTTCGACCTCATTCGTGCGACCGTGCGCGCGAGCCGCAGCGAAACGCTGGTGCTCATGGTCACTTTTCTGTCGACCCTGTCACTGCAGCTCGAATTCGCGATTCTGGTCGGCGTGCTGTGTTCGCTGCTGGCGTATCTCCATCGGACGTCGCACCCGGCGATTCACACCGTGGCGCCGGATCCCGCGTCGCCGCAGCGCCGATTCGTGCCGGTGACAGCCAACACCCTCGTGGAGTGTCCGCAACTCGCGCTGGTGCGCGTCGACGGCTCCTTGTTCTTTGGCGCAGTGGACCATGTGCACGAGGCGCTGCTCCGCGTGCGCGCGGCGGCTCCGGCCAGGGCTCACCTGCTGCTTATCGGCAGCGGCATCAATTTCGTCGACGTTGCGGGCGCCGAGCTGCTGGTGCGGGAGGCGCGGGCCCGGCGGGACCGTGGCGGCGCGCTATACCTCTGCAGCCTGAAGCCGGCGGTGACCACCATGCTGGAGCGTGGTGGCTACCTGGACCGCCTCGGCCGCGACCATGTCTTCGCGACCAAGAGCGCGGCCGTTCAGGCAATCTATTCGCGTCTCGACAGCGCGATTTGCCGCACGTGCCCGGCGAGGATCTTCGTCGAGTGCCAGACGTTTCTTCCCGACGGCACTGCCCGCGCTTAGGAAACAATCCACCGCGCTCATGCGGGTTGCGCAAGCGCGGCCACCACGCCGCGGCCTCCGTTACTGTCCACCAAGTATCGACGTCGAGTTGTCGGCCGCCAGCGTCGACTCGCAATTCCCCGTCGATCCCCACGCTTCGCGTGGGGCCCCTCGCCGGGAGGCTCGCGACGCTAGTGATATCCCTGCCCGGATCCGACTTTGCCGCGGAAGACCCAGTACGACCATCCGGTGTACATGAGAATGATCGGCAGCAGAAATAAGGTGCCGATCAGCAGGAAGGCCTGTGACTTGGACGAGGACGCCGCCGCCCACAGCGTTACCGTGTATGGCACCACCATCGGCCAGATGCTGATGCCGAGTCCGAGGTAGCACATCAGGAACAGGCCAAGCGCCGCAATGAACGGCGACACGTCGCGCTCCGAGCGCAGCGATCGCAGCAACCAGACGAAGAGCCCCAGCGTGATCACCGGCATCGGCGAGAGCAGCAGCAGGTTCGGCCACGCGAACCATCGCCGGTAGATTTGCGGCTCCAGGAACGGCGTCCAGACGCTGACCATCGCGATGAACGCGGCGACGCCGAACGCCAGCAGGATCGCTTTCCCGCGCGCCCAGGCCTGCAGCTTGCCCTCGGTCTTCATCACCAGCCAGCAGGCACCGATCAGACCGTACCCGATGACCAGGCCCGCGCCGGTCATCAATGCAAACGGCGTCGCCCATTCGAAGCTGCTGCCGGAGAAGTGGCGGCCGGCGATGGGCAGCCCCTGTACGTACGTTCCGAGCACCAGGCCTTGCGCGAAAGTCGCCACGACCGAACCGAAGTGGAACGAGCGGTTCCACAGCTCGCGCCGGCCCGACATATGCCGAAATTCGAACGCCACACCGCGAAAGACAAGCCCGATCAACATGATCAGGATCGGAAAGTACACCGCCGGAATGATGATAGCGAACGCAAGAGGAAAAGCGGAATAGAGCGCGACACCGCCGAATACCAGCCAGGTCTCGTTGCCGTCCCAGATCGGCGCCACCGAATCCATCATCAGGTCGCGGCTCGCCTCGTCGGGCGCAAATGCGGACAGGATGCCCACGCCCAGATCGAAGCCATCGAGCAGGACGTACATGAACACCGCCAGCGCCAGAATGCCGGCCCAAAGCGGAACGAGATCGAGGCTCATCTCGCGGTCTAGTCGACTTCCGCCGCCGACAGCGGACGGGCCGGTGTTCCGATGCGACGTTGCGCATCGGGGCGCCTATCGGTCGGACCTGCGCGCAGGAAGCGCCACATGAAATAACCGCCGGCACCGAAGATCACCATGTACGCGATCACGTACACCGTCAGCGACATCAGCACGTCACTGCCGGTGAGCGACGGCGTGACTGCGTCCTTGGTGCGCATCAGACCGTAGACGACCCACGGCTGGCGGCCGACTTCGGTGGTCACCCATCCGGCGATGACGGCCACGAAGCCGAGCGGCGACGCGAGCTCACACAACAGATGAAACCCGCGCGCGTCCGCAAGCCGGCCGCCGCGCCACACCCATCCGCCGCAGATGACCAGCGCCAGCATCGCCAGTCCGACCCCGACCATGAGGCGAAACGAGAAGAAGGGTATCGCCACCGGAGGACGATCCTCGCGTTTCCAGTCTTTCAAGCCGCGAACGACGCCGTCGGCATCATGCGTGAGGATGACCGAGCCCAGCGCCGGTATGCCGAGCTCGAATCGATTGTTCTCGGCCTCCTCGTCCGGCCACGCGAACAGCAACAGCGGCATGCGGCTTTGCGTGCTCCAGTTGGCCTCCATGGCCGCCAGTTTCGCGGGTTGGTAATCGCGGGTGTTGAGCCCATGCAAATCGCCGATAAAAATCTGCAAGGGCACCAGCAGCGCCAGGAGGCCGAACGCCATCTTGAGCATGGTCGTGCCCTCCTCGCGGAAGCGGCCGGCGCGCAGGTGATACGCCGCGACGCCGGCAACCACCAGCGCCGTGGTGATGAAAAACGCCACCGCGGTGTGCACCAGCCGGTACGGAAACGACGGGTTGAAAATCACCGCGAACCAATCGTCGGGAAGGAACCGGCCGCCGACGATGATGTGTCCGCTCGGGGTCTGCATCCAGCTGTTCATGGCGATGATCCAGAATGTCGATAGAAGCGTTCCGAGCGCAACCATGACCGCAGAGAAGAAATGCATCCACGGCGGAACGCGGTCGCGCCCGAAGAGCAGCACGCCGAGGAAACCGGCCTCGAGGAAGAAAGCGGTGAGGGCCTCGTACGCCACCAGCGGCCCCGTGACGTCGGCGGTCGCGTCGGAAAACCGGCTCCAGTTGGTGCCGAACTGAAATGGCATGACGATGCCCGACACCACACCCATGCCGAACGAGACCGCGAATATCTTGAGCCAGAATCGGGAGAGTCGAAGATAGACTGGGCGCCCGGTCGTCAAGTTAAGACCCTCCAGCACCGCGATGTACGAGGCGAGACCGACCGTGAACGCCGGAAGGAGAATGTGCATCGCGATCACCCAGAAGAACTGCAGTCGCGACAGCAGTACCGCGTCGAGCGGCATCACCCCTCCGGGGCAGAAGTGTCGTCGCGACTATACCACCGGTGTCGCCGGCTCCTGCGCGCTACCCGTTGGATGCAATCGTCTGGGTCGCCGGCTGGCGCTGGTTCGCGGGCGCTCGCACCCCACTCGCTTCGCGAGCGGGACCTGGCTCGCTGCTCAGAGCGGCTGTCGCCATCCGCGAATGGCAAGGAATATAATGGATTGGCGAGTCGCTTTCCGACTGCACAGAGGAGTGATCATGTCACACCGCTTTCTCACGTCAGCTCTGCGGGGGCTGCTGGCGCTGCTTCTCGCCACGAGCGCGGGTGCGGCGCTTGCGCAATCCGAACAGCAAAAGCTGGTCAACGCCGCGGACACGACGTTCCAGAAATTCATGCGCGACCCCGACATGGCTTGGCTGCAGCAAAACATCGGCCGCGCCAAGGGTGTGCTGATCGCGCCGGAAGTTGTCAAAGCCGGCTTTATCTTCGGCGGCTCGGGCGGCCGCGCCATTCTGGTCGCGCGCGACGCCAAGTCCGGCAAATGGGTCGGCCCGGCGTTTTACACCATGGCCACGGCGAGCGTTGGCTTTCAGGCAGGCGTCGCGGTTTCCGAAATGCTGACCCTGGTCATGACCGACAAGGCGCTGAACTCGCTGCTTTCGGATTCGGTCAAGCTCGGTCCTGACGCCAGCGTTGCCGCGGGACCCGTGGGCGCCGGCGCCAAGGCGGACGTGGTGACCGACCTCGTGTCGTACAGCCGCGCCAAAGGCGTCTACGGCGGCATCAATCTCGACGGCACGGTGGTCGCCGTGTCGAAGGATTGGAACGAGGGCTTCTATGGGAAACCGGTCACTGCGCCCGATATCCTGGTGCGCATGTCGGCGCGCAGCAAGGGTGCCGACAAGCTGATCGCCGACGTTTCCCGGGCGGCAGGCAAGCGATAGAAAACCCGCGGCGCTTTTCCAGCGCCGCGCGATTGAAACAAGCTGCAGCATGGGCGCCCCGAAGCGGGCCTCATGCGTCCTCGCAGCCGATCCAGTTGAGCGGCCCGGTGGCGACGCACTTCAGTTTTTTCGGACGCGGCGCCTTCAGCGCGTCGGACCGACTTGGCTGTGGGCACCGCCGGTGCGGCGCAATCCCGGCATAATCTCGGCATGCGAGTTGCCGTTCCCCGCCTCGAGCTTTCCGCGATCAGCAAAGCCTATCCTTCGGTCATCGCCAACGACGCGATCGATCTGAGCGTGCTGCCCGGCGAGATTCACGCAGTGCTCGGCGAGAACGGCGCAGGCAAGTCGACGCTGATGAAAATCATCTGCGGCATCGTCAAGCCCGACGCCGGCTCGATTCGCTGGAACGGTAGCCTCGTCAAGATCGCCAATCCCGCGCAGGCGCGGGCGCTTGGCATCGGCATGGTGTTCCAGCATTTCTCGCTGTTCGAGACGCTTACCGTCGCCGAGAACATCGAACTCGCGCTCGGACCCGGCTCGAATACGGCCGGGCTCGAAGAGCGCATTGGCGAGGTGTCGGGACGATACGGCCTGCCTCTCGATTCGCGCCGTCACATACACACCATGTCGGCCGGCGAAAGGCAGCGGGTCGAGATCGTGCGCTGCCTTCTGCAGGAGCCGACACTGCTTATTCTCGACGAGCCGACCTCGGTGCTCACGCCGCAGGCGACAACGAAGTTTTTCCAAACGCTGCGACGCCTTGCCGCGGAAGGCTGCAGCATTCTCTATATCAGCCACAAGCTCGACGAGATCCTGTCCCTTTGCACTCGCGCGACCGTGCTTCGCGCGGGGAGGGTCACGGGTAGCTGCGACCCGCGTCAGGAAACGTCGTCGAGTCTGGCGAAGATGATGATAGGCGGCGAGCTTCCGCATCCCCATCATCGAGCCGCCACTACCCGCGGTGACGGCGGTCTGGGCGTTAGCCATCTCTCGCTCGCGGCGGAGGATCCTTTCGGCACCGATCTCGTCGATATCGAGCTTTCGGTGCGGAGCGGCGAAATTGTGGGCATCGCGGGCATCTCCGGCAACGGTCAGAAAGAACTTCTGGCCGCGCTGTCGGGCGAGCGCACTGTCGAGGATGCCGGTGCCGTCGTTGTCAACGGCACGCGGGCCGGCCGCCTCGACGCAGGCGAGCGGCGCGCGCTGGGTTTCGCCTTCGTTCCCGAAGAACGACTGGGACGCGGCGCGGTTCCGGAAATGTCGCTCGCTGACAATGCGCTGCTGACGGCATGGCGCCAGGGGCTCACCCACCGCGGCACCATCCGGACCGGCGCGATGCGCGCGAACGCCACCGCCGTCATCGCCAGGTTCAACGTCAAGGCAACCGGACCGGAGACGATCGCGCGCAGTCTTTCCGGAGGCAACCTGCAAAAATTCATCGTTGGCCGTGAAATACTGCAGAGCCCTCGGGCAATGATCGCGGCGCAGCCGACCTGGGGCGTCGACGTCGGCGCATCGGCGCAGATCCGGCAGGCGCTGATCGATTTACGTGATGAAGGTGTCGCGGTCCTGGTGGTGTCCGAAGAGCTCGACGAGCTGCTCGAAATCTGCGACCGGATTGCGGTCATGGCGAGCGGCCGCTTGTCCGTGGCACGTCCCGCGCGGGAGTCCGACGCCGAGACGATCGGACAGATGATGAGCGGATCGTTCATCGGCACGGATGGAGYCCAACCCGGGTCTCGTGCCGGCGTCTTCGCAAACGCGGTGGCGCCGCGGACCATCGATGCGCCTTAAGCTCGAGCTTCAACCGCAACCTTCCCGGCTGATGGCGTGGTTGTCGCCGTTGGTCGCCGCCGCGGCGACGCTGGTTGCCGGTTTCACATTTTTCTCGTTGCTCGGCAAAGACGCTCTCCAGGCGTTCGAGGTTTTTTTCGTGAAGCCGATCGAGACGCGTTACGGCCTCGGCGAACTTCTGCTCAAGGCGTCGCCGCTGATGCTGTGCGCGATCGGGCTCGCCGCGGGCTATCGCGCCAACGTCTGGAACATCGGCGCCGAAGGCCAGCTGACGCTGGGCGCGCTCTGCGGGGGCGGCGTGGCCCTGGCTTTTCCGGGCGCGCAGAGCGCCTTGATTCTGCTGCCCATGATGCTCGCCGGCGCTGCCGGGGGCATGGCGTGGGCGGCAATTCCGGCATGGCTCAAGACTCGCTTCAACGCCAACGAAATTCTGACCAGCCTGATGCTGGTGTACGTTGCGACCCTGCTCTTGTCGTGGCTGGTGCAGGGACCGTGGCGCGACCCCGAAGGTTACAATTTTCCGCAGTCGAAGATGTTCGCCGATGCTGCGCTACTGCCGATATTGATGACGGGTACGCGGCTCAACGCCGGTTTTCTGATCGCGCTGGCGGCGATTGCCGTCGCTTGGCTGTTCTTCGCCCGGAGCCTTGTCGGATTTCAAATGCGGGTCGCGGGCCTCGCGCCCGCGGCCGCCAACTACGCCGGCATCTCCGCGAAGCGCAACGTGTGGCTCGGCATGTTGATCGGCGGCGCCGCCGCGGGCCTCGCCGGTGTCGGCGAGGCCGCAGGGCCGATCGGCCAGTTGATGCCGTCGATGTCGCCGGGATACGGCTTTGCGGCAATCATCGTCGCGTTCGTCGGCCGCTTGCACCCCTTCGGCATAGCGCTCGCGAGCCTTCTCATGTCGCTCCTGTATCTGGGTGGCGAATCGGCGCAAATCAGTCTTGCGCTGCCTTCGGCAGTCACCGGTCTCTTCCAGGGAGCGTTGCTGTTCTTTCTGCTCGCCGCCGATGTGTTCATCAATTTTCGCATCGGGGTCGTGCCTCGCGTCGCGCCACCCACCTCGGCGTCGGCAACTGGGCTTCAGTCCCGCGCATGAACAAAAGCGCGTAGCGCAAATCCGCGATGGAAGACGCAGCCGAACACATCGCGACACTTGTCGCGTTGACGCTCGCCGGCGGGACGCCGCTGGTCTTTGCCGCGCTCGGCGAGCTGGTGACCGAAAAGTCGGGCGTGCTCAATCTCGGCGTCGAGGGAATGATGCTGGTCGGCGCGGTGGTATCGTTCATCGTCGCCGCGACGACGCACCAGCCGTGGCTGGGTGCACTCGCCGGCGCTGCCGCGGGCGCCGCGATGGCGGCGATCTTCGGCGCGCTCACGCTGTCGTTGATGGCCAATCAAGTCGCAACGGGGCTCGCGCTGTCGCTGTTCGGGGTCGGATTGTCCGCGTTCATCGGGCAGGGCTTTGTCAGCGTAGTGATCGACGGCATCAAGCCGCTGTCGCTTCCCGGATTGTCGGATTTGGCCGTAGTCGGCAAGCTCTTCTTCGCCCACAGCCCATTTGTCTATCTTTCTTTGCTGCTCTGCGCGTTGGTGCATTGGTTTCTTTATCGGACCCGTGCCGGATTAGTCGTCCGCGCGGTGGGCGAATCCGCTGACTCGGCGTACGCGATCGGCTATCCGGTGATCGCCATCCGCTATCTCGCGGTGATGTTCGGCGGCGCCTGCGCGGGCTTGGGTGGCGCGTACATGGCCGTCGCCTATACGCCCCTGTGGACCGAGGGCATGACGGCGGGGCGTGGATGGATCGCGCTCGCGCTCGTCGTGTTTGCGACGTGGAAGCCCGCACGCGTTCTCGTCGGCGCGTATCTTTTTGGCGGAGTGACACTGGTGCAGTTCCAGGCGCAGGCGATGGGCGTGGCCGTGCCGTCGCAGCTCCTATCGATGCTCCCCTACCTGGCAACCATTGTCGTGCTGGCGCTCATTTCGCGCGATGCCGCCGCGATCCGCCTCAACGCGCCCGCATCCCTCGGCCAACCGTTTCACCCCGACACATGAGATTCGGCTCGCGGGTAGAATTGGCCAATGAGGACCCATGAGGGCCAATGAAGACTGACGAGGAGCGATGAGGCCCGATGGTCCGCCCGCGGCGTCGCGAACCGAACGCGCATTACTTCAGGAGAGGGAAATGTCGCAGTGGAAAAAATGGGCTTTGGCCGCCGCATTGGCGGCAAGCGCGGGAGGCTGGCTTTCACCGGCGTCCGGCGCCGAACCGCTCAAAGTCGGCTTCATCTACGTCAGCCCGATCGGAGACGCGGGCTGGACGTTTCAGCACGACACCGGGCGCAAGGAAATGGAAAAAGCGCTCGTCGGCAAGGTGACGACCAAGTTCGTCGAAAGCGTTCCCGAGGGCGCCGACGCCGAGCGCGTGATCCGCGAGCTCGCGCAGTCCGGCAACAAGATTATTTTCACGACGTCGTTCGGCTACATGAATCCGACGCTCAAGGTCGCGAAGCAGTTTCCGAACACCGATTTCGAGCATGCAACCGGCTACAAAACGGACAAGAACGTCGGCATTTACAACGCGCGCTTCTACGAGGGGCGCTACCTCGCCGGCATCGTCGCCGGCAAAATGACCAAATCGAATATCGGTGGTTACGTCGCCGCTTTTCCAATTCCGGAAGTGGTGATGGGAATCAACGCCTTTACCCGCGGGATGCGCAGCGTCAATCCGAAAGCCGAAGTCAAAGTCATCTGGGTCAATGCCTGGTTCGATCCGGGACGAGAGCGCGAGGCCGCCGACACCTTGGTATCGCAGGGCGCCGACGTTCTGACGCACCACACCGACTCGACCGCGGTCGTGCAGGCGGCCGAAGCGAAAAAAGTCTATGCGGTCGCGTATCACTCGGACATGTCGAAGTACGGGCCGCACGCACAATTGACCGCGGTGACGCATCAGTGGGGCGCGTATTACACCAAGGCGGTGCAGGAAGTCATCAGCGGAACGTGGAAGCCGGGCAACGTCTGGGGCGGCATCAAGGAAGGCATGATCAAGATGGGCGCCTTCAACCCGGTGGTGCCCAAGGACGTTCAGGACCTCGTGAACAAGACCGCGGTTGACATCGGCGCCGGCAAATTTCACCCGTTTACCGGACCGGTCAAGGATAACGACGGCACCGAGCGGCTCGCCGCAGGCAAAGTCATGAGCGACGACGTGCTGTCCAAGATGGATTACTACGTCGAAGGCGTCCAGGGCAAGCTGCCGAAGTAGGACCGCTCATGTTCAGCCGCGATGTCTCAATCGCGTTCGGGGTGCGGAGGAATTCGCACCTGCAGATCCATCTGGAATCAGGCTCCGGTTCATGAAGGCTGACGCGAACGCGAAGGGCAGCGCCACCGAATCAGGCTCCGCGGACTTGCGGCAATGGATAGGCAAGACCGAATGCTCAAGTGACGTCATCACCGCGACACCCTATGCCGCCCTTGCGGCAACGCTCGACCGGCCGGCCGAGCGGCCGCCCCCCGGAACTCCGCTGCCGCCGCTCTGGCACTGGCTGTATTTCCTGCCCCTCTACCGTCAAGGCGATGTCGGGCCCGACGGTCACGCGGAACGCGGCGGTTTTCTTCCGCCGGTACCGCTTCCGCGGCGGATGTGGGCCGGCAGCCAGTTCGAGTTCTCGCGGCCGCTTTGCGTCGGTGACGCCGTCACTCGCCGTTCCACCATCGTCGACGTCACGGAAAAACGGGGCCGCAGCGGCGCGCTGGTGTTCGTGAAAGTGCGACACGAGGTTCACCGTGCCGGCGAGCCCTCGCCCGCGCTCATCGAATTCCACGATCTCGTCTACCGCGGCGCACCGACCGCCGGCGCCGCCGCGCCGCCGCCGACCTTGGCGCCAAAGGCGTTGCTATGGGAACGCACGATCAGCCCCGACCCGGTATTGCTCTTCCGATATTCGGCGCTCACCTTCAACGGTCACCGCATTCACTACGATCGCCGCTATGTCACCGAGGTCGAAGGCTATCCCGGCCTCGTCGTCCACGGCCCGCTGATTGCCACGCTGCTGCTCGACCTTCTGCGCCGGGAAATGCCCGAGGCCGAGGTGGCGCGATTCCAGTTCAAGGCGATCCGGCCGCTGTTCGATCTCAACACGTTTTCCGTGTGCGGGGGCCCGGGTGCCGGCAATTCCGTGCAGCTCTGGGCGCGCGATCACGAAGGATTCCTCGCCATGGACGCGACAGCAGTCCTGCGATGATGATTCGATCATGAGACCCTTGCACGACGTGACCGTCGTCTCGCTGGAGCACGCCATCGCAGCGCCGTTCGCTACGCGACAGCTCGCCGACCTCGGCGCCCGCGTGATCAAGATCGAGCGTCCCGGCGCGGGTGACTTCGCGCGCGGCTACGACGATCGCGTCCGCGGCATGGCGTCCCATTTCGTGTGGACCAACCGCTCCAAGGAAAGCCTGACGCTCGATGTCAAGCACCCCAGCGCCCAGGCGATCCTGAAACGTCTGATCGTCGAGCGGGCGGACGTCGTGATGCAGAATCTCGCGCCCGGCGCAGCCGCGCGCCTGGGCCTCGCGTACGGGACCCTGGCCGAGGCCAAGCCGTCGATCATCGTCTGCGACATATCCGGGTACGGCAAGGACGGGCCTTACCGCGACAAGAAGGCCTACGACCTGCTGATACAAAGCGAGGCGGGCTTCCTGTCCGTGACCGGCACCGACGCCGACCCGGTGAAAGCGGGCTGCTCGATCGCCGACATCGCCGCCGGCATGTACGCGTACAGCAATATCCTCGCCGCGCTGCTGCAACGACAGCAGACGGGGCGCGGCCAGCACCTCGATATTTCCATGCTCGAATCGCTGGTCGAGTGGATGAGCTACCCGCTGTACTACGCCTTCGCCGGCGCGTCACCGCCGCCGCGCAGCGGCGCGAGCCATGCGACCATCTACCCCTACGGGCCGTTCCCTGCCGGGGACGGCAAGACGGTGATGCTGGGCCTGCAGAACGAGCGCGAGTGGACGGTGTTCTGCGAGAAGGTGCTGCAGCAACCGGAGCTCGCGGCCGACGCGCGCTACGCCAGCAACTCCAAACGCAGCGCGGCACGTGACGAGCTGCGCCGCATGATTATCGAGGTCTTCGCGCAACTGAGCGCGGCGGAGGTCGTGCAACGCCTCGACGATGCGCAGATCGCCAATGCCCGGGTCAACGACATGCACGCTGTTTGGGAGCATCCGCAGTTGCGCGCACGCAAGCGCTGGCGCGACGTGGAATCGCCCGCAGGCTCGATCCCGGCGTTGTTGCCGCCGGGGTTTTCCGAAGTCGCCGACGAACCTTCGGCGCGCATGGGCCCGGTGCCGGCGCTCGGCGAGCACACCGACGCCATCCTGGCCGAGCTGGGCTGCTCCCTAGCCGAAATCGCCGAGCTGCGCGCGGCGCACGCCATATGAATGTTCCAATGGAATCCCGGGTCCCATCGAAGACGCTCCAATGCATGAAAGCCCTGCCGTGAAGGCGCCGTTCAGCTACCTTTTCGTTCCCGGCAATCACCCGGAGCGCTTCGACAAGGCGCTGGACTCAGGCGCCGACGCGATCGTCATCGATCTCGAGGACTCCGTCGTGGCGGGCGACAAATCGCTGGCCCGCGAACACATCGGCGCGTGGCTCAACGCTCGGTCGGATCTAAGCGAGCGCGTGCTGGTGCGCATCAACGACGCCGGCACGTCGTGGTTCGACGCCGACCTGGCGTTCGTCCGCGGCGCCGGCATTCGCGGCATCATGCTGCCGAAGGTCGAGCATGGGCACCAGGTCGATCGCGTCCGCGCCGCGCTTCCTTCCGGAGGCTTTGTCGTGCCGATCATCGAGTCCGCTCGCGGCGTGCTCGCGGTCGAGTCGGTCGCCGCCGTTCCGGCAGTGCAGCGCCTTGCGTTCGGCACCCTCGACTATGCGGTCGATCTCGCTCTCTCGGGCGACGAGGTGGGGCTCATCTATCCGGCCTGCCGGATTGCGATCGCGTCGCGCGCGGCGGGCCTCCTGTCGCCCATCGCGGGAGTGACCACCGATATCGCCGATGAGGCCAGGCTTTTTGCCGACCTGGCCTTCGCGCGCGCATGCGGATTCGGCGCCAAGCTGTGCATCCACCCGCGCCAAGTGACGGCGCTGCATCGGGCGATTGCACCGCGTCCAGAAGAAATCGCGTGGGCGCAGCGCGTGCTCGCCGCGGCAAACGGGGCGTCGGGCGCGGTTCAAGTCGACGGCCAGATGGTCGACCGTCCCGTCGTGCTCAGAGCGAAGAGCATTCTCGAGCGCGCGCCGCGCTAGCACGCCAGGAGATCTGCATGCCTTCGACCGCGATCGATTCGTCCCTGTTCGGCAGCGCCTTTAGCAGCGAACCGATGCGCAAGGTTTTCTCCGACGAGAATCGCGTCCGCAAATATCTGGAATTCGAAGCGGCCTTGGCAACGGTGCAAGGTCGCCTCGGCATCATCCCGGCGGATGCCGCGGCGGAGATTGCCGCCAATTGCGGGCTTGACAAGATCGACATGAACGAACTTCGCAGAGAGACCGAGCGTATCGGCTCGCCGGTGCTCGGGCTCGTGCATCAGCTCGCTGCTGCGTGCAAAGACGGGCTCGGGGAATATTGCCACTGGGGCGCGACGACGCAGGATGTCACCGACACGGCGACGATATTGCAGGTGCGCGAGGCTCTCGATCTCATCAAAGCCGATCTTGCCGCCCTATCGAATTCGCTCGCCGATCTGGCGCGGCGCCATCGCGACACGCCCATGACCGGGCGCAGCTATCTGCAGCACGCGGTGCCGATCACGTTCGGCTTCAAGGTAGCGGCGCTGCTGTCGGCCGTCGAGCGGCATCGGCAGCGGCTTGCCGAGCTCGCTCCGCGCGTTCTGGTCGGCGAGTTCGCCGGCGCGGTCGGAACGCTCGCATCGCTTCCCGCCGGCGGTCTCGACACCCAGGCGGCATTGATGAGCGAACTTAAGCTGGGTCAGCCCGACATCGCATGGCACAGCCACCGCGATCGCATTGCCGAAGTTGGCTGCTTTCTCGGCCTGGTCACCGGGACGCTGGCGAAGCTTGCGACCGACGTCAAGCTGATGATGCAAACCGAAATCGGCGAAGCATCGGAGCCGGTGGCACCGGGCCGCGGCTCGAGCAGCACCATGCCGCAAAAGAGAAATCCCGTGTCATGCGTCTACATTCACGCCTGCGCGTCGGTCGTTCGGCAGCACGTCGCGGCTTTGCTGGAGGCGATGGTGTCGGATCACGAACGGGCAAGCGGCGCCTGGCAGATCGAGTGGATCTCTCTTCCCGACGCGTTCCTTCTGACTTCAGGCGCGCTGACCCATGCGCGCTCGCTCGCTGCCGGGCTCGAGGTCGACGAAGCAAGGATGCGCGCCAACCTCGACCTTACGCACGGCCTTATTGCCTCGGAAGCGGTGATGATGGGTCTGGCGCCGCACCTGGGCCGCGGTCACGCGCATGACCTCGTTCAAGCCCTGTGCATGAAGGCCATCGAGCAGCATCGACCGCTGTTCGACATTCTTGCCGAGACCCCCGAGATCACGCGCCATGTCGACGGTGACGCCTTGCGCAAGCTCTGCGATCCGGCGCGATATCTCGGTTTGTCCGGAGAGATGGTGGATCGGGTATTGGCCAAATTGCGCTAGCGGCGCGAACTCATGATATTTTTTTCAGCAGCGCGAGGACTCGCTCGAAGCGCTTGCCGTACGCCGGGCGCAACAGCCAGGTGAACGACAGCCGCGACTGAATGAACACCGCTTTTTGGTGAGTAAAGGTGAGAAATCCGCGCTCGCCGTGATAGGCCCCGATTCCCGATGCGCCGATCCCGCCAAACGGGAGATTTTCGTTGCTGAAATGCAAAAGCGTGTCGTCGATGGTCACGCCGCCGGCGGTGGTCCGGTCGAGAACCGCCCTGCGCGCCGCCGCGTCACCGCCGAACATGTACAGCGACAGCGGCCGCGGCCGCGCGTTGATCTTATCGATCGCCTGATCGAGCGAGTCGTAGGCTTCGATCGGCAAGACCGGTCCGAAGATCTCCTCCTTCATGACCGCCATGCTGTCGTTCACGCCGACCAGAATCGTCGGCGCGAGCTTGCGGATCGGCGAAGGGGTCGTCGTGACGCCGGGTTCCAGTGCGACGGCGCGTGCGCCTTTTTGCACCGCGTCGTCGATCAATGCGACCAGCCGCCGGTAATGAGCATCGTTGACGATGCTGCTGTAATCGGGGTTGTCGCGAAACGATGGATACAACGACGCCACGCTGTCAAGAATGGCCGCGGCCAACGCGTCGACGCGGCTCGCGGGAACGAGCGCGTAATCCGGCGCGATGCATGTCTGCCCGGCATTGAGCAACTTGCCGGTCGCCAGCCGCGGCGCCGCCACTCGCAGGTCGGCGTCGGCGTGGATCAGCGCCGGCGACTTCCCTCCGAGCTCCAGCGTGACCGGAGTCAGGTTGGCGGCCGCGGCCAGCGCGATCTTGCGGCCGACCGCGGTCGAGCCGGTGAAGAAGAGATGATCGAAGGGCAAGCGCGAAAATGCGTCGCCGACGTCCGGCCCGCCGGTGACGACCGCGAACTCGTCCGCTGAGAAGTGTTGCGCGACGATGCGTTCGAGAAGCGCTGAGGTCCGCGCCGTCAGCTCGCTGGGCTTCAGCATGACCCGGTTTCCCGCGGCCAGCGCCGCGAGCGCCGGAAGCAGCGCGAGCTGGACCGGATAGTTCCAAGGACTGATGACACCGACGACGCCGAGCGGCTGACGAAGTACTCGACTCCTGCCCGGCCACAGATAAAGCGGGGTCGGCACGCGTTGTTGCGCCATCCACGGACCCAAGTTCCTGCTCGCATGCCGGATACCGGCAGCAATCATGAACAGCTCTGCGAGCCGCGTCTCTTGCGCCGGCCGCGTGCCGAAATCGGTGGCGATCGCGGCGACGATGTCTTGCTCATGCACCTCGATCAGCGCGGCAAGACGTTGGAGGCGGTCGCGCCTCTGCGCGAGCGATGGGTACCGCTGAGCAGCGAACGCGTCGCGCTGCATTGCGAACAGGCGGCGTATGTCGCGTGCCGGATTCGATTCCGGGTGGACATCGATCATCGATTCGAGACCTATGTCTATTGCGACCGCGCCGCGGCGATTGCCTCGAGCAGCGTTTCCGGGTCGTGCGCTCCCGACAGCGCCGTGCCGCCGTTGAAAATGAAGAACGGAACGCCGTTGATGCCGACGTTGCGCGCCTCGCGATCCTCCGCCGAAACCGCCGCCAGGTTTTCGGTCGACGCGAGCATCGCTTGCGCGGCCGCGAGCTCGAGGCCCGCCTCCGAGGCGATCTGCGCGAGCTCATCGGGCTCCCCGATCGCGCGGCCTTGCACGAAATATGCCTGGAAAAGGCGCTCGACCAGATCGCTCGTCGATCCTGCATCCTCGCGCTCCTGCGCCCAGGCAATCAATCGGTGCGCGGCCAAGGTATTGGGTTGAATCTCGATGCGATCGAAGTCGAACGCGATGCCGACCTCGGTGCCGACTGCCTTGACGCGTGCGTAGATTTCGGCGGCGCGCGTCTCCCCGCCGAATTTGGCGTGAAGATAGGCGGCTCTGGCAATACCCTGCGGCGGCAGGTCGGGATTGAGCTGGAACGGGTGCCAGCGCACCGAAGGCTCCGCCGCGGGATCACGGCGGCCAAGTTCGGCCAGCGCTGTCTCGAGCTTGCGTTTGCCGATATAGCACCACGGACAGACCACATCCGAGACCAGGTCGATCACCACGTCGTTGCGCAACCGGACCGCAGCGCCCTCGATGACAGGCATTTCACACCTCGCAGGACGGCACGCCAAAGTCGGCGGCGCTTCACGACCATTGTATTACGAAGGGGTACCATGCTCGACAGCGCGACCGCGACGGTAATTCAATCTTGAGTCCAACACGCTGGGACATTTTTTGCTCGGTCGTCGACAACTACGGCGACGTCGGTGTCGCATGGCGTCTAGCCCGTCAGCTCGCGTCGGAGCACGGTTTCGCGGTGAGGCTAATGGTCGACGATCTGCGCGCGCTCTCACGGATCACTTCCGGCATCGCGCCCGGCATCGATCCGGCGCAAGACGAACACGTGATTCAGGGCGTTCAATTACGGCGCTGGACGGGCGGGCGCGATGCGGCTGTGCCCGATGACGTCGCGGACGTCGTCGTTGAAGCGTTCGGTTGCGGGCTCCCCAAGCGCTATGAAGACGCGATGGTGCGGCGCGCCCGACCGCCGGCATGGATCGTTCTCGAATACCTGTCGGCGGAATCCTGGGTCGAGACCCACCACGGATTGCCGTCGCCGCACCCAAGCTTGTCTCTCGCGCGCCATTTCTTTTTTCCGGGATTCACGCCGGCGACCGGCGGCCTGCTGCGCGAACGCGGCCTTTTCGCGCAGCGCGATGCATTTCAATCCGACTCGGCCGCAGGGGCAGAATTCTGGCGCGCCCTCGGCGTGGCCCAGCCCGCCCCGGGAGCGATCGTCGTCTCGCTTTTTTGTTACCCGGACGCGCCGCTGCCGGCGCTGCTCGACGCGTGGGCGGACGGAGACGACGCGATGGTGTGCGTCGTGCCCGAAGGCGTCGCCGCCGGAGCGCTGGACCGCTGGACCGAGGGTGAAGTGCCGCACCCGGGACAGTCACTCACCCGTGGCAGGCTGGTCGTGGCCGGCATTCCTTTTCTGGCGCAGGACGACTACGATCGTCTGCTCTGGGCATCCGACATCAATTTCGTGCGCGGCGAAGACTCGTTCGTCCGTGCGCAATGGGCCGCGCGGCCATTTGTCTGGAACGCGTATGCGCAGTCCGGGAACGCCCACGCGTTGAAGCAGGACGCGTTCCTCGCGCGCTATGGCGATGGTCTCGCGCCGGGACCTGCGGCGGTGCTCGGTTCATTTTCCAAAGCATGGAACGATGCCGGCCAAGGCAAGCCGACCGTCGGCGCGCTCTGGCCCGCGCTCGTGGGTGCGCGGTCCGCATTGGATGAATACTCTCGTACCTGGGCGCAAGTGCTCGCAGTCCAGGCCGATCTCGCGAGCGCGCTGGTCAAGTTTGTCTCGGATCGGGTATAATTTACGGTTTCCTCAAATCGAATCAGTTGCTTAACAGGTGTACCCATGAAAACCGCACAGGAAGTCCGAGCCGGCAACGTCATCATGATCGGCAGCGATCCAATGGTCGTGCAAAAGGCCGAGTTCAACAAATCCGGCCGCAACGCGTCGGTCGTGAAAATGAAGCTCAAGAATCTACTGTCCAACTCGGGGACGGAGACCGTTTATCGCGCCGACGAGAAATTCGACGTCGTTCAGCTCGAGCGCAAGGAAGTGACCTACTCCTATTTCCAGGACCCGCTGTATGTATTCATGGACAGCGAGTACAACCAGATCGAGGTCGAGAAAGAAAACATCGGCGATGCGGTGAACTATCTCGAGGACGGGCTGCATTGCGAATTGACGCTGTACGACGGCAAGCCGATCTCGGTCGAGCTTCCGAACAGTGTGGTGCGCGAGATCACCTATACCGAGCCGGCCATCCGGGGCGATACCTCCGGCAAGGTGCTCAAGCCTGCAAAGCTCGGCAGCCTGGCCGTGCAGGTTCCATTGTTTGTCGCCACCGGCGACAAGATCGAAATCGATACCCGCACGGGTGAATATCGCCGCCGGGTCTGAAGCGCAGCGACACGTTTTACGACGGGCGCCGCGTGCGCCCGTTTTTTAGCCGGTGCGCGACCCGGCGTCCCATTACCGCGCGCGGCATCCGACCGCGTATATTCGGCGAATGACCGAGCCCTTTGGCACCGCCCACGAACTGGCTCGAGCGATCGTCTCGCGCCACTTGTCGCCAGTCGAAGCCGTCGAATCCAGTCTGGCGAGGCTAGACGCGACCGAGCCGCGACTGCACTCGTTCGTTACCGTACTTGCCGACCGCGCGTTACGCGACGCGAAGCTCATGGAAACGCAACTGCGCCAGCGCAAGCCTCAAGGTCCGCTGGCCGGCGTGCCGATCTCGGTCAAGGATCTGATCGCAGTCGACGGCGCGCCGCTGACTTTTGGATCGCGCAGCATGGCGGACAACGTCGCGCCGCACGATGCGGTTGCCGTCGAGCGCTTGGAGGACGCCGGCGCAATCATCATCGGCAAGACGACGACCAGCGAGTTCGGCTGCAAGGCGGTGGGGGATTCGCCCCTGACGGGCAGCACGCGCAACCCGTGGGATTTGTCCAAGACCGCGGGCGGCTCCAGCGCCGGCGCCGCAGCCAGCGTCGCCGCGGGCGTGACCTCCATCGCGCTGGGAACCGACGGCGGAGGGTCGATCCGCATTCCGGCAGCGATGACCGGCTTGTTCGGCGTCAAAGCGCAATTCGGTCGCGTGCCGGTGTTTCCCATCGCCGCCAATCCGACGCTGGCGCATGTATGCCCGATCGGGCGTGACGTGCGTGACGTCGCGCTGCTGCTCGGCGTGCTCTCGGGCTACGACGCCCGCGACCCGCATTCCGTGCCTGTCGCCGCGCCCGACTATCTTGCCGCATGCGACCGCGACCCGCGCGCCCTCAAAATCGCCTGGTCGCCGTCATTCGGCTACGCGGCGCCCGATGCCGAGGTGTGCGCCGTCGCCGAAGCGGCGGTGCGAACGTTTACCGAGCTGGGCTGCGTCGTCGAAGAAGTCGACGCGCCGCTCGGCCCCGATCCCGCGGCGATATGGACGGCCGAATTCTACGCCGGCGTCGCGGCTCGGCTCGCGCCGACGCTCCGCGACCGGCGCGAGCTTCTCGACCCGGAAGTCGCGACGATGGTCGAGCAGGCATTGACGATGGATGCCGAAGCGTATGGTCGCGCGGTGCAGATGCGCTACGTCTTCCGCGAAAAGGTGCGCAAGTTTTTCGGCGAGTACGACCTGCTGCTCTCGCCAACCTTGCCGGTGGCCGGTGTCGATGTCGGCGTCAGCATTCCGCCCCAGTTCGGCGCCCGCAACCTGGTCACCTGGGTAAGCTATACCTATCCTTTCAACCTGACCGGTCAACCGGCGGCGTCGATTCCTGCGGGTTTCACGCGTGGGGGCTTGCCGGTCGGCCTGCAACTGGTGGCTCGCGCTTATCGCGAGGAGGACCTGTTTGCGGCCGCCGCAGCGTTCGAGACGGCGCGCCCATGGGCGCAACATGCGCCGCGCTTGTGAACCGGTCAGTGCGGGCCTGCTATCCGCCTTGGCATCGCCAGCACATTCGCACCCGCGTCGCCGCGTACGATGGGCTTTGCGTCGCTGTCACGCTGCAGCTCACGCCGGATTCTCTGAAACGTTTTTCTGACGTCGGTATGCATACTCGATGTGTAGCGAAAAGACGGGTCCAGAATCGATTTCATTTAGCCTCCGATCGCGGATCCGTGGGTCCCGCGCGTGTGCCGATCATCATTGCCGGCCCCCACTCGGTCAATCGGACGCACGCTCTTTTCCATGTAGTCCGGCACGGCAGCCCCGTAGGACGCCATCCGACGCGCGAGGCCCGCGGCCCCTAAAACGACCGGGATTTGACAGGACACCGAAGCGTCCCTACGCTCGTGCCGCTGGGGTGTGAACTCCGGGAGAACAATCATGACGCGTGCGACACTTCGCACGACTTGCGCTGCGCTTCTGCTCGCGGTAGTCGCTGTATCACTGCCCTCGGTCGCGTTCGCACAGGCGGACCAGCGCAAGCTCGTCAGCACCGCCACGCTTACCCTTTCCGGGTTCTTAAACGACCCCGACATGCCCTGGCTGCGAAACAATTTCAACCGCGCCAAGGCAGTCCTCATCGCTCCCCAGATCACCAGGGCCGGATTCATCATCGGCGGCTCGGGCGGCCGCGCGCTGGTACTGGCACGCAACCCCAAAACGGGCAAGTGGTCGGGCCCAGCGTTCTATGTTCTGGTGACCGGGAGTGTTGGCTTTCAGGCCGGTGTTTCTGTGTCGGAAACGGTAAGCCTGGTCATGACTGCAAAGGGCCTCGATTCGCTGCTTTCGAGTTCGTTCAAGATGGGAGGCGACGTTTCGGTGGCCGCCGGGCCGATCGGCACCGGCGCCCAGTCGAATCTGGTCGCCGATTTCATCTCGTTCAGCCGCTCCAAGGGCATTTACGGCGGCCTCAATCTCGACGGCACGGTGGCCTCGACGTCTGACGAGTGGAATCGCATTTACTATGGGCGCGCCGTGACAGTGACGGATATCCTGTACCGGGAATCGGTACGTAACAAGCAAGCCAACGAACTGATCAACGTGGTCGCGGCCGCGGCAAAAAAATCTTGAAACGGCGGGCAGTGGTCAGAAGCCGCGCGGAACATACCCATGAACGATGAAACCAAGATCTGCCCCGTCTGTGGGGAAACGATCAAGGCGGCCGCGATCAAATGCCGCTTTTGCAATACCGACCTGGTCGCGTTCGCTGCGTCGCGCGACGCGGAGATGGAGAAGCCGCTTTTCAGCGGACATCCGGCAGTTGTCTACAGCGCGTGGCAGTGGGTGGTGGTGGTGCTGACGCTCGGCATCGCGTTACTTGTTTACTGGATCCGGAGCTTGTCGACCGCCTACGAAATCACCACCCAGCGCGTCCGGGTGGAACGCGGGTTGTTTTCCAAGGACAAGGACAGCCTGGAGCTGTTCCGCGTCGATCACTTCGATCTGCACAAGCCGCTCGGGATGAGGCTGGTGGGGCACTGCCTGCTGCACCTGCGTTCGTCAGATGCCGGTTTTCCGACGGTGGTGATCTACGGCGTGCCGGGACTCGAGGCACTCGCCGATACGCTCCGCGAATGCTCCTTGCGTGAACGGGCGAGAAGACGGGTGACGACGTTCGTGCAGGCGTGAGCGTTCGCCTTATTCCCGGGGTTCCTCGACTCGGGCTGCCGGAATCAATGCGCTGAGCAGGTCGATCGGCAGCGGAAACACAATGGTGGTGGTCTTGTCACCGGCGATGTTGGCGAGCGTCTGCAGATAGCGCAGCTGCATCGCCTGCGGCTGGCGCGACAGCATTTGCGCGGCCTGCAGAAGCTTTTCCGACGCCTGCAGCTCGCCTTCCGCGTGAATGATCTTTGCCCGCCGCTCGCGTTCGGCTTCGGCCTGGCGCGCGATCGCCCGGATCATCGTTTCGTTGATGTCGACGTCCTTCATTTCCACCGTGGAAACCTTGATTCCCCATGCGGCGGTCTGGCTGTCGAGCACCTGCTGAATGTCGAGGTTCAGCTTTTCGCGCGCGGCCAGCAAATCATCCAGCTCGTGTTTGCCCAGCACGGCACGCAGCGTCGTCTGCGCAAGCTGGCTCGTTGCCTGATAGTAGTTCTCGACCTGGATCACGGCCTTGGCCGGATCGAGAATGCGAAAGTACACGACCGCATTCACTTTGACCGACACGTTGTCGCGCGTGATCACGTCTTGCGGCGGCACGTCCATGACAACGGTGCGCAAGTCGATGCGGACCATCTGCTGCACGATGGGAATAAGCAGGAAAAAGCCCGGTCCCTTCACCTTCCAGAAGCGGCCGAGCATGAAAACCACCGCACGCTGATATTCACGCAGGACGCGAAACGACGTCATGATGACCAGCAGAACGATGACGAGGATAGTGCCAAACCCCAACCCGATAAACATGATCAGTGTCCTGAGTGAGCAGTCGTTGGAAGGATGAATCCCTGGTCGGCATCCGCGACGGGCACGACCGACAACAGCAGATCGCCACGCGACGTGACGCGCACGCCTTGTCCGCACTTGATCGACACGGGGCTGCGGACACGCCATTGTTCGCCATGGATACGCGCCCAACCCTCGGGTTCCAGGTCGTCGAGCGCGACGCCGACGCTGCCGATCAGCGCTTCGTGACCGGTGACGATCGGGCGTCGCCGCGCCTTGAGTGCAAGCGCCGCGACAAAGAGCACGAACAATGCGGTGACCGTGACCAATATCGCGATCAAACCGATGGGAACGCCGAATCCAGGCACCTCGGTGTCGATCAGCATCACCGCGCCGATGGTGAAGGCGATGATTCCGCCCGCGCCGAGTGAACCAAACGCGGGAAAAAACACTTCCGCCACCATGAACGACAGGCCGAGCAGAATGAGCGCCAGGCCGGCGTAATTGACCGGAAGCATCTGCAGCGCGAACAGCCCGATGAGCAGGCACACCGCGCCAACCACGCCGGGAAGCGCCAGGCCGGGGTTCCAGAACTCGAAGAACAGTCCGTACACGCCGATCATCAGCAGGATCAACGCCACGCTGGGGTCGGTGATGATGGCCAGAAATCGCGTCCGCCAATCGGGCTCCGCCGTGACCAGCGTCGCTCCGACGGTAGCTAGCGTTCGTTCGCCGCCGGCGGTCGTCAGCTTGCGCCCGTCGAGCTTGCTCAACAGCTCCGGTATATCGCGCGCCGTGAGATCGATCACTTTCAGTGCCAGCGCCTCCTCCGCCGACAGGCTCACTCCTTCGCGAACCGCGCGCTCCGCCCATTCCGCGTTGCGACCGCGCATTTGCGCGAAGGCGCGGATGTAGGCTGCGGCATCCGCGACCTGCTTCTTGGTCAGCGCATCCTTGCCCGCGTCCGCCTCGTCGGTAGCGGCTTTATCGTGTTTGCCGCTCTTGTCTTTATCGCGCGCCTCGTCGGGTTTGTGTATCGGTGTTGGCGTGAGAGGCGAAGGCGCGGCGATATTCACCGGCGTCGCGGCGCCGAGATTGGTGCCCGCCGCCATCGCGGCGATATGGCTGGCATACAGGATGTACGTTCCGGCACTGGCGGCGCGGGCGCCGCTCGGCGCGACAAACGCCGCGACCGGCACCGGCGAGGCCAGAATATCCTTGATGATCTGGCGCATCGACAAGTCGAGGCCGCCGGGCGTGTCGATCCGCAGCACGATGAGCTGCGCGCCCTCCTTTTCCGCGCGGGCGAGAGCGCGGCCCGCGAAATCAGCGGTCGCAGGACCGATGGCGCCGCTCAGCGGCACGATGAAGACCGGCGCGGCAGCTGCGTCTACTTGCGAGGAAGCGGTTCCAAGTATCACCAAGAAGAAAACACCGAGAATCTGGGTCATTTCTCCTCCCGCGACGGGGTGAGGGATTCATTCGAACTGTACACCACCGCACTTGAAATTTCCCGGTGACGACGAACCGGCGAACGGCTGGGCTTGTTGGCCTGCTGTGGGGCGAGTACGCTTGCCCCAGCCCGGGGCCAAAATGACCGTAACTCATTTACTGTTCGGCTTTAGTGGCCGGGAGAAGCGTTTGCCGTGGTGGGTTGCGACGATCCTCGTCGACCTTGGACTGGGTATGGTTTACGCGATCTTCGGGATGCCTCGTCCGTCCGTGCTCTTTCTTTTGCTGCTCGCGCCGCCGCTCATCTGGATCTCGGTTGCCGTTCAGGTCAAGCGGTGGCACGACCGCGATAAATCGGGGTGGTGGTTCCTGATGAACTTTGTGCCGATCATCGGATGGCTGTGGGTGCTGATCGAATGCGGGTTCTTGAAAGGGACCCCGGGACCGAACAGATTCGGCGACGAAACATAACGGTCCACCGACCTGGAGGCACGCGCCGTGCTCGCAGCAGCGTCGCGTCCGCAACTCTTCGTTTGCTGCCTTCCGCCAATGCTTCGCGTTATTTCCCCACCATGTCCGAGCTTCCCGACGACGATGATCGGCCGCCGCTTCCTCCGGTCCGGCCCGGTCAGAACGATTGTTGCAGGGGTTCCTGCGATCCATGCGTGTTCGACCTGTACGAGCAAGCCGTCGAGCGCTACCACGCTGATTTAAGCGCGTGGCAAAAACCAAAATCGGCGGAGAGAGAGAAAGCGCTCGACCGGCCAGCGCCTGACGAATCGGCGTAATCCGCGCGGGGCCCCATTCGCGACGATGCCTCGATCGGCTGGATTGCAGCAACCGTCCACCCGCAACCTGCCGCCGTGTAGGCGATTCTCCGGCATGAGCCGGCGCAGATTCCTAGCTCGACAGCATGATTGCGCTGATTGCCACGACGCCGTTCTCGGGACAAACTTGGCCGTGTAACTTTTTGATGAGAGGCATTGCCATGAAACGCAGCAAGTTGAGCATAAGCTTGGTAGTACTCGGTAGCTCGCTTTTTACTGGATCGATTGCCGCCACGGAATTTTCCGATCAGGCGCAGGTGAATTCGGTGCGGGCCGTGTTCGGCTCCGCCCCGCAAACGCGATGCTGGGTGGACCGCGAGCAAATACGCGACGAGCGCCGCGGTGAGCTCAATGTTCCGGGCGCGGTCGTCGGCGCGATTGTCGGAGGCGTACTCGGCCACCAGGTGGGCGGCGGTCGGGGGCGAGACGTCGCGACAGCCGGCGGCGCGGTGGCCGGCGCGGTGGTAGGAGGCAATGTGGGCCGCGATGATCGCGGCGATCGCTACAGCGAGCGCGCGGTGCAGCGCTGCGAGCAGATGCCCTCGAGCGGACAGCCCGACTATTGGGACGTCGAATATACCTACGGCGGGCAGGTATTCAACGCGCAGCTGAACTATGCCCCGGGGCCCCAGATTCCGGTGCGCGTCAGCGTCGAGCCGGAATAAGCGTTTTCCCCGTTCCTGCAATATGAGCAATCGAAGGGCCGCCAACTGCGGCCCTTCGAGTATCTGCCGCCGCAGCCCAAATGCCTGGGCTGGCCGATCGTCCTACAACATTTTCAGCTTGGGACCGACAGCCGGCGTGTTCGCGCTCCCGTAACGTAGTGATGTCGTGTGATGTAGGTACAAGTTGATGGCGACGCTGCACACAATGGGTGAAATACGAAAGGGTCCCGGGCGCGAAGAAGTCGAGCGACTGGCGAAGCAGACCGGGCACGTGATCGCGGTCGCGCAGAAAGTCTACGATGCAGAGTACGACAAGCTTCGCGAGGCTCTAGTGACGGATTTTGTCGCGGCACTTGCCCTTCGCCGTACCCGCGAAAGACTGCTTGCCCTGCAAAAGAACCGCAACGCGAGTGCCGCGAACGCGAGCTACGAGCTTTTTTCTGCCTAGCGTCGCCGCGAGCGACCGACCTCGCGGTGAATCCTTACCTTCGTGAGGGCTTTCCCGGCGTACGCCTTTTCGGGGCGCTTGATTTTGCCGGCGTGACCATGAGTGAAGCATTGAGGGCGGTCGCCAGTGCAGCCTCGCCGCTGACAAATGCATTCCACGCCAAGCTGTAGCCTTTGCGCTTGCCTTTTGGCACCAGCGTCAAGCCGTCAGGCGTGATCGTCAGAACGTACGGATTTCCGCCGATCGCCAATGCGCGTCTGAGCGGCCCCTCGAGTTTGGTAGTCATGTCTTGCCGTGTTTTCCTTTTGCGGCCAGTTCGTCATGAGGCGCAATAGCTTGGTTCATGAATGGGCCTGCGCGAGCGCATGCTCCAGATCGGCGACCAAATCCTCCGGGTCTTCGAGCCCGACGGAGAGGCGCAATAAATCCGTGGGAACCGGCGTGCCGGCGCCTTCGATGCTGGCGCGATGTTCTATTAGGCTTTCGACACCGCCGAGGGAAGTCGCCCGTTTCCACAATCGAACGTTTGCGGCCGTCGCAATGGCTGCGTTCTCGCCTGTAACGGACCCTTTTTTCGCGCCCCGCACGCGGATTGACAGCATTCCGCCAAAACCGCCGTGCATTTGCCGGGCAGCGATTGCATGACCCGGAAAGCCCGGCAAGCCCGGATAAAGCACTTCTTCGACGAAACGATGTTGCGTCAAACCCAGGGCGATGCTTTGCGCACTGTCGCATGCGGCTAGAACACGGGGGAAGAGCGTTCGCATGCCGCGCATGAGCAGCCATGCCTCGAACGGCCCGAGGACCCCACCCATTTGCGCACGAATGGATTTGATGCGCAGCCACAGCGGCGAGTCCTCGCGCGCGGTAAGGGTTCCGGCAATGACATCAGAATGCCCGTTCAGGTATTTCGTCGCCGAATGCATCACGATATCCGCGCCCAGCTCGAACGGGCGCGTCAGAACCGGTGTCGCAATGGTCGAATCCACCGCCACGGTAGCGCCCGCCGCATGCGCGATTTCGCAGGTGAGCGCGATGTCGGTAATCGTCCATAGCGGGTTCGCGGGCGATTCGATCCAGACTAGTTTGGTCTTGTCGGGCTGAACGGCACTCCGGACATGGTCGGGATGGTTCATATCGATGAATTGCACGCGCAATCCCCATTGCGTCGCGAAGTTCATCAACCAGTTGCGAAGTGACCAGTACATCACTCTAGGAGCGAGAACATGATCTCCTGGCGCCAATGCCTGGAACACTGCGGTTGCCGCAGCCATACCGGATGCGAACAGCAGGGAGGCGTGTCCGCCTTCGAGCGCGGTCAGCACTGCCTCGGCCTGGTCGAACGTCGGATTGTGATCGCGCGCGTAGATGCGGCCCGAGCGGTATTGATTGTCGGGGTCCCGCAGGAACGTCGTGGAGGTGTGAATGGGCGGCGCGATCGCGCGCGTTTGCTCGTCCACCCATCCGAGCCCCTGGGCGGCAATGCTGGCGGGCTTCACGTGTCGTTCTCCGCTAGGTCAGGCGTGCTTCACGACGGATTGATCCAAAAAGATGCGCGCCACAATATGAGCGAACAGCCTCGCCCTGAGCGAATTCTAACGCAGCATGGGCTTTCGATAGCCCCAATCCTTTGATTCGCAACGCTACCGTCCTCGTCGGAGGGGCCACGAGAACGCTCGCGACCGGACGCGGTCTGAGAGCGATGCGCTATTCTTCTCTGGAACCGGCTTCAACCATGATCACGTCTTTCGCAAAATACAGCTCGCGCTCGCTCGCCTTCGTCACTGCACTGGCGGTGGTGACGGCAAGCCCGGCGGTGAGGGGCGTTGAAGTAGCGCCACTGCCGCTGCCCGGCCCGTTTCCGGTTGCGTGCAGCAATGTGGTGCAGGATTTCAACCGGGTCGCCACCGGCGAAAGCGCGAGCAACTATTGGGAAGGCATCCCTCGCTCAGGCGGCGGGTCGCGCTATGTCACCGATCTCCTGGCCGACCCTGCCAACACGCTGACGGTCGCTGTCACCGCGCCGTCCGACAGCAGTCTCTTCGGCTCCTTCGCGGGCCGCACCGTCCCCTACGTCATCGTGGTTTGCTATCCGACGACCGGCACCAATTCGCGTCCCGATTATGTGCTGCCCGAGGGCAAGGCGGTCCCCCACATGCAGCGCGGCAGCGAAGCTCCGCTGCTCGCCGATCCGACGACACGCTATCCGCTACTTCTCTTCTCGCACGGCTACGGCGGCAGCCCGATCTCCGGCGATTACATCGATGTGCTGCTGGTCCTGGCCAGCTTCGGCTACGTCGTTGCCGCACCGTTTCATGGCGACCCGCGCTTTTCCGAGCTCCGTGTCGACGGCATCCTCGATTATTTTTACCTTCTTACGCATCTGCAGGATTTCACGGCGATGCAGGCGTTGCGGCCGCTTTCAATGTCGGCGACCATCGACTTGCTGCTCTCGGATCCTCAGTGGTCAGCGCACCTCGATGCCGCAAAGATCGGCGGCTTCGGTGCAAGCCAGGGTGGAGAAACACTCCTCTTGATGGCTGGCGCCGGCCTCACCAAGTCCATCGGTCTATCCTGGTCGCAGGTCGCCAACGACTCTCGGCTCAAGGCGGCCGTCGGCTACGTCCCCTACTTTGGACAGGTTCTGTTCCCCGCCTTCGGTCGAGACCAGCACGGCCTGGACGGCGTCGCGCTACCCTACCTCGCCATCAGCGGCACCGCGGATACGACCGCCCCGATCGCGCTAACGGCGCAGGGCATCTCCCGCCTCTCCGGCCCGCGCGAACTCGTTGCGCTCACCGGCGTCGATCACCATTTCGACGTCGCGTCGACCAACGACATCTTTACCTGGACCGTGACGTTTCTGGATGCGCACGTTCGTGGCGACCCGGCCGCGCTGGACAGGGTTCGTCGGATGACAAATGTGGCCGGGGGCGGCGACGACCGCATCGTCATACCGTATACCGCGCCGGCACCGAATAATTTCGGTGGTTTGTGGTGGAACGCACCTGCCCGCTCGGAGTCGGGCTGGGGTATCAGTTTCGCGCATCAGGGCGACGTGATCTTCGCCTCGTGGTTCACCTACGACCTCAACGGCAAAGGCTGGTGGCTGGTGATGACGGCGCCCAACACCGGCGGCAACACCTTCACCGGCACCTTGTATCAGGTCACCGGCCCGGCGTTCGACGCGGTGCCGTTCGATCCTGCGCAAGTGATCGGCACGCCGGTGGGAACGGGAACGCTCACCTTCAGCGACGCCGCGAACGGGACTTTCGCGTACACCGTCAACGGCATCTCGCAGACCAAATCCATCACCCGCGAGGTGTTCGGACCGCTGCCGCAGTGCACGTTCGGCGCGCTGGATCCGGCGCTTGCGACCAACTATCAGGATCTATGGTGGAACGCGCCGGGCGGCTCGGAAAGGGGCTGGGGCATCAACCTGGCGCACGAAGGCGACACCATCTTCGCCACCTGGTTCACCTACGACCACGATCGCACGCCGATGTGGCTGGTGGCAACCGCTCCCAGGACGATGCCCGGGACTTATGCCGGGACGCTGTATCGAACCACCGGTCCGCCGTTCAATGCGGTACCGTTCAATCCGGCTACTGTCGTCGGGACTCCGGTGGGCAACGCGACCTTCACTTTCGCCAACGGCAACAGCGCGAGCTTCGCCTATACGATCAACGGTGTTTCCCAGGTCAAGACGATCACCCGCGAGATCTTCCGCGCGCCGGGAACGGTGTGCCAGTAGCAACGGTTATAGCGGCAACCGCGTTCGGTCCCTACCTGGTCAGAAGCATTGCACCGAGAGCCGCGCCGATGGCCGCGACTCCGATCGCGACGAGGTCGTCGTTTCCATTGTGTTCGTTGAGCCGCTCGAGATTGAAGAGTGCGTCCAGCTGCGCGTTGCTTAACGCGACGCTGGTTTGTTCCTGGGTCGCAGGCGACGTAGAGGCGTTCCCGATCGTCAGGTCGTGCACGGCTTTGGCGACACCGTCGGGATCGACCAGGGCGATGGGCGCGCCGCAGTGCGTGCACCCGGTGTCCTTGGCCAAATCGATCGGACCGACGCACTGAGAGCAGGAGATCTGTCGCACCGTGCTGCGCAGCTTGGTGAGCTCCGCCAGCGAAGGACTGCGAATGAAATTCTTTTCACGCAGAAACTGATTGAAGGTGAAGAGCTGACCGTGATCGTTGGCGCAACGCCAAAAAGTAAACCGGGTGGCGCGCTGTAAGTTGTAAGTCAACGCCAGTGCGCCCGAGCACCGCGGGCAGCGAAACGTCGAAGCCAGCGTCGTCCGCGCCGGTCCCGCGGCCTTTCCTATGTACTGAAACAATTCCAGCACGGCTCGCGGCGTGAGGCTGATGCTGCCGGAATGGTCGAACCAGAGCAGTTGGCACGCGGCACAGCTGCCGACTTCGAGCGGCCCTGGTCCGCTATAGGCTTCTGCCGCTTGGCCGGTCATTGCGGCACGACAATTCGGGCAGGAAATCACGCGGCTATTCTAGACGACAAGCTGACAGCAGTGCCGAGTGTCCGGCGATTGGCGTGGCGTTACCGCGCGCGAGCCGCCGGAGGCAAAATCGTGCGACACTTGACGTGTGCGGAGATAGACTTTCGTCCCCATTTGGAGTGCGTCTCATGCGTCCTAAGCCTCTCGGCGGCAAACGAAGGACTGGTCGCCGGCTGATGCACGCCGCGGTCGCCGCGATCGCCCTTGCCGCATGCACCTCCACGGCCGTACGCACGGTCGCCGACTATGATCGGGGCAGCGCGCCTGCGGAAAAAATCACCAAGGACGCCGATTCGTGTGCCAAGCAGGCGGAGGCGCACCAGAAGGAACACGGGTTGGGACCCTACGATCCGACGCACGGCTCCTACAACTGGATGTACGATTCCTGCATGCAGGCCGGCGGTTATCAGCGCAAGAAACCGTGACGGCGCTATTTGCGCTTTGGCAAGCGATGTTCTTTCGAGCCGATGATCGTGACCGTGTACGCCATTCCCAAGCTCACGCTGTACCCGATCCTGCTTCTGGCGTTCGGGCTCGGCCTGTCCGCCAAGATTGCGTTCGGTGTACTGCATGGCACCATCCCGATCATCCTGTTCACGCTGGGAGCGGTGCGCAACACGAAGCCGATCCTGCTCAAGACCGGCCATGTGCTGAAGCTCTCGCGGCCGCAGATGGTGCGCTGGATCCTGTTTCCAGCGGCGATACCCGAGATCTTCACCGGCCTGCGCGTCGGCTTCTCGCTCACCTTGATCGGGTCGCTGCTTGCCGAGATGTTCGCGTCCCAGCGGGGCCTAGGCTACCTCCTGATGAACGGCATCGGTCTTCACAACATCGAGCTCGTCATGTCGGTGACGCTGCTGATCGTCGTGTTCGCGGCGTCGGTCAGCACGCTGCTGCTGCACATCGATCGGAGGCTGCACCGGCAGGAATGAAGGCTCGTGCGTGGCTCGTCGAATTTCCGCGCGACAGGGGCGAAGTTATCCAATCTACAGCTTCGCCGTGCCGAGGGTTGCCCGGGTCAGGCTGAAGCGGCCACAAATTTCGTGAATAATACGGAAGCGGCACGATGACTATGGCGACGTGCCCGTGTCAAATTGCGGTCATATTGGCCGGGTATTGTTATGCACCATGGAACGTCGCTCTCCCCACTATACAAAGATACCGGCAAGCGAGCGTACCGCCTGTTCCCGCCACGGAGAATGTATGGAGCCGAAGAGTCCGATCAAGAGTAGCGACATGCCGGAAACATCGTTGCCGACGGTTTTATGTCCGGTTGATGCCGAAGATTACTTCGAGCTCGCTTATGAGACTGATGAGTTCGGCGTACACGTACCCGATTATTTAGTCGACAGGTAAGGCAAGGTACATCCTCGAGATCTGCGTCGGTCGGGGGTGGCGCTACCGAACTGAAAAGAAACGGCCCCGTGAAGGAGGCCGTCATTGCTGAGTTTGGTGGAGGCGGCGGGAATCGAACCCGCGTCCGAAAACGTTACACAGTCGGGACTACATGCTTAGCCACGTCATTTTGCTCTTGCCCCGGCGCCACTGACGGGCAGGCGACGCCGGAACCAGTCACCTTGATTTAGCGTGTCGTCCAAGTGACCCGGACGCACGCGATCGCTCTAAATGTCCTCGCTGTGACAGTTACATCACCCGGGCTGAGCGCCGCCCGGTGCGAGGTCCGGCGGGGTTAAGCCGCCAGAGCGTAGTTTTCGTCGTTCGCAGTTAAGTTTGCGATTGCAGAGGATTCACAAGGTTCTGCACCTTGGCATGCCCCGCGCTGCTTCACAGTCCCCGTCGAAACCAGGTCGCCCCCGGTAACCGGTCCTGCTGCTCGCCACATTCCATGGCTCGCGCTGGAGTGTCAATTATACCACCGCAGGCGGTCGCACTTGCCCGCGCGGGCTGCCATGGATTCATACTTGGGGACGATGTACGCCCCGCGCAAGAGCGCTTCAGAACTTGACGATATGCTTCCAGAGCTCGGCCTTCGGTTCGACGCCGAGCCCCGGGCCGCGCGGCAACTCGAAGTGCCCATCGACGCAGCGCATCTGCGTCTCGACAAAGCGCAAATTGGCGTCGAACACCGAATGCTGATGCTCGTGAAACGGAACGTCGGCCAGGCTTGCGGCGCCGAGCAGGCTCGCCGCATGAAAAATACCGACGCCGATCGTCGCATGCGGAACGACGCGCACCCCTTGCGCGGCTGCGTGTTTGCCAATGGCCACGAATTGCGAAAGCCCGGTATGCGCGACCTCAGGCTGGACGATGGCGACACAGCGATGCGTCAGACGCGGCCTCACCTGGAAAAGCGTGCTCCATTCTTCGCCGCCGGCGATGGGCACGGTGACGTTGGCGGCGACGTCAGCCTGGCCATCGATATCTTCCGGCGCGCAGGGCGCTTCGGCGAAGTACGGGCGGTACGGCTCCAGCGCGCGGATAAGGGTGATCGCTTCGGTCGGCGTGTATTTCCAGTGCAGGTCAACCATGATTTCGATTTCATCGCCCAGTGCCCGACGCAGCGCGCGCATTTCGTCGACGACGCTTTGATGCGAGCCATGTGCGCCTTGCTGTGCGCTTTGCTGAGAGATTACCGCGGCAAACTTGATGCCGCGAAATCCTAGCGCGGCCAGCTCCTGCGCCAGGGCAACGCGATCCGCAAGCGACGCGCGCGGGAGACCGGACGCGTACGCCGGTATGCGCGCCCGGCGCGGGCCGCCGAGCATATCGGCCACCGATCGTCCCGCAAGCTTGCCTGCGAGATCCCACAATGCGATGTCGACACCCGCAATCGCGTCGGTGAAGAAGCCGCTCCAGTGCCCGCGCACCCGCATCAGCGCGTAAAGCTCGTCCCAGATCGCCGGAATATCGACCGCTTCCCGTCCCACCAGCAGCGGGCCCAGCACATCGGAAATGATGGCCAGCACAGCTTGCGGCGCGACGATGCCATACGTCTCGCCCCAGCCGACGGTGCCGTCGCTCGCGGTGACATTGACGATCGCCGAGCGATCGGTGGTGGGGTAGATCGTTCGATTGCCGCGGCGAACGAAATAGCCTCGCTCGTTGACGTGCTCGCCTTCGCCCAAGGGCCCGAGATACGGAATCTCGCGCGGCAGAGCCACGACCATCGTTTCCACCGAACGGATCGTTGCGAGCATTAGTTCGCCACCGCGCCGTGGGTCATCCCGCTCACCAGGAACGGCTCGAGCAGAAGAAACAACACGAACACCGGCGCGAGCGACAGCGCGCCCACGGCCATCAGGCTCGACCAGTCGACCAGGTATTCGCCCAGGAACGATTGCATGCCGACCGTCAGCACCCAGAGGTCGGGGCTGGTGACGAGCGTGCGTGCGAACACGAAGTCCGACCAGGTGACGATGGCGAGATAGATGCCGCACGCCGCCAGTCCCGGCTTGGCCAGCGGCAACACCACGTACCATACCGCCTGCGCGCCCGAGCAACCGTCGAGCATCGCCGCCAGCTCTATCTCGCGCGGAATACCATCGAAAAAGCCTTTCATCAGCCAGGTCGCGAACGGAACGCCTACCGCCGCGTTGGCCACGATCAGGCCCCAGCGGCTGTCGATCAGGCCGAAGGTGGAAAAACCGATGAAGAACGGAATCACGATAAGGCTCGACGGCAGCATCTTGGACACCAGCAGCGCGAAGCCGGCGCCCTGCTGCGCGCGACTCTTGAAGCGCGACAGGCTGTAGCCGGCGAGCGTCGAGATGACCAGGCTGATGAACGTCGCACCCACCGTGACGATGGCGCTGTTGGCAAGCCAGGTCAGCACGGGCTTCCGTGCAAGGACCGCGGTAAACGCGTCGAGCGAGAGTGCGGAGAGTCTCGGCAGCAAGACCGGATCGCGCGAGCGCGTCAGCTCGCTCGGCAACATCGACGTCAGCAGCATCCAGTAGATGGGAAAGAGCACGATGGCGGCAACAGCCAACGCGGCCAAAGCGAGCAGCCATCGTGCGCGCGACATCAGAAATACTCGCGACGAATGGTGCGCATGGACATCAGCACCAGCAGCACGGCCATCGTCATCGTCAGCACACCCAGCGCCGACGCGGTGCCCATGCGAAAGAACGAGAACGCTTCCTGGTAGATGCGCACCGCGAGCGTCTCCGTGGCGCGATCGGGCCCGCCGCCGGTGGTGAGATAGATGATGTCGAATTCGCGCAGCGCCCAGAGCGTGTTCAGTATCGCGGCCAGAGCCGCCGACGGACGTATCCCCGGCCAGGTGATGTAGCGAAAGCGCTGCCACGATGTTGCGCCATCGACGCGCGCCGCTTCGTACAGGCTCGCCGGGATTGCCTGCAACGCAGCGAGCAGCGTCAGCGTAAAAAACGGATACGCTTTCCATACGGTCGGGACGATGACCGTCGCGAGCGCGGTGTCGTCATTGGCGAACCAGGCGAGGTCGGTGACAAGCAATCCCGCCTGCCGCAACACCGCGTTGACGACACCGAATGAGCCGTCGAGAAGCCACAGAAACACGATGCTCACGATGACACCGGGAACGGCCCACGGCAGCAGAATGAAACTGCGCAGCCACCTCCGTCCGGGAAATGCGCGGTTGAGGAGCAGCGCAGCGCCGAGCCCGACCAGAAAGGCCGGGCCGATGGTCCCCAGCAGATAGATGACGGTAACGCCGACCGAATGCCACGTCGCGTCGCTGGCAAGTATGGTGCGATAGTTCGCCACTCCAAATGGAAGCTCGGAGAGCCGCAGCACGTTCAGCGTCTTGCCCTGGCGAAAGCTGGTCGCGACGACCAGGTAGAGCGGATAAAGAATCAGAAACCCGACCGCGAGCAGCGCCGGCGAAAGCAGCGCGTAGCCGACCCAGCGCGAGCGCCCGATCATGGCAGCGGGATGGCGGCGGTCAATTCCTTTTGCAGATTGGCGAGGATCGCATCGGTTGGCTGCGACGACGACTGCATGCGCACCACCGCGCGGCTGAAGAGGGTCGCGAATTCATTGTAGTTCTCGCGCAGAGCGGGCTGCAACGGGAACAGGTTCTCCGCTTTCTCCGCGGCCTGAGTGATGGCGCTTAAGTGCGGATCTTTTTTCGCCTGCTCCGGCCCGATCATGCCAACGCGCCCCGCCGGCGAGCCGGTGAGCTGGACGTATTTCTCCTGCCACGCCGGCGACGCCGCGAGAGCGATGAATTCCCAAACCAGCTTCTTTTTCTGGGCGTCGAGCTTGGCCGGAATGTGCAAGCTGTTGCTCGCACCGCCGGTGATAACGGGAAACGGAAGCTGAGTCATCTTGAGCAGCGGGCGTGTCTCCGGCTTCGCTTTTTGCAGTGTCGCCCACACCCAGGGCCCATCGCGCAGGAATGCCGCCTTGCCGTCGATGAAAAGCTGTCGCGCAGCCGCGGAGTTGGTTCCCGGCGGCGCTTAGGTCAGCGACTTGCGGAACTGGTCAATGGCCGCGACAACGCCGGGATCGGTGAAGTTGTACTTGTTGCCCTTGAGCCAATCCTGTTTCTCGCCGAGCACCCAGGTTGCGGCGTCGATGAACATGTTGGGATGCTCGGCAGTGGTCGTCACCAGCCCGAACTGTCCCTTGTCGCGGTTGGTCGTTTTGGCCATCGCATCGAGCCACTCCGCCGGCGTGGCCGGCACCCTCGCGCCCGCATCCTGCAGCAGCTTCTCGTTGTAGTAGAGCAGATTGCCGTACGGCAAAAGGAGCACGCCATAGGTCTTGCCGTTCCAGCTCATCTCCGTCTGCATCTTCGACCATTTGGACGCGATGTCGCTCGACTTGAGCAGGTCGTCGATCGGCTCCAGCCATTGCTGACTCGCGAAGCTGGCGAAATTGCGCGACGGAAGATGCACGATGTCGGGCGGGTTCTGGCCGGCGAAGCGCACGGTGAGCTGATTGACGTAATTGGCGAACGGAATCGAATACAGCTTCACTTTCACGCCCGGATGCTTGGCCTCGTAGTCACTGATCAATCCCTTCCACCATTCCGCAAATCCAGGCTCCTCGGCCTGCCAGCTCGGGAAATCCAGCGTCATGCCCTGCGCCGGCGCGGGCGCCGGCGCAACGAGCGCAAGAATCGCCGCCAGCGTTGCAATGATTCGCCTCAGCTTTCTCACCTTGCCTCCTCCTGATCGCCATCGGTGTTTGCCAGCGGAATCCGAAATTCGCCATGCGGCGAAAAGTCGGCGAGCAGGTCGCCGATTTCGGCCAGCATGATGCCGAGCTCCGCCTCGTCCTGCCGATCGAGTCGGGGTCCCGGAGCGCGCTTGTGCGCGCCTTCGATGACACCGCGCCTCTTCAACACTTCCTTGGTCATCGCCCAACGGAACACCGCCTGGAAATTCAGCAACGGCAAGGAGCGGTTGTACAAGGTGCGCGCGAAGCCTCTGTTGCCGGCGCGCCAGGCCGCCACCATCGTCACATGGATGTCGGTCAGCTCGCACGCGGGCATCGTCCCCAGCGCACCGCGCGCGAGCTCGTCGAGGATGTAGCGTCCGCCCGCGCCCCCCAGGACACCGATGAAGTGAGGCGCGTCGCGGATTTCACGCGCCGCGAGAAGCGTCGAGATTCGCTGGCCGCATGGCATGGTCTCTTCCTTCACGTAGCGGACCGCGGGAACTTCGGCGACGACGCGCGCAATCGCGCTCATGTCGAAGCCCGCGCCTGCCGGTGGCGGGGCGTTTTGCAGCATGATCGGCACGTCAGCCGACGCGCCGAGCGAGTGATAGTAGTCGATCAGTGCGGCAGTGTCTCCTGCGAGTCGCGCGGGCGCCATGACCATCGCCGCCGCGGCGCCCAGCGAGGCAGCCTTGCGTAGATGGCCTATCGTCGCCGGCAGGTGCGCATCGGTTGCCCCGACAATCAATGGGACACGGCCGTGCACCGCCGTCGCCAGTACGTCGAGCAGCCGATTGCGCTCGGAATCGGTCAACTGCTCGACCTCGCTTGCCACGCCGGGATAGACGACCGCATCTGCGCCACAGCAGATCGCAAACTCCGCGATACGTGCGAGTCCCCGCGCATCAGGCCCGCCGTCATCGTCAAACGGCGTCGCCAACACGGGGCAAACGCCGGAGATGGCCCGCATTTCAGCGGTTGCCGATGATGCCATCGAACGCTTTCACCAAAGGAGCCGCATCGAATTCAGGGGCTTGCCGATACGGTATCGACGCGCCGACCGTCCGTCAATACGAAGGCGGTGATCGGGTACAATTCGTACCTTCGCGACCTTTAATTCGCGCGAGGATTCTCTCCGTGCCACTCGTTCCAATCATACTTTCCGGCGGTGCCGGTACACGACTGTGGCCGCTGTCGCGCGAGTCGGCGCCGAAGCCTTTCATGCCGCTTCCGGACGGCGAGACGCTACTTGCCAAAACGGTCATGCGGGCGATCGCTTTGCCCAACGTCGCCGAGTTGATCACCGTCACCAATCGCGACTATTACTTTCACACCAAGGATGTCTACGCCGGCGCGGGAGTCCCGCCGCAGCAGGTCGTCTATCTGCTGGAGCCGTTTGGCCGCAATACCGCGGCGGCAGTGGCGCTGGCCGCGATGTGCGCGGAATTGACTAGCGGCGCCGACTCGACGCTGCTCGTGTTGCCCGCCGATCACCTGATTCGCGACGCCGCCGCCTTTGCCACCGCGGTCGAACGTGCGGCGTCGCTCGCGCGCAAGGGATGGCTCGCCACGTTCGGCATCGTTCCAACGCGTCCGGAGACCGGCTACGGCTACATTCAATTCGGCGAGGCGCTCGATGTCGCCAATACGTTCCGTGTCGACCGCTTTATCGAAAAGCCGCCCCTGGCCGACGCATCCAACTATGTCGCTACCGGCCAACATCTCTGGAATTCCGGGATGTTCTGCTTTACTCCAGCCGCGATTCTCGAAGCATTCGCGAAACATTCGCCGGACGTTCTCGATTCGGTGCGCCGCGTTTGGCAGGCGCTGAGGACGCAGGCGAACTCGGCGATGATGGAGATCGACTCCGCGCTTTTCGCCGCGGTGCCCGATATCTCGATCGACTATGCAGTCATGGAAAGGGCCAGCAACGTGGCCGTCGTTCGCGGCGCTTTCGATTGGAGCGATGTCGGGTCGTGGCAGGCGGTTTCGGCATTGGTCGAGCCCGATGTCGACGGCAATCGCGGACAGGGCGTGCGGGTGGCGATAGCGACCCGCGACACATTCGTCCACGCCGAAGATCGCGTGGTCGCCACCGTCGGCGTCGAGAATCTAGTCATCGTCGATACGCCGGACGCGGTACTGGTGGCACACCGCGACCATTTGCAACGCGTCCGCGAAGTTGTTGTCGAGTTGAAGGCCCGCGGGCACGACGCATACAAGCTGCATCGTACGGTGGCGCGGCCGTGGGGCGCGTTTACGGTGCTGCAGGAAGGGCCGGGATTCAAGATCAAGCGCATCGAAGTCAAGCCCGGCGGCATACTGTCGCTGCAGATGCACGCTCATCGCAGCGAACATTGGGTGGTTGTCAGCGGCGAGGCGCGCGTCACCAACGGCGATCGCGTCTATCCCGTGCACGTCAACGAATCGACTTTCATCCCGTTGAAAACACGGCACCGGCTGGAAAATGCCGGCGCGGAACCCCTGGTGATGATCGAGGTTCAGTGCGGCGATTACGTCGGGGAAGACGACATCGTGCGCTTTGACGACCAATATGGGCGCGTGAAAGCCTGAGTCGACGCTCGATAACATCGACGGCCGAGCACGACCTCCACCACCGAGCGTAGCGCGTTGACGGTTCTGTTGCGCCCTTGATCCCGGCGCGATCCGACACGCTCGACGCCGTATAATTCTCTTTTTTTGCGCCGGTCGTCGGCCAGCCCCCGTTGTCCTCCGTCGTCCCTCCGCTCGATTCCCTGTCGGCTGCGCTGCCGCGACTGTTGCCATCCCCGCCCGCCGCGGGCCGCAAGGCCTCGGTGTCTCCGCTCGCCGGATCGGCCGACGCACTCGGACTCGCGCAGCTCGCGGTCGACGCGGCCAAGGAACGGCGATTCGTCGCCATCGTGTGTGCCGAGGCCGCGGCGGCGCAGCGGCTCGCTGGCGAAATCGCATGGTTTGCTCCGGCGCTGCGCATCGCGGCGCTGCCGGATTGGGAGACGCTCCCCTACGATCATTTCTCGCCGCACCAGGATCTGGTGTCGGAGCGGTTGGCTACCCTCTACAAAGTATCGCGCGGCGAATGCGACGTGCTTCTGGTCGCCGCGACGACCGCGCTCTATCGAATCGCGCCACCTCCCTACCTCGCCGGATTCACCTTCTTTCTCGCACAGGGAGAAAAGCTCGACGTCGATGCCTTGCGCGCGCAGCTTGCGCTCGCCGGCTATCAAAACATGACACAGGTGGTGTCGCCCGGGGAATTCAGCATTCGCGGCGGACTGATCGATCTGTACCCGATGGGAAGCCCGCTGCCCTATCGCATCGACCTCTTCGATGAGGAGATCGAATCGATCCGGACTTTCGATGTCGACACCCAGCGCACTGTGTATCCCGTGACCACCGTGCGACTGCTGCCGGCACGCGAATTTCCGCTCGACGACGCGGGACGTGCACGCTTTCGCAGCCGCTTTCGCGAAGTGTTCGAAGGCGACCCGTTGCGCTCTCCGCTGTACAAGGATATTTCCAGCGGCGTCATCCCGGCGGGAATCGAGTACTACCTGCCGTTGTTTTTTGAGACGACCGCGACGCTTGCCGACTATCTGCCGCTGAACGCCGTCGTTATCCTCCACGGTGACGTTCCGGCGGCCATAGCGCACTTCTGGCAGGACACCGAGTCGCGCTATCGACTGCTGCGAGGCGACAAGGCGCGGCCGCTGCTCCCACCGCACGCGCTGTTCATACCCGAGGACGAGTTCAACGGCCTGCTGAAGTCGTTCGGCCGGATTAACGTGCCGACTGAGCACGCGGATCCGACATCGGACGGCGAGCGCTCCAGGCGGGTGACGCAGGCTCTTCCATCGGTTCAGGTCGACCGTCGCGCGCCCGACCCGCTGTTGTCATTGAAACGCTTCGCAACCGCAACGCGCGAGCGCGTGCTCATTGTTGCCGAGAGTCTCGGCCGCCGCGAAACGATGCAGCAATATTTTGCCGAATACGGATTCAAGCCGTCGCTGGTCGAAGACTGGGCCGCGTTTCTCGCCAGCGATGCGAGCCCGGCGTTGGCGGTCAGCCCGCTGCATCGTGGCTTTGTCTGGCCCAAGGCAAATCTCGCCCTCGTCACCGAAGCCGAGCTTTACGCAGATGTCGCGCGGCGGCCGGGCAAACGCGAAGGACGCCGCAGCAACGTCGACGCAATGCTGCGCGATCTGTCGGAAGTCCGCATCGGCGATCCCGTAGTGCACGAACAGCACGGCATCGGTCGCTACCTCGGATTGACCACGCTCGATCTCGGCGACGGTGCCAACGAGTTCCTGCATCTGCTCTACGCCAACGACGCGCAGCTCTACGTTCCGGTGTCGAGCCTGCACCTGATCGGCCGCTACAGCGGAGCGTCGCCCGAAGCCGCGCCCTTGCACGAGCTGGGAAGCGGGCAATGGGCCAAGGCAAAAAAGAAGGCGGCGCGGCGAGCGCACGACACCGCGGCCGAGCTGCTCAACCTGTACGCGCAGCGCGTGGCGCGCCAGGGACACGCGTTCAAGTTCGACATGCACGATTACGAAGCCTTTGCTGCCAGTTTCGGTTTCGAGGAGACGCCCGACCAGGCGGCCGCGATCGAAGCCGTGATCGGTGACCTCGTCTCCGGCAAGCCCATGGACAGGCTGGTGTGCGGCGACGTGGGCTTCGGCAAGACCGAGGTAGCGTTGCGCGCCGCATTCGTCGCGGTGGCCGACGGTAAGCAGGTCGCAGTCCTCGTTCCGACGACCTTGCTGGTCGAACAGCACTTCCAGATCTTCTCCGACCGTTTCGCCGATCTCCCCGTCAAGCTCGCGGAGCTGTCGCGGTTTCGTTCCACCGCCGAGGTGAAAACCGTGCTCGAGGGACTTGCCTCGGGACGGATCGACCTCGTCATCGGAACGCACAAGCTCATCCAGCCGGACGTCAAATTCCAGCGGCTGGGGCTCGTGATCATCGACGAGGAGCACCGCTTCGGCGTGCGCCAGAAGGAGCGCCTGAAGCGGCTTCGCGCCGAAGTGGACGTGCTTACGCTCACCGCGACACCGATCCCGCGAACGCTGGCCATGTCGCTCGAGGGCCTGCGCGATTTTTCGGTCATCGCCACCGCGCCGGAGCGGCGGCTGGCGATCAAGACATTCGTCGCGCAATACTCTTCCGGCGTCGTGCGCGAGGCGGCGTTGCGCGAGCTCAAGCGCGGCGGCCAGATCTATTTCCTGCACAACGACATCGACACCATCGTGACCATGGGCGAGAAACTAACGGCGCTGGTGCCCGAGGCACGCATAGCGATCGCGCACGGCCAGATGCCTGAGCGCAAGCTGGAACGGGCGATGCGCGACTTCTATCAACAGCGCTGCAACCTTCTGCTCTGCTCGACCATCATCGAGAGCGGCATCGACGTGCCTACCGCGAACACCATCATCATCCATCGCGCCGATCGCTTCGGCCTCGCGCAGCTTCACCAGTTGCGGGGCCGCGTCGGACGATCGCACCACCAGGCTTACGCGTATTTGCTGACGCCGCCTGAAGAGGCACTGTCGGTGCAGGCCAAGAAGCGCCTCGAGGCAATCCAGTTGATGGAGGAGCTGGGATCGGGCTTCTACCTCGCTATGCACGATCTCGAAATACGCGGCGCAGGCGAGGTTCTCGGCGAAGAGCAGTCCGGCGAGATGCAGCAGGTCGGTTTCCAGCTCTACGCCGATATGCTCAAGGCCGCGGTCGATGCGCTAAAGTCAGGCAGGGAACCGAACCTGACAGATCCGCTCGGCGTCACCACCGAGATCAATCTGCATGTTCCGGCACTGCTTCCCGAGACCTACTGCAACGACGTGCACGAGCGGCTGGTGTTGTACAAGCGGCTCGCCAACTGCGACAGCGCGGCCGCGCTGACCGAAATGCAGGAGGAATTGATCGACCGCTTCGGGCTGCCGCCGGAGCAAACGCAGGCGCTCCTCGCCTGCCACGGGCTGCGGCTGGTGGCGCGGCCGCTCGGGGTGGTCAAGGTCGATGCCGGACCCGAGCGCACGCAGGTCCAGTTCGGTTCCGATCCATCCTTCGATCCGGGCAAGCTGATCGCGCTGGTTCAGCAGGACTGCCGCTACCGCTTCGCCGGTCCGGATCGGATCAGAATCGAGCGTGCGGCACCGACGCTCGAGGAGCGCGTCGCTTTGGTCGAATCTTTTCTCGGACGGCTAACGTGAAATCTCGGAGTGCAGCGGGAGCAGCGCTACCGCCACAGGTGCACGTCTTCATCCGCGACTGGCTGTCGTCGAACAACGTGCTGCTCAAGGGACGAGGCGGAAATATCCTGATCGACTCCGGGTACGTCCGGCACGTGCCGATGACGCTGGCGCTGCTCGCGACGCCGCAAGGGCTCGACAGTGCGCCGCTGGCAAAACTCGTCAACACCCACTGCCACAGCGACCACATGGGCGGCAACGCGGCCATCCATGCGCGCTATCGCTGTCCGGTGATGCTGCCGGCGGGAGAGGCACCGCTGATCGATGCCTGGGACGAGAAAGCGCTTCTGCTCGGCTATTGCGACCATCGCGCGGAGCGGTTTCACTACGACGAAATCATCATGCCCGGAGAAACGCACGTCTGGGGCGATCTGGAATGGCGCGCGCTCGCCGCGCCGGGTCACGATATGGGCGCGCTCGTCTTCTACAACCCCGAACACCGGATTCTGATCTCGGGAGACGCGTTGTGGCACAACGGCTACGGTTTCGTCATGCCGCTCGAAATCGATCCGGGCGCGCTGCCCGCCACGCGGGCGACGCTCGAGATGCTCGCGCGACTGGACATCCGCACAGTGATCCCCGGCCACGGGGAGCCCTTTGCCGATGTCGCCCCTGCCCTCGAGCGCGCGTTTCAGCGAACCACGGCGTTCGAGGCCGATACGCTGCGCGTGGCGCGACATGCACTCAAGGCCGTTCTCACGTTCGCGCTGCTGGACAAGCAGCGGCTCGCCATCGCCGAGCTGCCTGCCTATGTCGATCGCATCGATATCTATCGCGAGTTCAACCAGCGCTTTTTCCAACTCCCCGCGGCGGCACTTGCCAAGATGCTGCTCGAAGAGCTCGAGCGATTGGGTGCGGTGCGGCGCGAAAACGGCTGGCTGCGCCCGGCGTGAGCCGGTGGAAAGATAAATACCGGCGTCAAGCCGCGCTCTGACGACGCAGCGTGCTGGCGTAGACTAACCGGAGTGGGCAGTACCGATTTCCCCCGCTAATGAAGCTCGCTTTGACTGAGGACGAACTTATCAAAGGAAAGCCACATGCGATCCGCAGCAATTGGCAGTTTCTTGATTTGCGCGGCGACACTCGCCGCCCCTGCCGCAGGACAAACCCCACCCGCTGCAACCGCAACTGCGCGAACGGTAGTGGCCTCAACCAAGTTGCCGACGGTCGGAGAGACGCCGGTTCACTTCAAGGCAGTGAGTGTCACCATCCCTTCAGGGGCAAGCAGCAGAGTCTCTTCGACCAACGGTATCCTTTACCAGCTCTCGGGGTCGACCGAGGTTTCGATCGGTGGAGAGGTCAAGACATTAAGCCCGGGTGAGGGCTTGTTTATCGCCAGCGGTAACGCAGCGACGCTGAAGGCGGGTGACGGTGGGCCTTCGAACGCTCTGCACTTCCTGCTCGCCCCGACCGCGGATCTCGATAAACCGCTCGAAGCGCAACCCGCCGTCGTGCAAGAGCTCTATCGAACCGCAGCACCTCTTCCCGCGCTGAAGCCTGGCCGTTATGACCTCAACTTGACGCGAGTTACTTTTCCGGCGGAGATGCCGTCCAACTCGCCGCACCATCGATCAGGAGCGGCGCTTTATTACATCATCTCGGGAACGGGCGCAAATACGGTCGAAGGTAAGGTGGAGGCCAAGACACCCGGTTCTTTGATCTACGAACCGTTCGGTCTTGTACATCAGTGGGGAAACCCGGGCGCTGTGCCGTTGACATTCTTGGCCTTCAACATCAACCCGGAAGGCGTGGCCGCTGTTCTTGCTGGTGCGCCCACGAAAAGTCAGTAGGCTGCGACCCCTCGGCGAGTACCCTCGCCCAGCGCACGATGCGAAGGGGCTGGTCCCGCACACGGGTGATTACCGGTCCGCCGCGTTAGTCGCTATCGCTTGCTCCGGTCGTGCTAGCCGCGAAACTGTGCCGCAATGCTTTTGATTCCGTCGAGCAGCATCTCCACCGCAACCGCGGTCAGCACCAATCCCATGAGCCGCTCGAAGGCGCGCACCGCACGTTCGCCCAGCAGCCGCTGCAAGGGATCGGCGGCGAGCAGCACGAGCGTCGAGACGACCATGGCGCCGGTCAGCGCGGCCGCCCATACGCCGAGCTGGGTCGGATCGCGCGAGCCCATGAGCATCACCGTCGCGAGCGCGGACGGCCCGGCAATCGCGGGTATCGCCAGCGGAACGATGAAGGGTTCGGAACCGACGGTATCACCGAAGATGCCGTCGGGATGTGAAAATACCATTCTCAGCGCGATCAAAAACAGGATTAGTCCGCCCGCGATCGACAGCGAGGTTTCCGACAGGTGCATCAGGTCCAGGAACGCATGGCCGCCGAACAGAAACACCAGCAGCACCGCGTAGGCGATCAGACACTCGCGCAAGACCACGCGCATGCGACGCGGTGCCGGCATCGCGGCAAGCGCGCTCACCACCAGCGGCACGTTGCCGAAGGGGTCGATCACCAGGATCAGCAGAATGGTGGCCGAAAGCAGTTCTGATTGCATCGTTTCTGCAGTGTTTTCGCGAAAGACGCCGAAGTATATCGCCTCTCCCACGCGAGGCAATCAGAAAGGACTGCGCAACGCGAAGCGATCGAAAAAAGGGGGCCTGCGGGACGGTGCGAGAGTCAGTGCAGCTTCACCCGTGGCTCCATTCGCCGGCGCAGGAAACGACCGACGGTGTCGAACGCGACACGAACATAGCCGTGTATCGAGAGCTGGTGCAGCTTGTAGAGCGAGGCGTACATCCCCCGCGCGATCAGTCCCTGGATGAACATGCTGCCTCCGATCAGCCTGCCCATCAGGTTGCCGACGGCGGAGAGCTCGCCGAGCGAGACCAGCGACCCGAAGTCACGAAAGCGAAATTCCGGCAGCGGCTTGCCTGCCAGCCGCGCGAGCATGCTGCGGCGAAGCAGCGACGCTTGCTGGTGCGCAGCCTGCGCCCTCGGCGGCACCAGCCTCCCCTCCTTGCCTGCACCGAGCCAAGGGCACGCGGCACAGTCTCCGAACGCAAAGATGTCCGGGTCGCGCGTCGTTTGCAGGGTTTCGGTCACCACCAATTGATGCAGACGATTGACTTCGAGGCCGTCCAGCGAAGCGAGCACGGCAGGAGCCTGAATGCCCGCGGCCCATACCACCAGATCGGCAGGCAAAAACCCTCCGTTGGCGGCGTGCACTCCGCCGGCATCGACGGCGGTAACGCGTTCGGCGGCGCGCACGGAGACGTCGAGACTGGCAAGAAGCTGGGTCGCGGCTTCCGCGATGTGTTCGCCGAGTTGCGGCAGGATGCGCGGCGCGGCCTCGAGTAACGTCAACCGGATATCCTTTTCCGGGTCGAGCTTGTCCAGGCCGTAGCCGACGTGCGCGCGAGTGGTCTGGCGGATCTCGGCCGCGAGCTCGACGCCGGTGGCTCCCGCGCCGATGATCACGATGTCGACATGCGCGGGCTTGCCCTGCGCCGCCTCGTCGTCGGCGCGAACGCATGCTGCCAGCAGCCGGCGGTGAAAGCGGTCGGCGTCGAGCGCGGTGTCGAGCGAAATTGCGTTTGCGGCAACGCCGGGCACGCCGAAATCATTGGTCGTGCTTCCGATACACAGAATCAGGGTGTCGTACGCCAGGACGCGCTCGGGCAACATCAGTTTGCCCTCGTCGTCGTCCACGGCTCCCAATGTCAGCTTGCGCCGCGCCCGGTCGAGGGCGACAACGGCGCCTTGCCGAAAACGGAAATGATGCCAATACCCCAGGGCCAGATAGTCGACGTCATGCGCGGCGGCATCCATTCTTCCGGCCGCGACTTCGTGCAGCAAAGGTTTCCAGAGATGCGTTTCGAAGCGATCGACGAGCGTGATATCGGCGCGCCCCTTTTTTTTGTCGCCGAGCTTGTCGCCCAGCGCGGTCGCCAGCGGCAGACCGCCGGCACCGCCGCCGACGATGACGATACGATGCACAAGCTGCGGGACCGCTGTTGGCGTCTCTGCCATATCAGGGACGGCGCGACGCTCTCGCGTCTTCCTCGCCGGCCCTATCGCAGACGCCGGCGCGGCGCAACTTCAAGGATGAAGGCCTGTTCACGCCGATGAGCCGTCGAGCGAATCGGTGATACGTCGCAGTGCGGCGGCTTGTGTCTTCAGCGCGTAGTCGAACAGCGCCAGCCGCTGTCCCATCAGCTCGCCGCTGAGCGACGCTTGGTCGGCGGGCTCGAGCTTGAGAAACGCTTCGGCTTCGCCGGTATCGACGCAAATATTCATTCCGGATTTCTTCGCGATGTGCATCATGGCGGCGTTCTCCGACAGGCAATGCATATACATGCGTGTGACAAAGCGGTTGCGTGCGTGCTCGACCGCGCGCGCGAACAACGCGCTACCGATGCCGCGCGAGCGATGCCCAGGCAGGACCGAAACGCCGAGCTCGGCACCATCCGCGCCGAACGCTACATGGGCAGCGGCCGCGAGTCCCAGCTCGTCTTCGTAGACGCCGAAGACCGCGTCGGTATCGAAGTCGATGCCCTGAACGTATGCTGCGATCGCGTCGGATCCGAGCGGCGACCCGAACCGCAATCGGATATCCTCGTTATCGAGGCGCAGGAAATGGTCGAGCAATTTCGGCCGCGAGGCCTCGGTGAGGCGGTGAACGTGAATGGCGCTCATCCCGGCTCCGATAAACAGGCTGCATCCATTCTACCGCGCCAGGAAGTGCCTGGCGCGCGTCGCACGGTTGCGCACGGCGCGATTCGCCGGCATGCTGCGCGTCATGAGCCGATCCCTTGTTCCCGACGCAGTCGAACGCTATGTCGCCATGGAGATCTCGCGGGAAACGCCGTTGCAACGGCGTCTTCGTGAGGAGACGTCGCATCTTCCTCTTGCCGGCATGCAGATCGGCGCCGACCAGGGGGCCCTGCTCGCCATGCTGGTGCGATCTTTGGCAGCGCAACGGGCGATCGAGGTCGGCACCTTCACTGGCTACAGCTCGCTGGCCATTGCGTCGGCATTGCCCGCGGGCGGCAAGCTCGTGTGTTGCGACGTCAGCGAAGAGTGGACCAGTATCGCCAGACGGTATTGGAAGGAAGCCGGGGTCGCCGATCGAATCCAGCTTAAGCTGGCGCCGGCATCCGAGACGCTGGCCGCACTGATCCGGGACGGCGGCGCCGAAACATTCGATTTCGCATTCATCGATGCCGACAAGTCCAACTACGACGCCTACTACGAAGCGTGCCTGAGGCTGCTTCGTGCAGGAGGCCTGATCGCGCTCGACAACATGCTCTGGTCGGGCCGGGTCGCCGACCCGCAGTTCCACGATGACGACACCGACGCGCTACGGGCGCTCAACGCGAAAATCCGCGATGACGCGCGCGTTGACGCCTGCCTGATGACGGTAGGCGACGGCGTCATGCTGGCGCAAAAACGTCCGCCGCCATAGCCTTGTACGAGCCGCGCAATGCCGCGGACGTGTTTGAGTAAACGGCTTGTAAGAGGCGGCGCCTGCCGATTACTGTGCCACTCCCTGTGTCTTCATCGCTCCCAGCCGGCTGAGATCGATCATGCTCATAGCCACTTTGATCGCGTCCATCTTCACTCCGCTGCCGTTGACCTCGACTTCGAACCGACCGTCGAGCAACACTTTCAGCTCGCCCTGCTGAGAGCGCGTGTCGTAGATTTCGTGGGTCTGCCGCCCGTTGATGAGCGTCGTCCTTTCGTAGCCGGTGTCGGTCTCCTTGTCCATCTTGGGCTCCATCGCCGCGGCCATGCCGGCGAGCGAGGTCAAGGTGCCGAGATCCGAAATCTTGATGTGAATGCGGCCGCTCGCGCCGTCCTGATAGTCCGCCTCGGCGGTGGATATGCGGATACCCATCATCTCGTTTTTCTCACCCGACGCGCTGGAACGAGGCATTTCGGGCAACGACTCGGGCAGCATCGCCTTCAGCGCGCGAAAATCCACCGGTTCAACTGTCTTGCCGCCGCCCAAGACGTTGCCCAGCGCTCCCAATGCAACTGCAGCTGAGGCGACGTCGTTGGGTGAAGCAGAACTGTCGGCGGCCTTGGCGCTCCCTGGCGCCGGCGCACTTTTCGCTTGCGCCGCCTGCTGCTCCATTTGCCGCCCGTACTGCGCCATCTGAGCGACGGCCGATCCGATCGCTGCCTTGCCCTTGTCGTCCTGCCCGAGAAGCCCTCCCAGCAGCGAGCCGGCGGCGGAGGCACCTGCTTTTTCCGAAGCTGCCTCCCGTTCCAAGGCGCTGCCGTGCATGCCCATCCACGGAATGCCGCGCGCTCCCATCATGGTGCCGCTGATGACGCCGAAGACGATGCCGAGAACGATCGCGCAGAGCATGACGACCGCGGTATACCCGATCGCCTTTTCCTTCGGTGCCTTCATCAGTACCGGTAAGCCGAGATAGAGCAGATACAGGCCGTAGAGTGCCGCAATGATTCCCAGCAACGAAAGCATCGGTATCACGCCAAGGACGCCGGCGAGCCATGCCGGCGTGTAGGAGTAGGCGGCGACTTTCAATGCCTGGGCCTGGTTCTTCTCTCCCGAAAACGTAGGCGCAAGCGCGTCGATGATGAGGGCCAGCACAAACACCCCGATCAACGCCAAAACGAACGCAACGGCGGCATACGATACGCTGCTCAAAATCGGGGTGCGCACCGTTCCGAGAAACGGCACGCTGATGCCCACCAGCGACATGCCGATAATCGACGCGATCGGGCCGATTGCCGCCAGCGGCACGATGTATCCGGTATAGAGCTTGCCCGTAGAGGTTGTCTCCGCGGCGATGACCGGCCACTCCGCGTTCGGCTTGAGCAGAATGTTCTTGGCCCGCTCGAGCAACCCCGGGAACCGCTGCTTCATGTCGTTCCACGTCGCGGCGGCAGCAGCGCCCGTTCCAGACGCCGCGGCGGCAAACGCGAGTTCTGGGGCTGGCGTCGGCTTCACAGCTTCCACGCCCACGGCGGCACCGCAACCGGCGCAAAAGCGCGCACCTTCCACCACCGGATGATTACATGTCGGACAAATCATTTCGCTTCTCCTCGATGCCTACGGACCGCGTTGCTCGACCGCGCTGCCGGAACGGACTGAATTTAAAGTTCACGTGCGAAAAAGGGCTGCAGGATGAACGCTCCCACGCGCGACCATGTGTTCGGCTGCCGTCGGTGCGGGCGCCGACCTCCGCAGGTGTCTCATTCACGCCTGTTGACCAAGTGGACCATGGTTCCCATCGTGGCGCTGCTCTGCCTTACCCAATAGATCGCAACCTCGATCCGCTTTCCCGGGAAGGTGAACGCGCCCATTTTGTAATCGGGGGTGATTGTTTTACTGAGCAGTCAATAATTTAGATAACATTCTGTGAAC
>JRHI01000162.1_pt1 | contig 74534 bp, 64 predicted proteins | sample 215371 | NCBI WGS metagenome assembly JRHI01 (sample SAMN02929681, study PRJNA255918) | sediment metagenome | biome: cave system; feature: Ice Cave; material: Sediment; isolation source: sediment from deep within a dark volcanic ice cave with no known source of... ... | reverse complement strand
TCTCTCCTGCTCGTTCGCTCGTTTCTCTTCCTCCTTCTCTCTTCTATCAGAAAAACCTCACTTTGTCACCGTTGCGAGTATATTTACAGAGGTGTTTTTATCGCTCTACTATCTCCTGGTGTCGTATCTTCCCAGGCTTGCGCTCATAGCTGGTGAAGGCCCAGAAGAGCCAGAGAACAGCGCAAATGCTGATGCTTGCGGCAGATTCCAGAAGACGATTAGCAGGGCAATCAGGTAACTGGGGAAGCCTAACAGGTAGTTGCGAGTATGCATCTTCACCATTGCTTGAGAAACCTGTCCTTTAAGCAAGCGATGTTCATATGCTGCTGACCACCAGAGCAGATTATACGCTATATTGATAATCATGAAGACGCCAGCATAGATAGCACAGGCCGCTGTTGCCGCCGATGTTGTCAGATAAGCTGATACTAACTGTGTCGGAAATGGCACAATCGTCACCAGCAAAAGTAAGAAACCATTGGCAAACATGAACAAGGTATCAGACTTGTGAATCAGCTTGAACATACTGTGATGGCTCACCCACATGATGAGGATGGTCGCGAAGCTGATAAAGAACGCGAAATAGGAAGGCCAGTGCACTAAGAGTGCGCCAATCAAATCACGTGATGAGTGTATCGTTTCTGGTGTCGGCACTTGTAAACCGAACACCAGTAAGGTGATAGCGACAGCAAATACGCCATCGCTGAACGCTTCTAGTCGTCCTGTTTCTTTTTCGCCAGTGGTGGCTTGTTGCTCATCAATCATTGTTGTTGAAGCCGTGTCATTTCTGTTTCCGAGAGTAACGAAAGGTACTCTGGATGGCGTCGAAAGCATTTTTGCAAAAAAAGTTACTTCATCGTATGATCAAGTTTTCGCAGCAGACGGAGAAGTTGCTCCTGCTCCGACTTTGATAAACCCGCAAACCGTTTCGCATTCCAATCGTTGTGGGCAGGTACTACTTCAGTAAGTAAGGGAAGCAAAAAGATTAAACTATCCAGGAGAGTGTGCTATACTCCAAGCAACGACGGTTTGGAGGGAAAGCATGGAACTAACGGACGAACTGAAGAGCTTGTTGATCGACACGGCCAAGCAACTGAAAGGGAGTGGCCGCCGTTTCTTTATGGCCCGCACGGTCAAAGCACTCGGCTCTGGTGGCGCAAGCCGAGCCGAACGCGAATTGGGCTGGAATCGCACGACCATTCGCAAAGGGATGCACGAAGTCGAAAGCGGCATCAGGTGTGTGGATGCCTTTGGTGCTAGAGGCCGCAAAGTGGCAGAAGAGCACTTGCCCAATCTGCTGGAAGATATCCGAGCCATCGTCGACGGACAAAGCCAAACGGATCCGCAATTCAAAACGAACCGCCTGTACACGCGCTTGACCGCTCCGGAGGTACGCCGTCAACTGATCGCCCGGAAAGGCTACCGAGAAGAGGAGTTGCCCACGGCCACGACGATCGCGACCAAACTCAATCAGTTGGGCTACTATCCTACCAAAGTAGCCAAAAGCAAACCCAAAAAAAGCTTGCAGCTACCGATGCCATCTTCGAGCAGCTAAGCCGGGTCAATGAGGCAGCTGAGACGGATGCCCAGGTGGTGCGTATTTCCATGGATGCCAAAGCGACGGTCAAGGTTGGTGACTTCTCCCGCAGAGGCAAGAAGCGTGTGCAGGTCAAAGCCGCGGACCATGATTTCAAAGCGAGTGCCAGCGTGACCCCGGTGGGCATCTTGGAGACCCAGGCTGATGAACTGTTTCTGGCCTGTGTCACTTCCAAAGTCACCAGCGATTGTTTGGTTGATGTCTTGCAACAGTGGTGGCAGAGTGGAAGAGACCGCTTTGAGCACGTGAGGACACTGGTGATCAACCTGGATAACGGGCCAGAGAATCAGAGCCATCGCACGCAGTTTCTCAAACGGCTCCTGGCCTTTGCCCAGACCTTTCAGCTCACCATCCAATTGGCTTATTATCCTCCATATCATAGCAAATACAATCCGGTCGAACGGTGTTGGGGCATCTTGGAGACCCACTGGAATGGGGATGTGTTAGATAGTGTGGAGACCGTCGTCAAGTTTGCCCAGACCATGACCTGGAAGGGCAAAGCACCCGTGGTCCGATTGCTCACGACCGTCTATCACACGGGAGTCCGCTTAAGCAAGCAGGCCATGGCCGAAGTGGAAACGCACATTGAGCGCTTGAGTGGTCTTGAGCGATGGTTCGTCGCTATTTCTTGCGCTCTGCCTGCTTCACCGGATACGTAATTCTTTTTGAATCCCTTATTGGATGGTTTCTGTGGAATTCTTACTTGAGGGTAGGAATTTGAGCATATTGAGGCTCGGGGAAATTGATGAGAATGAAATCACGTCATTCTTGAAATCAGTTGCGAGAATCACCTGAACGTCATTACATAGAATCTCCTGGACCTCTAGATCTCGAACATCGAAATGCTGACTATCTAGTTCAAACACGGGGCAGCGGTCGAACGTCTTTAACCATTCAGCATATAACCGTTCTAAATGTTGAAAGTATTCTGTAGGATAGAGAGTCTCAAAGTTTCTCAATCCCCTACTATTTACACGCATTTTGCATACTCTTGCCGGACACTTACAGAAAATCAGTACCGACGGAGCTGGTACTGAATGTGTAATCAATTCAGCAGCACGTAGATATGTGCTGAAAGCCCTATCGTCCATAATTTGATTCTCATGAAGAAATCTCGAATACACGGCAATATTTTCTTCCATCGAGCGATCAACGATAACATCTAGCCCGGTTCTGAATGCAGAGAGTAGTCGTGTAGTCTTGCTAACAAGAATGGCTATTTGACTTTCGAAAGCCCACCGAGCAGGCTCTCTATATCTATCTTCAATGTATCTATTAATATTTTCATCGTTTGGATCTTGTTGGGACGTATAGACGAAGCCGAGCCTGCTGCTTAAAGCGCGGGCCAGCGTTGTCTTTCCACTACCATGATTGCCACCAACGCTCAACTGAATCACCATTTTACTTCCTCCATTGATGCGAAGCTTATAATACTGAAGTTTATACGGTTCCAGTCCTTCTTAGGATACATCCGCAAATAACTTGATAAATTAGTAAAAAGGTGCTATCCTGGTCGGCATGCAGAAGGTATCACATGAACAAGCCTATCAACAAATACGGTTGATGCTCAATGAGAAGCAATGGAGACACTATCTGGCGGTGGAAGCCCAACAGAGGGGAAGCGCGAGCGTCGTAGCACGTGAGGCAGGCGTCTCACTGAATACGGTGAAACGGGGCCTAGCGGAACTGGAGGCCAGGGAGAGCTATCAGCCAGGAGAGTGCATTCGCAAGGTTGGAGGGGGGAAGAAAAAGGTGGTGGAAACCGATGCGACGCTGCTGGCTGACTTGGAGCAAGAGTTGGAACCCAAAGGGGATCCCATGAGCCTGTTGCAATGGACCTGCAAGTCGTTGGAGCACCTCGTCAAAGCACTCTCGGCCAAAGGGCATCACATTAAGAAGTCTGCCCTGGCGGAGGTGCTCCATGCGCAAGGCTTCTCTTTGCACGCCAACAAGAAGAGCATCGAGGGAAGATCGCATGTGGATCGCGATGCCCAATTTGCCCATATCAACGACACCTGCCAGCAGTTTGAACAGAGAGGGGCCCCGATCATCTCAGTCGATTGCAAGAAGAAGGAACTGCTTGGCACTTTTAAGAACAACGGACGAGAATGGCAAGCCAAAGGAGAGCACACCGAGGTGAATGTGTATGACTTTCTGTCTGTGGCTGATGGCAAAGCGATCCCCTATGGGGTCTACGACCTTGTCCACAAAAGCGGCTTTGTGAATGTGGGCGTTGATCATGAGACCGCCGAGTTCGCGCTGGAGAGTATCAGACGGTGGTGGCAAACCGGTGGCAAGTCCCTCTATCCCGCTCACCAAGAATTGCTGATCACTGCTGATGGGGGCGGTTCCAATGGGGCGAAAAACCGGCTTTGGAAGAAGAAGCTGCAAGACTTGGCCAATGAAGAGCAGTTGACAATCACCGTCGCTCACTCTCCGCCAGCCACCAGCAAATGGAACAAGATCGAGCATCGCCTCTTTGCTTTTATTTCCATCAACTGGCGAGCCAAGCCTCTCACCTCTCTTGAAGTGGTGCTGGAACTGCTCTCTCATACCACGACCAAAGAAGGCTTAACGGTGACGGCAGTCAAGGATACGAACGTCTATCCAACTGGCATGAAAGTCGCTGACGAAGAACTTGCAGCTCTCAATCTGTCCAGAGCTTCCTTGCACGGCGAATGGAACTATACCATCAAACCTCAAGAACTATGATCATGTTATTTACGGAAAACCCCTTAGAAGGAAGTTTTATTGCAATTGGAAGTAACTAGTACAGCCACGCAGAAATAAGTCGGAAGTCTATGGTAGACTCAGGAAAGGAGACGAAGAAAAAGGAGACTGAGACTATGCCCAATCCTCGAGCCATCCCTTTGAACATGAGTGAGCAGCAGAAAGACGTGTTACAACGGCTGGTGCATCGTGCGACGAGTCCTCAACGCCTGGTTCGTCGTGGGACCATCATCCTTGCAGCGGCAGCAGGAGCGACCAATACCAGGATCACCCAAGACCTGCAAGTCGATCATGAAACGGTGCGACTGTGGCGGGAACGCTGGCGAACAGCCGAGTCCCGTTTGCAGGCCATCGAAGCCACCGGGAAGCCAAAACTCTTGTGTCAGGCCATCGAGGCCCTCTTGACCGATGAGCAGCGTCCTGGAAGGCCAGGACGCTTCACCTTCGAACAGTTCATGCAGATCATGGCGCTGGCCTGCGAAAAGCCAGCCGAGGCCGAGCGGCCGGTGAGCAGCTGGACACCGCGAGAGTTGGCCGATGAAGCGATCAAACGCGGCATTGTGACGAAGATTTCTGCACGCACGGTCGAGCGTTTTTTAACCGTGGGGGCAGTAGCGCCGACTGAGAGGAAGTGATATACTCAAAAGGAGAGATGGAAGGCCCAAGCAGGAGGAAGGCACATGAAAACAGCCAGGAAGTATGCTCAGGTGAGCAGACGATTTTATCGCCCGGAGCAGTATCACTGTCCCGTCTGCCAGAGACGGTTACGGCGGGCGGTGACCTTGACAGAGCGCACCGTGATCACGCTGGAAGAGGTGATCAAACTGGTGCATGCAGGCTACCGCTGTCCAGATGAGCAGTGTGCAGGACACCAGCGGACCCATCGCAGCGTGAGGGCAGATGCACTGGCATTACCGTGGTTTACGTATGGATTGGATATCGTGCTGCTAGTGGGACGATTGCGCCTGAGAGAACACCAGACGGTCGATGAGATCCATCAGGAGTTACTCAAGCGGCTTGAGCCGCTGGGGGTGAAGATCGCACGGCGGGAAGTCCTGTACTTGTTTGAAGCGTACTGTACCGTGTTACGAGCCAGCAGTGAGGCCAAAGACGACGTGGAGTGGCTGGGGCAGGTGGAGAAGAATGGGGGCATCATCGTGTCCGTGGACGGCATCCAGCCGGAGAAGGGCAACGAGACGGTGTACCTGGTACGCGATGCGCTCACGGGACGCGTGCTTTCTGCCGAGAACGTCACGTCGTCAGAGACGGCGGTGATGAAGGCGCTGCTTGCGCCAGTGCTGGCGTTGAAGGTGAAGGTGTTGGGGACGATCAGCGATGCGCAAGAAAGTGAACTGTTGGCAGTCCAGGAGTTGTGGCCGAAGGTGCCGCACCAGGTGTGCCAGTTCCACGTGCTACGCGACGCGTCGAAAGCGGCCTTCGAGGCGGACAAGCAGGTCAAAACGGCCATGCGCAAACGCCTGCAACCCAAGGTGAGGGAGGTGCGCAAGCAGATCAAGAAGTACCTGAACACGGCCTCGCCCACTGAGACCAAACAGCTCACAGTGCTCGATGCCTACGCCACAGGGATCGTGACGGCCCTGAATACCGATGGGCTCCAGCCCTTCAAGTACGCGACGGTGGAAGCCACCGAGATGGTGGAGGAGATCGAAGCCAGCCTGCAGCAGCTCTCCAAAAAGGGGGGCCTGTGAGCCCGGTGTGTGCGCAGAAGCTGGCACGCCTTCAGGCCATTGTGGCGCAACGGGCGGCCTGGACAGAGCAACTGGCCCAGGTCAAACGCCTGCACGGCTGGCTGCTCGAAGTCGAGCATCTGCTGGACGAGAACGTGGTATCAGAGGGAGAAGTGGTGAGCAATGTCACGGTGGGAAAGCGCTTGGATAGCTGGCGTGAGCGTATGGCCGCTCAGCTGGCCGATGGCTCTCTTTCCCAGTTGGAGCGGGAGTGCCTCACCGAGTTCTTACAGGTACTCTCCAACTTGCGACCGCACCTGGTGCAGTGCTACGACCGGGAGGACTTTCCCCGCACGAACAACGACATGGAACGCAGCATTCGCGGCCTCAAGACGCAGTATCGCCGGGTGAGTGGTCGTAAGAACTGGAACGCCTATCTGGTGCGCTACGGGCGCTGTGTGGCCTACGCGGCCTGGTGGGAGCAAGATACAGCTCACCAGCAGCACCTGGAGCAGCTCGCCGCCCAGCTTGACCGTGCCCGCTGGCGCGAACTGCGACAGGAGACCACTGTCGCTCACAGCGAGCAACTCACGCGTTTTCGTTTTCGTCACAAGCGCCAGTCCTTGCTCGCTTCCCTCGAAGAGCGCTGGGTCGCTGCTGCTCAGTCGGCACCTTTGCCCTGACGGAAAAAAACAGTATTCCTCTGGGCACGGTTAAAGGGCGGATGCGCCTGGGGATACAAAAAATGAGACGCCTGCTTGAAGAAATGGGGTTGGACACCGACTGGTGAATATATTCATGATGAGTGGACCAACTACATAGAGATGTTGTATCAGAAAGGAAAGCGAGAATGGCACTACCTCATTCCAACTGCATCCGCTGATCGACTCCTGCTCCGTTCGCTTTGTCAGCGTACCCTGGAATTTGAGAACGCTTACTTCGGCCTCTACCGAACCTATTTGCTCAATCTTTTGCAGGACACGGATGAGGATAAAATCTTTGCGCTTGAAAGGCTGACACAGGTTACCTATGCCGATCCAGAGATGGTAGCGATGGTACAGAGACTCAGCGAGAGTGGTACTCAGGAAGTTCAGCAGGCCGCGCATGGTGCGCTCGAATTACTCAAAGGGCGAATTGCGAAACTTTGAGATACCAGGATGAGAAAACGCTAAAAGACTCAACTGAAAAGTGCTTGAACCAGTAGGGAGGACACTGTGTCTTTAGTAACTGAACAGATTGCGAATAATGAGACGACGTTTTTGCTCCCGATACTCTTAGATGCCGATGAGGGTGAGGAGCGTATTCGTGCTACACTCCTTGATCCGACTTGTACCGCCTATGCATCCTGGTTAGATGGTCAGCTTGCCGGAGCTGCCGTGGTGCGCTGGGAGGAAGATGAGACCAGTGAGATCCTGTATATCGCGGTGGCCGCCGATTTGCGCGGGCGCGGGTATGGGAAGCAGATCATGCACGTTTTACAGGAAGAATTGTGTCGGCGTAAAGGGCATGCGCTCCTGGTTGGGACGGCGAATGCTGCACTTGAGAACATTGCTTTCTACCAAACATGCGGCTTCCGCATGTTTGAAATCAGGCGTGATTATTTTGCTTATATTCAGCCACCGATATCTGAGCATGGGATTCTGCTTCGTGATATGTTGGTTTTGCGTTATGACCTGGAATGAATAGCATAGATTTTACCTCTTCATTTTAGTGACTATTTGCGATGGCGAACTTATTTGAGCAACTGACAAAGGAACTGCGGCAGTTGCTCGCTCGCTTCCGGACGGCCATGAAACGCGGCGGGGGTGTTCTGAAAGAGGACGATGCGCCAGCGGTCAGCATCTTTCGCGGCGACGAGTGTCTGAACGGCATTGATGGCGGGATTGAGGTCTAACTGGCCAGGCGGAACCATATCGGCCACAGCGCGCAGGATGGCAACAGTGGGAGCGAGAAAGCGCACGCTTCTGACTTTCGCTACATATGGGGCTGTCGGGTGATTGGCAAAGATCTGGCTTAGAACCGACTCGATCTCCGCTGATCCATCGAGCATACTTCCATCGAAGCCGACGGTACTCCCATCGTGAGTGAATAGAGCGGCGAAACCATCAGCACTGCGCTTGTTCCATCCATCCAACAGCTGTCGATAGAGCGCGCGGACCTCGATCTCAGCGGGAGATGGCGCGTCTTGCGCTCGGACTGGTTGTGAGTTCATGGTTGATTCCTCCTTGCGTTCTCAGTTCGACAGTGTCCATTGAGGAGACACGACAACGATACTACCATGCGCGGCTTCTAGTGGCATGATCACCGCTAGAGGTAGTGTACATCCGAACAGACGTTCATGTCTAGTACTCTGAGCAGGAGCAATTGATGATGAGAGCATACTTGCTACAAATGTTACAAGCGCGACAAGTGCGACAAGTGCGACAAGTGCGACAAACAGAGTTATAAAACGGATAGGTCAAAGTGGCATTGACTTGTCTCATCGTAGAAAAGATGTTTTAAGTCTCACGAGAAGCGGTTTGTTCGGAAGAATCGATCACCAAACCAGTCGAAGAGCCAGCCATAGCTTCAAAGACTCGCTCATTGAGCCTTGATACGGTATACTTGATTCAACAAGACAGAAGGAAAGCGTTTGCTGGATGTCGATTTCCTAGAACGAGTGATTGAAGAGAGCATGCCTTCAAACGCCTCAACGGGAAAAGAACCTTGGTAGCTGGCATGTGAACATCAATGAAAGAAAAGCCAGGATGGGACGAGCGTAGCTATGCGTGCAAAACCGAGTATTGCAGAGGAACACCTTCGAGCCTGTTTACAGCAACAGTATGACTTGATCCCCGTCACGCTTGAGTTTCTTCCCCTGGGACTGGATTACAACGCCGGGGTGTATCGTGTGGTGAGCGAGCAGGGAACTGCCTCTTTACTCAAAGTCACGTCGAGACCTCTCTACGAACCACGGTGTCTGGTTCCTCGCTATCTCAACGATCAGGGGATTACATCCGTCGTGGCTCCCATTCCCACCAGGAGCGGTGCTTTGTGGACAAGAGTAGAGGAGTGGACCGTGATCGTGTACCCTTTCATTGAGGGAGATACGAACTGGACGGGGATGACGAATGAGCAGTGGAAGGAGGTGGGAACCATCTTCCAGCAGATTCACCAGATTCGGCTTTCGCCTGTAGGCTTTGAGTCACTGCGAAAGGAGACCTTTGATCCGACCGAGTACGCTCGATGGGTACGTGCCTTTGAGACCCAACACGCACGCTCTGAAGGCCGAGGTGCCTCGGAGCTTGCGCTTCGCGCCTCCTGGGTGGCGCATCAGTCCACGATTCACACGGTGGTGACCTCCCTGGAAAAGCTGGCAGCGGTGCTCCAGTCGCGAACATTCCCATACGTCATCTGTCACGCAGACCTGCATGCAAGAAATCTGATACGTGATCGAGCGGGCCATGTGTTTGTGATCGATTGGGATGAGGTGATGCTGGCGCCCAAAGAGCGCGATTTCATCTTTGTCCGGGAACCACAAGCCGATGCGTTTTTTCAGGGGTACGGAGTCGCGGAGATTAATTGGATGGCGCTCACATACTACCTCTGGGAACGGGTCGTTCAAGATCTGATTGAGTGTGCCCAGAGCGTGTGTTTCAGGGATGATTGGGGAGAAGAAACCAGAGCGGAGGCCGTCCAGTTGTTTCGTGAGACCCTGGAGGAGGAGGAAGGGGGCCACATCGATGCTGCCTATGCAGCAGCGGCCCATCTGCTCTCAGACCTCACCGTTCACACCAGGGATATCTCTTGATAGCAGAGAACTGGTTGAACTCAGGGACATGATGCTTGATGAACCATCTGAGACACATCAGAGTATGGTAGCAGGTGAAGGATCTTATGGATGGTGACGAACGATACTTTTCGGCCCATGACACCTTAGTAATGCTACTTCACAAAGCACCACATGATTCAAAAACAATTAATGCTGAAAATCAGCGGTATCCACCCGAAAATACCGCTGATTCAAGCTAAGATGTACGGGCAGGGCTTGCCCCTGCCCTGGAGGCCTCCTATCCTGGAGGCCTCCTATCCTGGAGGCCTCCTATCCTGGAGGCCCCTTGCCCCGCCCGCTCCTGCCCTGGTGCCCTCTCCCCGATGCTTTGTGCGGCGTTTCTTTTACTCTTCGTCTGCGAACGTGTTGTCAAAGGTTGTTTTTTCATAAACCTCCGCAACAGGAAAATGTACGCCTACACTGCTTAACTCTAGCGTGTCACCTTGCGTGAAGTTGCGCATTGTCCAGTAGTCGGTTTCGCGTCTGTACAGTTGAATTCTCATCACCTGTGTGTCAATGAAGAGAATTTCTTGAACCGTTGGGATGTTTTGATACAATTCAGATTTTATGCCTCGATCGTGTGCTTTCGTGCCAGATGAGAGTACTTCAGCAACGACACAAGGATAATGGATAACTTTTACTGCGTGACGGTCGCGCCGATCGCAGCTTACAGACGCATCGGGACAGAGGTAACTGGTTTTGTCAGCTAGTTCGACGTACACATCTGAGTTATAAACGATGCAAGGGCGTTTCCGAAGTTGTTCGCCAAGGATTCTATTCATATTTGCGCCAATGATAGCGTGATCGGGCGTTCCACCTGTCATCATGTAAGCGTAGCCTTCAATGTACTCGTAGCGGTGTTCAGGATCGCTCTCTACGAGTGCAAAGAATTCCTCGAGGCTTATTCTTTCTTTCTGTTGACCATGCTGTATTGCCATTAGTTTTTCCTTCTCTGCACTGCGCCGATCAAAACATCTATTTCATACATCAGTTCCATTATAGCACGGGTTGGCGCTCTACTTCCCTGTGTCAGGTTTTTGGGGTAGAAGGGCCTGAGCCGCAAGGGGACGACAATGGATGCAAGGGAAGTGGCAATAAGCTCGAGGCTGAGGATAATGGAAAGAGCACGTTGCTACAGAACGGCACCTGCATTGGTAGAAAGGAACGCCTCAAGCCGTTCGTATGCTGGCCTGGGGCGTTCCTTTTGTTTTCGTGAGTAGCGGGAACAGGATTCGAACCTGCGACCTCCGGGTTATGAGCCCGACGAGCTAACCACTGCTCTATCCCGCGTCAATTGGTGTTTGCCTATGTACATTGTGCGGAGAAAGCTGGTAGCGGGGGAAGGATTCGAACCTTCGACCTTTGGGTTATGAGCCCGACGAGCTAACCACTGCTCTATCCCGCGTCACTTATTTACTTCGGCTCCCATAGAATACAACATAGCTTGCTGCTTGTCAACCATCATATTTGGCCTACTTTGATGGATTTTAGTAGACAAAAACGCTTCTCCTTCGTTAGAATGCTATAGGTGAAACGTATAGCAGATGCATATCAAGTACGTACCAGGTGTATATCAAGTGCGTATTGTGAGTGGGGATAGATGACACGACTGATGGCGCTGGATGTTGGAGAGGCGAGAATAGGGGTGGCTGTGAGCGATTCCACGCGCTTCCTGGCCTCGCCCTATACGACGCTGCATGTTGAGCGTGGTAATGAGGCGAAATTATGGACGGCGATACAGCAGTGTATCGATGAAACAGAGGCTGAGGGCCTTGTGGTGGGCTTGCCAATTAGCCTGGATGGTCAGATTCACGCTCAGGGGGAGCGCGTGCAGGCTTTTGCCGAACGTTTAGAGCAACACATCAACATACCACTGGTGTTTTGGGATGAGCGTCTTTCGACGGTTGAGGCTCAACGGTTACTAGCTGAACGCGGCCAGCAGCAAAAAGGGAAACGCCAGCGAAGGGGAGGTCAGGAGCACAGCGGGTACAGTGGGTATGGGGGTCAAGGACGTACTCGTGCAAAGCGGCGGACAAAGGGTCACGAGATCGATGCAATGGCGGCTACCGTTATTCTACAAGAATACCTGGATTCTCTGAGCCGTAATACGGAGGAAACAACGTTATGAAACGACGAGGCGCACGTAGTGCAATTATAGCAGTATTATTAGTTGGTTTGCTCGTCTTTGGCGTGGTCTATTTTGCATGGAACACAGCCACCTCCATTTTTCAGCCCGTGGATAGCTCTGGTCAGGGCAGAACTATGCCCATTCAGATTCAGAAGGGTGAGTCGGCCGCCCAGATTGCCGATGACCTGCAAGCAAAAGGACTGATTCGCAACGCACTGGCATTCCGTGTCTGGGCACGCATCAAGAATCTGGATGCACAATTACAGGCAGGTGGCTATAACCATCTGAGCACTAGTATGACCATCAGCGATATTATTGACCAGTTGCTCACGGCTTCGCCCGATGTCCTCTATGCGAGCATCCCGGAGGGATATCGTATCGAGCAGATCGCACGCGTGTTCTCCAGGGTGGGACTTGTCAAGTTCAACGAACAAGATTTTCTAAAGTATACACTCCATCCAGACCAGTTTCCAGACGCGGGCAAATATCCCGTTTTGAAACTCATTCCGCAAGGTCACACTATGGAGGGCTTGCTCTTCCCGGCCACTTACGATATGCCCATTGATGGCACCGCACGTGACGTAGTGAATAGAATGTTGACGGCCTTCGACGACTATGTACAAAAAAACAATCTTGTCGCGCAGGCTAAAGCGCACGGTCTGAATGAGTACCAGATGGTAATCCTGGCTTCACTGGTTCAACGAGAGATTTCTCATGTTAATGATGCTCCTGGCGTAGCCGGCGTGTACTGGAACCGCGCTTTTAGCACCACGTCCAATGATACGGCGGGCTTTCTTGGCTCCGACCCATCGGCGCAATATGCACGCGATACGGAGCATCCGCCTAAGACATACTGGCTACCGCTGGCGGACTCTGGGAAGAATACTGCCGCGGACAGTCCCTGGAATACCTACATCTTTAAGGGTCTTCCACCCACGCCGATCTGTAGCCCTGGCTTAGCAACTTTACGGGCTGCCACTGCGCCGACAAAGTCGAATTACTTCTACTTTTTTAGCACAAAAAGCGGGAGTATCGTCTATGCGACCACGTATAATGAGTTCTTGCAAAAATATAACTCGACACCACATTGATAAGAGAGTAAGTAGCACATATGAACCTGAACATCTGGCAAATTCTTTTCCTGGCCTTGCTGCAAGGGGTGACGGAACTGTTCCCCATCAGCAGTCTAGGCCATACGGTGATAATACCAGGGTTGTTTGGCTGGGGTGACCTGGTGCACGACCCGAATTTCTTGCCGCTCATCGTTGCGTTACACCTGGGCACCAGTATCGCACTGGTGATCTATTTCTGGCGCGACTGGCTGCAAGTTTTGCGCAGCATAGGGAAGAGCATCAAAGATGGTGAAGTGAAGAGGGGAACCGAAGAGTGGGTGAGTTTTCTCATTATCATAGGCTGTGTGCCAGGGGGATTGCTCGGCGTCTTCCTGGAAAAGCCACTCAAGCTTCTCTTTGCCTCGCCACTGGTGGCAACGACGTTTTTAGTCGTCAATGGTTCACTGCTCTTCCTGGGCGAGCGCATGCGGCGCAAGACGGAATCAAGCATAGAAGTTGAAAATTTCAGCGTCAAAGAGCGAGAAGCGCAATTTCGCCCACTTGCCTCTCTTTCCTGGAAAGAGGCCATCATCGTTGGTTTTGCCCAGGCGCTCGCGCTGATTCCCGGCATATCGCGTTCGGGATCTACCATGGTGGCGGCCCTTGGAGTGCGCCTCAATCACGAGGAGGCAGCGCGTTATTCTTTTTTACTGGGAACACCCCTGATAGGTGCGGCTGCCCTGTTGGAGGTGCCCCAGCTCGCAGGACAATCTATGACGATCCTGCTGCTCGTTCTCCTGGGAATGGTTGTAGCAGGGGTCGCTGCTTTTTTGAGCACCAGATTCTTAATGAATTACTTTGAGACAGGGCGTTTGTATCCTTTTGCCTACTATTGTTGGGCAGTGGGTCTATTGTCGCTTCTTTACTTTCTCGTCGTTTTGCATGCACACGCGTAATTACCCAAAATGGCTACTCATCCGGTATGTTCAGCTTAGCAAGCTTTACACGTTTGATACAATGTAGACGCTTTGGATAGGCCAGAGCAGATTTATTTTAGAAGAGGTAGGTATCAGTTTTAATGAAGAATCCTATGGTTTACTATGCTGTCATCGGTATTGGTATTATCGGTCTAGTTGCGGGTGGTGTTCTGTTGGCAACCGCGACGAAGGCGAGTCCCCATCATATTACTAGCTATGCGGCCCTTGGTGTTGGTGCGCTGCTGGTAATCGCTGGCATAGTTGGTATGTTTGTTATGAAGCCTAAAGCCGCCAAGTAATGCTTTAGAGGTGAGAGAAGCACTGGGATAAGGTTTTATGTTCTGGCGCTCTTCTCTTATCGTCTGCGAAAAATTTGGAATGAGAAGATAGCACTTGAAATTGTGGCGCTTGTCAACTGGCAAAGGACGTTCATGTAGGATTACAGGCTGACCACGGTAGAAAGAATTTTTGAGAAAGTAGGAATTTTACTCGATGAAAAACCCGGCTCTTTTCTATGGTGCAATTGTTGTTGCAGTGATTTCCCTGGCTCTTGGTATTTATTATGCTATTCCTGGCGTGTATCATGTTTTGACCAGTGGTTCGCATCCCGCGATGGACCCACAGCCATCACATGTAGTTCTTTTCATTGGCATTGCTGTTGTGTGCATTGTCGCCGCACTAGTGACCCGCCCGCGATCGAGAGCTTAGTACATTCAGATAAACATGTTATGAAAATGCGGCCTCCTGCACAGGGAGCCGCATTTTTTATTACGCGCTTAATGGGGTCTCAATGTCTCTCCGATGATTTGTGGGTAGCCCCGCAAGAACTCTTGCACACTCATGGCCTTCTTTCCTTCCAGCTGTAGCTGCTCGACTACCAGCGAACCGTTACCTGTGGCAATTGCTAGTGATTTGTGGCCCGCATCTTGCAGGGCAGAAACTGTTCCGGGGGTGACCGATTCAGGAGATGTTGTTTGTGGGAACGCGCGGGCTGAGATGATTTTCAGCAGTTTGCCTCGCCAGTAGGTGTACGTACCAGGCCAGGGAGTGTAGGCGCGCACCTTGCGAGCCAGCGCAGATGCTGGTTGTTCCCATGCGATCTCGCCATCTTCTTTGCGTAACATGCGGGTGTGGGAGGCGGCGCTATTGTCTTGAGGAATAGGGGTGATTTTCCCTGAGATCCACTGTGGCAGTACTTCGAGTAGAGCCTGTGCTCCCAGGTTTGCCAGTTTGAGGGTGAGGCTGACGGTAGTTTCGTCTTCAGCGAGGGGTATACTGCGTTTGAGCAGTAGCGGGCCTGTATCCACGCCCGCATCGATAAGCATGATGGTGATGCCTGTTTCAGCGTCGCCCTGCAGGATGGCTTCGGAGATAGGGGAGACGCCGCGATATTTGGGCAGTAACGAGGCGTGAATGTTGAGCGTTCCGTAGCGTGGGAGATCGAGGACCGCCTGGGGAAGTATTTGTCCAAAGGCGGCGACGATAAAGAGGTCGGCGTGATATGCCGCTAGACCCACGCTATTTTCCGGTCGCTTGAATGATCCTGGCTGCCAGACGGGGATGTTGTGGGCGAGGGCGACCTGTTTTACCGGCGAAAAAATAATTCCCTGTCCTCGCCCGACCGGTTTATCTGGACGAGTAATGACTGTGGCGATTTCGTAGCCTTCGGGGAGCACGACGTCAGGAGGCGCTCCTTTGATGAGCGATTCGAGAGTGGGTACTGCGAATTGCGGGGTACCCATGTATATTATGCGTAGCATTGCAGGTGGTATTTCCTCTCTATTTTGGCTTTATATTAGCATATTTAGGCTACCTGGATTCTGACAATGGGGTAATGGTGTATACTTGCCTCTACATAAAGCAAGCTTGGAAGTCAAGGATATATATAGTTTATGCAAGGGCCAAGGCAGCTACAAGGGATACGCGGTTTCACGTTTCAACCACCTGAGAGCACATATATACTCGCTACTATGCGACTTAAGGCACCGCGGCCGCAGCGAAATTACACGTTCAGTATAGATGATACTGTTCCACCCGCGACCGATATCAATACGATCATGCAGCGCGGCGACGAGGTGAATGCAGTGTTGCGCATGCTGATGGATTTACAGACGAGTACGGTCGTGCTCTCGGGCGATGCTGGCGTAGGTAAATCGACGCTGGCGGCGCTGTTGTATCGCCGTCTAGAGTTGACCTTGCAAGCAGGATTGCCTGCTCCAAAGCATTTTGTCTGGTTGAGCCTGGGTGTACACACGACGCTGCCGGATGTGATTGCGGCAATCCTTGGTGGACTGAATATCAATGAACCGGGCTTTTTTCTGCTGAAACCTGAAGAGCAGATTGCAGCACTTTTGCGTGCATTGCGACGACCGCAAGAGCCTCTCGTTGTCGTGTTGGATCAGTTCGATACACTATTGGACCCGGAGACCCTGTTAGGATTAGAGGGACGAGGAGCTGTTGTACAGTTCCTTGACATGCTGCAGCAGGACCTGGGAGTGAGTCGCGTCCTGCTTACCTGCTATCGCTCGCCATTTCCTGGGCAGGACTTGCAGGAGACGCGGGTGCGCTCGTTCCTGGTCTCGCGCATCAGCATGCCGGAGGGCGTAGCACTGCTGCAACAGCGCGGCATTCAGGGTACATATGAAAATCTGTCACTAACATGGCAGCGCTGTGGAGGGCATGCTTTCGCGCTAGTTATATTCAGCGCTCTGCTGAGATTGAGTGGCCTCTCGCTCAGCTATCTGCTCAACGCGCCAGATTATCAGTCCCTCTGGAGTAGCGAAGTTCCGATCCATCTCCTTGCCGCCGTCTACAGCTATCTTAACCCGATTCAGTATACACTGGTGAGCATGCTCAGTCTTTTTAACGAATCGGTACCCTCGCAGGGGCTACTTATGACGATAATAGGAGAGCAGACCTCAGTCAACCTGGCAATATATGAACAAGAACTGAAGCTTCTGACCCAGCTTTCGTTGGTACAGCTATCGGTGGATCAGCAGGATGTGCCATGTTATTCCTTGCACCCAATGTTTCGCCAGTATGTGCTTGAGCACTATCTCGCGGGAGGACCAGTGCGGCCAGGGGGAGTCGGCGCTACATCGCTCGGGGTTACTGGTACGATGAGTCCAATCATGGAGGGTGAAGAGGCCAGGGAGGTAGCACTGGCTGCCGGACATATGCGGGTCGCCGCATATTACCAACTACTTGCCGAGAAACACTATTTGCCTTGTGAGACACGGAGCAGTCCGCAAGATATCGTTTATTTACTGGCGACAGTACGCCACCTCTGTCTCGGTTGGCACTGGCAACAGGCCTGCGACATGATTTTGTCCGAAGGCATCTATGAGAGTATGGTGCAGTGGGGAGCCTGGAATGCGCTGATTGGTCTCTATATGACGATGCTCCCCCCAAATGGAGTGCTGACGCGTCGCGATGAAGGACTGATTTGTAACCACCTGGGACTACTCTATGATCGCCTGGGAAACTATCCATTAAGCCAGGCCTTCTATGAACGAGCGCTGGCTGTGCAACGTAAAATAAATGATAAGCACGGCCAGGCTATTACACTGACCAATCAAGGTGAGCTATTCCGCGGTATATTCGAGTGGCAGCAGGCACGAACGAACTTCGATCAGGCGCGTGTCTTGAACCAGCAACTACGTGACTCGTTGTTAGAAAGCGTCTTGTTGCATAATCTTGGCATTCTTCATCACGCTGTCAAGGACTACCAGCAGGCGTTCATCTATTACCAGGAGGCTTTGCGCTTCGCGAGAACGCTGGAAGAACGGTATAATGAGGGGATGATCCTGACCAACATCGGTTTGCTTTTTTACGAGCAAGGCTATCAGCCTGAGGCTCTGGCGGTGCTCTTCTATACATTACAGCTGCGCAAGTTTCTGCAGTACTCGACCATTAGCTACATAGAACGTTTTCTAACGACACTGGAAGATAGTATGGAGGTGGATGCGTTTGCCAGCTTGCGGCAGACATCGCGAGAAGTGGAAGAACAGGTACTCTCTCGACTCGTATCCCCGAATATGAGACAATAGGGGCAGAGATGAGCATTTTGTGTTATGAAAGAGAGTTTCACTATGTCCACTACGACGCCTAGCTCGAAAAAAGCGCCAAAGGAGGATGCATCTACCGTTTCGATGACTGGTCACAGGTTGCAAGGCTGGTTACTTATTCTGCTGGTATTTGTCGCGGGAGCCTGTTCGCTCGCGGTGGAACTCTCGGCATCACGTTTGCTTGCACCGTATTTTGGCACCTCTTTGTTTGTCTGGGCCAACCTGATCGGCTTGATCCTACTCTACCTGACGATTGGCTATTATCTCGGCGGACGCCTGGCCGATCGCTATCCACGTTCCGCAGTTCTTTATCTGCTGACGATATGCGCGTCTATCCTGATTGGTCTTATTCCCTTCATTTCGCGGCCTATTCTCCTGTGGTCGTTAACGTCGTTTGCCACGTACTCTGTCAGCGTCTTTTATGGTTCCCTGGTTTCGGTGATCTTGCTTTTTGCTCTGCCAATGATTCTATTGGGGTGTGTCTCCCCTTTCGCGATACGTTTGAGCGTCGAGCAGGTGACACATTCTGGACGCACGGCCGGGCAACTCTATGCCATCTCCACAGCTGGCAGCATTCTTGGTACGTTTTTACCCGTGCTCTGGCTTATTCCGACGATTGGTACCTATCGCACTTTTATTGTGTTCGCGATAACGCTGCTGCTGGTTTCGATCATCGGGCTAGTTGCGACACGGCCCGGGGCTGGAGGGCCAGCGCGGTCGCGCACTCGTCGGAGTTCAAGCTTACTCTCGATCCTGTTGCTGATACCGATGGGACTGGCACTCTTTGCTTCGCAAGGGCCAATCAAGCCGCCGAGCGGTACTAATGGTGGAGGAGTGCTGGTCACCGAACGCGAGTCACCATATAACTATATCCAGGTGGTGCGTGTAGGTGATGAGACGCAGCTGGTGCTGAACGAGGGACTGGGGATACACTCGATATACAACCCTGACCAGATTCTAACCCAGGGACCCTGGGATTATTTTCTGATCGCCCCCTTTTTCAACAACGCGCCTTTCACAGCGAGTCAGGTGCATAAGGTGGCAGTTATCGGATTGGGAGCGGGTACTATCCCGCGAGAGTTCAGCGCGATCTACGGGCCTATCCCTGTCGATGGCGTTGAGATCGATGGCACGATTGTTGACCTGGCACAGCACTATTTTCATATGAATGAACCTAACCTGCACGTCATTGTCCAGGATGGGCGCTACTACTTGCAGACGACAAAACAGGAGTACGATGTGATAGGCATCGATGCCTATCAACAGCCATACGTGCCCTTCCAACTCACCACCAGCGAGTTTTTTCACGAGGTTCGTTCGCACCTGACACCGACAGGGGTGGCCGTCGTCAATGCAGGTCGAACCTGCTGTGATTTTCGTCTTGTAGAAGCACTGGCGCAAACGATGCGCTCAGCTTTTGCCAATGTCTATATTATAGATACGCAGCGCTTTGAGAATAGCATGGTTATTGGAACCAACGCGCCAACGTCGCTCAACAACTTTTATACCAACACCACCAGGCTGACCAATCCAGCACTCAAAAGTATTGCTGACGCTAGCATTGCGTATGGACATATGCGCGAGGAGAAGACCAGCACCATCTATTTTACTGATGACCGCGCACCCGTCGAACAATTGATTGATCAGATCATTTTTGACGCGGTACGAAATGGTGGGAAATAAGGAGAGAACATCTATGCAACCAATTGACTTGAGTAAGATGAGGGTAATCGATCTATCGCAGAACTGGGATATGCATACACCCGGTTTCGCTACTTACGATGGCCCGACGATCAAGTGGATCAAGCGCGTGGCCTTTGACAAGGTGGGGGGACAACACATAGCATCTACGCTGCACGTGGGGACTCATCTCGACGCGCCGCTGCACTTCATTACGAATGGACAGGATATAGGAAGTATCCCCCTGGATAAGCTGGTCGGACCCGGCGTGGTAGTAGATCTCGAGGGACTGGGTATTGGTGATTACGAGGTCTATACCTCTGCCCACTTCGAGGAATGGGAACGTAAAACGGGTTTGCGCATCCAGCCGGGGGATATTGTCGTGGTACATACCGGCTACCACAAGTATTATCCAAGCAACTGGTATGGTGAGTCGGAGCCGGACGAGACACGTTATTTTATCAAACATCCTGGGCCGACACGCGAGTTCGTCAACTGGGTGCTGGAGCGCAAGATTTCCTGGTTTGCAATCGATGCTGGTTCAATGGATCACCCGATGAACACCGTTATTCGCAAAGTCCGGCCCGACCTCGCAGTCAAATGCGCTCAGAAGCTCGGTAAGCCTCTTGAGGAGGTCTGGCCTGACGATGACCTGCAGTTGATGCACTATGATATGTTCCCCCATGGTGTCTTCCATGTTGAGAATGCTGGTGGCATGATTGACGAGGTGCTGGATCAGCGTATCTGGGTTGGCTGTTTCCCATGGAAGTTCAATGGCGGTGAAGCGGCTTTTTGTCGCCTAGTGGCGTTTGTGTGATAATCAAATACGCGCAAAATGGAGACGGCCTACCGATGATAGGCCGTCTCCATTTTGCGCTTCTCATGTCGTGATTTTCCGATCCAAGGAATCAAGCTGAATCCCTGCCAGTGTCTGTTGCATCAGGTACTGGTAGACAGCATGGATACTTCCCGTCTGCTTGTAAATAGCGATTTGGCGGTCGGCTCCTGTGCCGCGCGTGTCATCCACCAGGTTACGAATATAGCTAAGATCGGAGCATGTGCCAAGATCATCCGCGACATCGTCCACCATGTCCAGAAGCTCGTGGATAGAAGCGCGCATACTGAGAGAACGGCCCCGCCCAAAGTCAACGACCTCGGCATCCAGACCGTAGCGCATGGCGCGCCATTTATTCTCTTCGAGTAGATTGCGTGGCACGATGGGAACCTCTTTGCCTTGTTTATGCAGCCAGGATAATTTCGCGACGAGCGATTGACAGAGCGCGGCAATACCGATCACATCATTGAGTGTGGAGGGCATGTCGAAAATACGAAATTCGACCGTGCCAAAAAAAGGATGGGGTCGGATATCCCACCAGATTTTCTTGCCATTGTCGATACAGCCGGTAGAAATGAGCGTTTGCACGTAGTGCTCGTACTCGCTCCAGGATTGGAAGGTGTCTGGAAGACCGCTGCGCGGAAAGGGCTTCCAGACGACGGTGCGATACGATTTGAGACCAGTCAAGCGTCCTGCCCAGAAGGGAGAGTTTGAAGAGAGGGCCAGGAGATGAGGTAACCAGGTGCGCAGTTGATTCATAAGTGTGATGGCAACCTCGTTGTTCTCCACTGCGACATGGATGTGCAGGCCAAAGATCAAGATGGACCGCGCCACGTCCTGGAATTCTTCTAGCAATTCATTGTAACGCGGGTTTGGTGTTACGAGCTGATCCGTCCAGATGGCCCCAGGATTGGTACCCGCGCTGATCAGTGCTAGACCTTCTTCCGCGAGAAGGCTGGATAGCTTTGCCCTCAATCTTTGCGTCTCTGAGCGTGCAACAAGAATGTTCGGATAAATCGTGGAAATAAGCTCTACAGTTGGCTGTAACATTTCTGGCTTGATCTGTTCACCGAAAAAGGGAGCGCCTTTTTTCAAAAGAGGAATTATTTGGGGGCTGAGTTGGCCCGTGTTGCGGTCTACTATTTGAAACTCTTCCTCGATGCCAATAGTGTAACGCGCTATCATACCTACCTCCTTCACCATCCTCAGGACCTGGGTCACTATATATGCCGAACGAAGATGCCAGAACGACTAGATTACAATGAAGAGTTAAAACACAGTAAGCTTCTATAAACGGTAATTTGAACGTGAGAATAGTGGAGATGGTGGAAGGATAGCATTGCTAAAAGACGGGATAGCGTTTCTGAGAGAGGTACGTAATTCCTCAGTAATCCATGGTTATACGCACTCGCGCATGCTCGCATACAAGCTCCTCGCTCGTGAAAGCTTTACTGCATAGGATGCATTAGAGAATAACATACTATTGCAATTACCATTCCTGAATTTATAGCGTACACAAGAAGTATGCGATTTGTCAAGAGTTTTTTCGCTGTGGCAGCATAATTGAGCTAGTACTACAGCGAAAAGTGATTTATAGGTCGAAGGCGTGGGGCAGGAGGTCTGACACTGAGAAGTCTTGTGAGGCTCCATCGATATAGATAGTGGCGTTGGGAGCGAGATCAGCTAGCCATTGACGACAGGCACCGCAAGGAGTGCGCTGATTGAGGGGGGCAGCGGCAGGGGTATCTATGCAGGCGACTGCGACATGGGTAATGGGACTAGCGCCAGCAGATAGAGCGGCAGCAAGGGCTGAACGTTCCGCGCACAATGTCAGGCCATAGCTTGAGATCTCGATATTCACGCCGATATAGAGCTTACCGCCTGCAAGAAGAGCGGCCCCTACTCTGAAATGTGAGTAGGGGCAGTGCGCCAGCGATGCTGCCTCACGAGCGGCTGCCAATAATTCGTCCCGGGTCATATCTTTTTTTCTCCTTGATGTTTAGTGTGTGAAAGGGGAAGGTTCATTGCCGTAGTGACTATTCATAGCCCAAATTGTACCATGGTGTTACTGGCTCGTGTCCATCGCGTTACTAGCAATGAAAGCAGTGCAATTTGCAAATGGGGACATTTGCCCAAGTATAAATGATATTGTCATGCAGGTCTACAGGAGGAACACGATTGAAAATAATGGTGGCGGATGATGACCGCGATATGGTAGATATGCTGAGCTATTTGTTAAAAGGGCATGGTTATGACGTTGTACGCGCGTTTGATGGGGAACAGGCAATCAAACGATGGCGAGAGTCACTGCCGGACCTTGTCATTCTGGATGTTCAGATGCCCAAACTCGATGGTTTCGAGGTATGTCGCCAGATGCGGAGTGAAACCAATTCAATGGTCTTAATTCTTACGGCACATGATCGTGAGGACGACGAGATACGTGGGCTAGAGATGGGGGCTGATGATTATCTGCGGAAGCCGTTTAGTCCTAGACAACTGCTCGCTCGTGTGAAGGCTGTAATGCGCAGATCAAGTAATTCGCGGGGAGCATCGAATTCCTCTTCTGTTACCGTCGGGCCAGTCACGTTGGATGCTATGCGCCACGAAGTGACGAGAGAGGGCGTAAAGGTGAGGCTCACGCCCACGGAGAGCAGGCTGCTCCACTTGTTGATTACGCATACGGGACAGGTACTTACTACTGATATGATCATCGAGCGCGTTTGGGGCTATGATGAAGCAGGGGACTCCGGGTTGGTGAAGACACATATTCGTCACCTACGTCAGAAGGTCGAGCCTGATCCCAATTCTCCGCAATATATTATGACGGTGCCAGGGGTAGGATATACGTTCACTGCCCCCGTTACGATAGAGCCGTGAGATACCCGTGGCTAAAGCCAGGGGTCTTATGCCGCCAATAAAAGAAGGACAAGAAAGAGCAGGAGCAGGTGAAATCGCGTGGTTTCGCCTGCTCCTGCTCTTTCTTCATCTTAACCGGTAGCATCTCTTTTTAACCGTAATACAACGAGATATTCATCTTTTCCCCATCTACGCTGTTATATAATCATCTTCACACTGAGCACTTTGGATGGGCAATGAATAATAAAAGAAAAGATGATGTAGCACAAGCACTTATGCAGCCAGGATCTCCGACTGCGGAACATTGTCATTGTTTACCGCTCTCTTCACTTCAGGCGGTACCTCTACAAGTTCAGGGAGAAGAGGCGATAGATCATCACAAGGTGACGCCTGCTTCACCTGAATTGAATGCTCTGATTCGCGCGAAATTGGAACATTCCTTCCCGTGTTCGACTCCCCTGGGCCTGTTACTACTTCACGTTTCGCAATTGGAGCATATTACTATTCACCCGCAGTCGGCCTTTCTTCACAAACGCCAGCGCTTGCACGCATCCGCAAGTTTCTTAGAGCAGGTCCTGGTGAATGTGCGACGCGCTATTAGGGAGTGTGACGAGCTTCTGATCCACGAAGGAACAGGGGCAGCTATCATCTTTCCTGAGGTCGACCGGCAAGGGCTCAGCACTATTTTAGAGCGTGTCTCGCGCAATGTTGATCTGCTCCAAGCAGAGACTGTTATCCCTCCGTTAAGGCGCGAGACGAATATCGCTCTGGGTATCGGTTCTTATCCTGAATGCGGCCCATCCATAGAGCACCTACTTTACCATGTAAGTGTTACCGTGCATCGATTTACACTGCGACCAGCGATTTCAGCTCAATTGTTGGGGATGCTGTCTACGACGAGGGAGGAAGGAGGGGCGCCATTCGCTGACCACCAGGAAGATTTGCAACAGTCAGCAAAATCCATGCAGACGCAAGGCAACAAACCGTTTATGCAGTTGCCTGTCCAACTTCCCACGCGCTTGAAGCAACTTATTCCTTACCAGGTTGCCCTGGAACTGCGCTGCGTGCCCGTAGGGCGAGATCATCATTGCCTTACCGTCGCAATGGCTGACTCCACCGATAGCAAAGCACTGCGTTCTATACAAGGGATAACTGGTTTGACCATCTTTCCTGTATCATGTGATGTTGCTGCATTAAATGCACTGTTGATTGATAAATGGTAGGAAGATATCCATTCAGAAGATACTCATATTAAGGAATACGTTCAAAGTGGTTTGAGTAAATCACAGGTGATGAATTGCTAAACTTATGCAGGCAAAAATTAACCAGATCGCAACTAATCCTCAATACAAAAGTGTGTCACAATTGGTTACTATAACATGCAATGAGACAAGTAATTGTATCATCCGATACATTTTAACGGTTTTTGTTGACTTGACAGTTACACCTATCGCCTTGGGGAGGAAAGACATGGTTTTACAGATGATTCAAGATGACGTACTCTTAACGTTCAAAGAAGCAATGAGCTATTTGCGGGTAAGCCGCTCGACTCTCTACCGCCTCATGTGGTCTGGCCAACTTACCGGTCATAAAGTAGGAAGTACCTGGCGTTTCTATCGTGAGGATCTGCGATCATGTGTGGGGCGCGAGATTCCCATGACTAATTTGCAGAGCAATGTCGCGCTCAATTAAGCTGTCACTGTGCGGAATATCTTTTATTAGTTTATTCTAAAGCCTGTCATAATCTGTTATTTTCCAGTTTCCACGTATATTAGCCAGGCTAAGCAGCACGTCATAGCTACTGTGAGTGCGTTTAACAGCTACGGTCATTGTAAAATGGGACAGATCTGGACCTGTATTCGGATCTGTTCTAAATGTTGGTTGACTCAGTATAAAAGAAACAACAGGACCGTCTTTTTCATCGAGCTGTTTTGCCTGTGTTGTAAACGCTTCTTGAGTAAGGCCGTTGATTTGCCCCTGGGGAGCCAGGTAGCTATACGCGCCTATATAGTTTTTTGCCTGCAGATTGGTATAAAAATCGTTCACGACATTTACGGATCCCGCTACCTGATGGTAGGTCGTGTTGAAAACATTGTAAAAGGCCCAACCACAGAATCCGCAACCGGCAAGCACAAAAACGCTGACGATTGAGACCAGTATCCAGACCCACCTGTACGACTTTTTAGCGGGTGGTTGCGACGGGTAAGGATATGCTGCTGGTGGGGGATAGGTTTGTATGTTCCCTTGCTGCGCGTGACTATGTACTGGTGGCGCGTACATACCTGGCGCCATTGAAGTAGGGGTTGGTAGTGGTAATGGAGGTTGCACAGTCTGAAGGGGCATGTTTTGGTAGTAGGAAGGTGGTGGCGGATAGACATGGCCCTGCCGAATAGCTTCTTCGTCGATCGCAGCGCTTTCCAACTCTTTTGATGGCAGCACCCTGGTAAGCGGTGCGGGCTGAGGAGTTAGACCTGACAGAGGGCCATCAGGTGGAAATTCATAAAGTGGTTGGAATGCCAATTGTTCTTCCGATGTATCCTGCTTCTGCGTCTCTTCGGAAGGCTGCTGGTCGGAAGGCTGCATACGTTTAAAGCTCCTTCATGCGATACGTTTTATCTTTTGTCAAAAAAGAGTATAGCTTTTTAACGGAGGAAACGCAAGGAGACAGGAGGCGCGCGTAAAGCTTACTTCTGCTCAATATTTTCTTCGTTGGAGAGTCGCTGCTGCAAATGAACTTGCCCGATCTCCTCAAACTCAGACTCCATATCTCTGCGGACATGGAATTCCGCCTCTTGACGCGAGATGCCCATCTTTCGTGCATAGGTAACGATACGGTTGACATAAGAGCGGCTAATTTCCGCGCGCTGCCATGTTAAATCGGGCATTGGTCGCAGGTTCAAGAGCGAAAAGGGGTAGAAATCTTTCTCGCGGAAGGCAAGTGAGAGTAGTTGCGCGTATTCAATCACTGCTTGACAAGTAATCGGGTTAGCAAAAAAATGGGTCTGTACGCTGGAGATAATCAAAACACCCGTGATACGTCCAGCATGCATTACAGGGAATGCACAGGCACTGCGTTCATATTTGTCAACTTCAACCTGTAAACGCTCACTTTCACTGATCTTGTCCCATGTCTGTAAACGTTCAAGGGTAGCTGCTGTTCCCGCCAGTGTTGTACTTCCCAGGTACGTATGGTTCTCAAGCGCGAAGGGCCAGGGATAATTGCCATGCATGGTTGTCTCTACGAGTGAGTGAACACCATCTTCACGAGCAGGCATTAATTTTGCATAGGTAATGGCAAGTCCACGGCGTTCGGAGTCAAGGTGAAGGAGCGCATATTCAAAAATAGCCTGGGTGATTTGCCATTGGCGCGCGTCATCATCCATCGTAGTTGTAGCTAATTCCATGACGCGACAATAGATATCTTTTTGTACTTCGCTAAGGCCAGTAGAAAGTGATGCTAATACATCAGGAAATGTTTGATTGATAGCAAAGGCGAGGTTACTTACATGCTGAGGGAGGACATCAAGTAGTTTTTTCAGGTTTACCTGCCTGGGTTCTGATCTCCCGTTCATCCAACGATAAATGGTATTTTCAGCGACATTCAATTCATGCGCTACACGAGTAATCTCCATATGGTCATGTTTTAAAATGTGGCGTAGGTAGCTACTGAACTGTGAAAGGTCTTCTTCTTTCACAGTGTAGGCGAGCTGTTCGTCCGTCAGAGCAACATACGCTTGAGCTACAATTTCGGGTGTAGCTGGTTGTGCTAGTTGTTCTGATTGTTCTGGTTCTTTTTGAGTATGCTCAAGTACGGCTTGCTGCTTCTTTGGACGCCCCCGTCTCCTAATTTGTTTGGTGGAGTCTTCCCGTGAGCGCATAGCTACATTTCCTTTCTTTGGCGCGAGAATACACTATTTCCGAATACGAGTTGATTTGTGGTTAAAAGCGAAGTAACTTATAAGAATTATATCATAAGACGTATATGTTGTTAATAGGTTTTGTATTTGATGCTTCCAGGGTAATTGCAAGGGACTGCCCCTATTATATACCACACGTAAATGCTATATAGGTGTTCGTTGCTACTTCATACAATGTTAATAAAAAAGTACTACAATGTTTTACATTATTGCCTTTTCGTATTTTTAGATGTTATACTTGCATCATTACTTAATACATTATTTGATCTCCATCCTTTAGGAGATTGGGGGAAGTGTTATGGCTACCAATAATTCTGTGTACATGAATGAGTGCGGATTGCCGCTTAATGCGATTGAATGGTTGGAGACGCACCATACTAGTAAAGCAGTTGAACGAAGACAAATGATTTGTGATCTCCAACTCGAGGCAGGTAGCTTTGTCGTTGACGCGGGCTGTGGACCAGGACTATGGACACCACTACTGGCCGAGGCAATTGGGCCGCATGGTCAAATCATCGGCGTAGATATTTCGGCAGAGGCGCTCGTTACAGCGCAGAGGCGTAGCTATGGGAAATGGTATCGTAAGCAAGTACACTATAAATGTGCTGCTTTGGAGGAACTGCCGGTAGAAGCAGGCTCAGCCGATGTAGTCTTTAGCGCGAATGTGAGCCAGTATCTCCCGGAGCCAGTTGAAACCTTTGCTGCCATGGGGCGTTATTTGAGCAATGGAGGGCGCCTGGTAATCAAGGACATAGACTTTGGTACAATGCGCTTCCACACTATCGATACCGGTTTACAGGCACGAGTGCTCCAGGCGCGTGAAGGCTGGGAACAATTACGTGTCGATGAAGGCTTCACTTTTGAGGATAGCTGGGTTGGTTCCAAGCTTGCAGGTTATCTTCGTGCCGCTGGTTACGAGGATGTGCAGGAGAAGAGTTATCGCATTGTACGGAAGTATCCGCTGCCCAAGGCATTTCGTTATTACCTGCAAGGTATCGCTGAATGGTTTGTGTGCGAAGGGGCGCCGCTACTCGCGGGTGAAGATATAACAAGCTGGCTACGCTGTTTCTTAGATGAGAATCATAATGTGCTGGACCAGGAGTCGTTTAGCAGCGAGGAGACGGAGTTTATCGTCACTGGTGTATGGAATAAGCACGCTCCCACGACTATCCGCTTTTTTGATATGCACGCAGTCGCGCAAGCCTGATCATTCCCTGGCTCACAAGCGGGCTTCACATAGTATGTACGTAAAGAAAGGCCGTTCGCAGCAAATCTGCGAACGGCCTTTCTTTACGTACATAGCAAGGAGCTAATGTGTGTTGTTCAATTGGTCAGCAATCATCGCTATCGCTATATCACCTACTATTGACTGCAATTGACCGTGAAGCTGCCCCATATTCTCCATGCGAGCAGTGATAAACTCGTGTTGTGAGGTGCCGTAGGACAGACCCGTGAGACCGCGCTGTGCAGCTTCGTATTCCTCACTAATTTGCGATAAGAGCCTTGCTACTTCACTTCGCTGTTCCTGCGCTCCTAGCATAGTTTCCCTCTCTTTGCTAAAGTGACTGGTGGGCAACTGAACATTACAATTGATACTAATGATTGCAACAGACAAATATGTGATGTGTTTACAATGTGCATTACTTGTTATGAACAAGAAATACGTGTACGTTTATAGTATGCATGAGAATACTGCATTTTGTCTAGTGTTTAGATAGCTTAATTTGGTCATTTAGCTTTTTTTCGTGATATTCACATGTTTTTGTGAATGTACATATATGTGTATACACAATGTGTTCTGTGCTCTAGTGTAATAGATGGATAGGCCTGCGTATATAAAGAGAGAGGGATATTTGAAAGCCTTTCAAATATCCCTCAAACAGAAAAAAGCTGTGGTGCTAAAAGTCGTGTTTTACTCCAATGACTTTGAGTTTTTTACGCAGCGAATTCATGCCAAAGTTGATGATATCGTTGGGGTCTTCTCCAAAGGCGGTTAGCACCACACGCTGCATCTCAGATAAGTAGAGGGTTTGATGTATTTGTGGCATCCAGCGAGCGATAGTATTGCGGATAATAGCGGCGTGTGAAGGGTTCTGCTGTACAGCTTCACGTAAAAATTTGACGCCGAAGAGCACATGGCGTGACTCATCGCGGGCTATAGCTGTAAACCCTTGTTGGAAACCGGGGTACCAGCCCATTCTTTTGTTACGGTTCAACATATTGCGTTGACCTGCGAGTGCTAAGGTTCCTTCCGTAATAATATGGTACAGCGTGATGCCCTCGACAAGGTAGGCCATATTGGTGGGTTCGTCGTGAAGCTTCTGACCGATTTCTACCAGGCCCTCCATCAGTATCTGGCGCTGTCCAGGCTGGATGAGTGGTCTAATTTTACCAGGATCGACTCAATGTCAGGCCCTTCCATGAGCAGAGCCTCGCGAAAGAACTTGTCGAAGAAGGTGGCGTGACGCGCCTCGTCGACTAACTGCGTGGTGAGGAAGATACGTTGTTCTTCTGTTGGCACGGCTGCCAGATATGGAATAAGGTTATTGACGACACTGACTTCACCCTGGAAGAAGACGACGAAACCGCTAATCCAGATAGGGCGATTCTCTTCTGCTACATTTGCCCAGTCCTGACGATCGATGCTGAAGTCGAGGTCCTGGGTACTCCACTGTTGTTTTTCCCAGCGGTGGTAGAGTTCGCGGTAGCTGGGGAGGTTGACGAGTTTGTCGTCGATCTCTCCAACGATGATGCTGTCTCCGTCCAGGGTTCCTAGTTCGTGGAGGGATGCCCTGGCGATATCAAGTCCCATTGAAGATCTGATCCTTTCTGAACTGACGGGTTAAAAGCATGATGACCGGCAATGTTAGGTGTTAACAGAATGAAGGCTGGCAGCGTCGGCCATCATGCTTTTTTAATTGCGTAAGGGTTTTCCTGTCATCAGGATTGCTTGCATCCTGTCCTGGGTCTTTTCCATGCCACAGAGGGTGAGGAATGCCTCGCGCTCCAGGTCAAGGATGTGCTGCTCCATTACCGGAGCGATGGGCGAGCAGTCTCCACCTGTGAGGACATGGGCAAGGTGGCGGCCTATCACCGCGTCATGTTCGCTTACTTTGCCGGTGATAAGCAGATTCTCAATTTGCTGTTCCAGTACCAGGCGGGCACCGGAGCCTGGCAAGATCATCATTGCGGGTTGAGCGGGCTGCCACTTTCCTGCTTCACGAGCCTCGGCCAGGCGAATGGCATCGGCCTTAGCGTCGCGCAACAAGAGGTCGCGATTAGTAGTGATGGCATCGCTTTTGCGCAGGAAACGCAACTCCTGCGCCTCTACCGCGCTGGTAGAGACAGTGGCAACGGCGATGATTTCGAAGGCGCGGCGAGAAGGGGTAAATGGGCCGCCAGTTTTGCCTGCCTTTTGACTTTCCAGGCTGGCACCGTGGCGTAACAAGAGTTCTTTACAGCCGCCTCCTGCTGGTACCAGACCGACGCCTACCTCAACGAGGCCAATGTAGGATTCCGCAAATGCGCGAGCGTGGTTAGCGTGCATGATGATCTCGCAGCCACCGCCAAGAGCGCGGCCAGCGGGTGCCGCGACGACGGGAATGGGGCTATATTTGAGCAACTGGTGGGCCTGCTGAAGACCATTGATAGCCCCTTCCAACATTTTCCACTCACCTTGCCTGGAACCCATGAGCACTAGAAGCAGGTTGGCGCCTGCAGAGAAGTCAGCAGCCTCGTTGCCGATAACGACCGCGCGGAATTGTTTCTGGCCCTCCTCGACAATGTAGCGCAACATTTCAATGATGCCTTCGTCAATCGAGTTCAATTTGGTATGAAACTCGACACAGGCAATACCATCGCCGAGGTCGATCAGGGCAGCAGAGCCGTTGTCACGTATGACGGCACTGGACGCTGATGGGGGAGCTGCTGATGGGGAAGCTGCCGAGGGGGAAGCTGCTGGAGGGATAACCGCCGAGGGAGAAGCTGGCGAGGGAATAGCTGCCAGGGTACCCGCAAGGGGCACCCGTACATTTTGAGATTTCAGGGCTGCGAGTGAGATGGCGCCCTCCGGCATTGGGGCGGGTTTGTAGGAGTGGGTGTGGAAGTCGAAGTATTGGCGCTGTCCTGCAGTTCCGGTGTAGAATGTGCCGTGACCATCGACCTGGATGCTGCGTACGAGCGGCGGTACCTCTCGATCTTGCAGCACTTTCTGCATGATCTCGGGATGTTGCAGGAGTGCATCCCAGACCTCGAAGCTGCCCATTGCGAAGTTGAAGCCCCAGCGCATTGCCTCATCAATGGCGACGATGCTATCGGCGATCTCGGTTGCGAGGTTCGCCGCGTAGATCAGCGAGTCCGCCGTCGTTTGCCGCGCTAGCTGTGCTGCCCGGTCATTCCCGTTGAGGACGGTCAGCATACGCTGAAGCGGGTCACTGATCTTGCGAGCTTCGCTTATTGAGGGGAAGCGTTCCTTCTGTTGAGGTTGATACTCCAGGGTATTCAGGTTGAGTTCCAGGATAATTGACTCGGGACTTTTAACGCGTTTGTAGAAGCCCTGGCCGCTTTTTTCACCGAGCCAGCCGCGACGTATCATCTCACGTACAACTTCTGGCATATGGAAGGTCTCGCGCTGGGGATCATCCGCCGCGTTTTTATAGAGGTTGTCGGCGACATTGGCGAGTGTATCCAGACCAGAGAGGTCAGCGGTGCGGAAGACGGCGGATTTGGGGCGTCCCATATTTGGCCCCAGAATAGTATCCACGTCACCGACAGTATAGCCTTCGGACAAGGCATACTCAATTGTTGACATAAATCCATAGACGCCGATGCGGTTGGCAATAAAGTTTGGCGTATCCTTGCAGAGAACCACGCCCTTGCCCAGCACCTCCGTTGCGAATTGCTGCATGAACTGCAGCAATGCTGGATCGGTGTCGACAGCGGGAACAAGCTCTAACAGGCGCATATAGCGCACAGGATTGAAGAAGTGTGTGATTAAGAAGTGGCGGCGGAAATCTTCGCTGCGGCCTTCGGTGAGCATATGCGCGGGCAGACCGGAGGTGTTCGAGCTGATGATGGTGCCGGGGGTCAACACTTGTTCCAGCTTGACGTAGAGATCATGCTTGATATCCAGCCGCTCTACAACGGCCTCGATGATCCAATCGACATCGGAGAGTTCCTCGAGGTCATCTTCACTATTGCCCACAGTTACCAGGCTGGCAGCGCGCTTACTATAAAAGGCAGCTGGCCGCGCTTTGAGCGTTTTTTCCAGACCGGTGCGAGCCACTTTATCGCGATCTTTAGCGGCATCCGGAGGTACGATGTCGAGCAGCAGGCTGGGGATACCGACGTTAGCGAGATGGGCAGCAATCGCTGCTCCCATCACACCTGCGCCCAGGACTGCCGCTTTACGAATCTGGTATGTCATAGTTATGCCAGCCTCTCGATAATCGTCGCCAGGCCCTGGCCACCGCCGATGCAGAGCGTGGCGATACCAAACGTCTTGTTCGCGGTCTGCAAGTCATTGATGAGCGTGGCAATGATACGGGCACCACTACAGCCGAGTGGATGACCAAGAGCAATCGCGCCACCATGAGGATTGAGTTTCTCTTCATCGATGCCCATGACTTTGACGACTGAAAGCGTCTGCGCGGCAAAGGCTTCGTTGATCTCGATGATGTCGATGTCACTCAGTTGCAGGCCAGCGCGCTGCAGGGCCTTTTTCATCGCGGGCACCGGACCAATACCCATGATATCGGGCCGCACACCAGCCACTGCCATCGAATGTACCCTTGCCAGGGGAGTTATGCCAAGGTCGCGTGCCTTCTGGGCAGACATAAGCACGGCAGCGGCGGCACCATCGTTCAGTGGGCTGGAGTTCCCAGCGGTGACGGTGCCGCCCTTGATGAAGGCCGGTTCGAGGCTAGCGAGCTTCTCCAAAGAGGTATCGCGGCGCGGTCCCTCGTCAATCTCCATGGTGCTGCCATTGGGCAGAGGCACAGGGACAATTTCGCGCTTGAAGGTACCATTAGCGGTGGCAGCAAGGGCACGTTGGTGACTGCGCAAGGCGAAAGCATCCTGGGCTTCGCGGCTGATATGGTATTCACGCGCCAGGTTTTCCGCTGTGATACCCATAGGAATATAGCTGGAATAGCCATATTCCAGTTCACTGGGTGGATACGGTGAGCTGCTGGCTTCTCCCGCGCGGGACTGAACGAGACGTGGATTGAAACTGGGATTAAAGCCGCCCATCGGGACGCGCGACATACTCTCGATACCGCCCGCGACAAACACGTCGCCCATTCCCAGCATAATATTCTGTGCCGCCATGTTAACTGCTTGCAGGCTGGAGGCGCAGAAGCGATTGACGGTAACTCCACCGGCCGTCTCGGGAAGGCCAGCGAGGGCGCCGACAAGGCGGGCAAGGTTCATACCCTGCTCACCTTCGGGAAAGGCACAGCCAAGAATGACATCTTCGATAAGCGAACGATCAAGTTGTGGGACGCGCTCAACGGCTGTTCTAATGGCGAGGGCGGCCAGGTCGTCGGCTCGTACATCTTTGAGGACGCCCTTGTTGGCCCGTCCAATAGGAGTGCGTACGGCACTCACGATGACTGCTTCTTGCATGATGTAATGCTCCTTTAGCTACAGGGGATACCCTTGTTTCTCAACGACGACGGCTGCCAATTCACGCTGCAGAGCGACACCATTAAGCAGGTAATCGCCAATGTATGAGCGTACAAATTGCAATTCTGCCTGGACGTCACCCTCGACGGAGTTGGTCATAATCATCTGATCGAGATTTGAGCGCAGGCGTGTGAAGGCCAACCAGGTCGCCAGTTGGGCCAGTTTTACGTGGGTGCCGCTATTCTCGTCTCCACGGCGAACAGCTTGCGTGGCACGGGCGAGCGCACTATCGACAGCATAGAGGTCGATGAGCAGGTTTGCCAGGTATTCGATGAACTCTTCTTCGTTCTCCAGGGCCTGCATATACTTCATCGCAAACTTCATGGCCGCATACATTGTGACATCCTTGGCGCGTTCAAGAGCGTTAACGGCATCACGCAACTCGGTGGGGATCGACTCGCCCGCATTGTTGAGCGGCTGCCCTGAGCGAACACGCGACTCAATGGCTGGATAGAGGGACATTAAAGGAAGTTTGCCTTTGAGCACGCGGCGGAAAAGGGTACTAGAGGCGACGAGGCGGTTGATTTCATTGGTGCCTTCAAAAATGCGCTGGATACGCGCATCGCGGTATGCCTTCTCGATGGGATATTCTTGCATGAAGCCGTAGCCACCAAAAATCTGTACGCCTTCGTCGACGGCCATAGCCAGCACTTCACTGCCATGTATCTTTGCAAGAGAGGCTTCGATGGCATATTCTTCAATGGCTTTGAAGGCACCTTCAGTGTCGTTTCCAGCGCTGCGGCGGGCATTTTCGATGTTGGCCGCGGTGCGGAATACCTCGCTCTCGGCGGCGTAGGTTTCAGCGGCCACACGAGCCAGTTTTTTCTGGATCATGCCAAACTCGCTGATGAACTTGCCAAAAGCCTTGCGCTCGGTTGTATAAGCAGCCGCCATAGCCAGTGCAGCGCGCGCGCCGCCAACGGTGCCCGCCCCCAGCTTCAAACGTCCAATGTTGAGGATATTAAAGGCGATCTTGTAGCCTTTGTGAATCTCGCCCAACAGGTTCTCGACCGGGACTTTCGTATCCTCAAAGTAGATCTGGCGAGTGGACGAGCCTTTGATGCCCATCTTGCGCTCTTCCGCGCCGGTCGAGACACCTGGCCAGTGTGCTTCGACAATAAAAGCCGATGGCTTTTCATTGCCGATACGCGCAAAGGTGATCATCACATCGGCAAAGCCAGCGTTCGAGATCCATTGTTTAGTGCCGTTGAGGATATAATACTTACCATCCTCGGAAAGCTCAGCGCGCGTGGTCAGTCCCATGGCATCGGAGCCTACGCCGGGTTCGGTCAAGGCATAGGCGGCGATCCATTCGCCCGAAGCCAGCTTCGGCAAATATTTCTGTTTCTGTTCCTCGTTGCCGTAGAAGACGATGGGCAACGTGCCAATGGTGGTGTGCGCGCCAAAGGCGACGCTGAAAGAGGCTTCGCGCAATTCAGAACCGACGAGGGAGCTGGTGAGGAGGCCCAGTTCTGCGCCGCCGTATTCTTCTGGTACGTCGATCATCAGTAAGCCCTGTTCGCCGGCCTTCTTGACAAGTTTCGGCAAAACGCCCGGCTCCTGGTGGTCAATGGCTTCTGTTAGTGGCAAAACTTCACGCTGTATAAAGGTCGCGCTCGATTCTTGAATCCAGCGCTGTTCTTCGTCGCGTTGCTCCAACGTGAATATTTTATCGGCGCTCTCGCTTACGGGTGTCGTTAAAAACGCGGTGCCTGACTCTGTAGGTTTCATTGTCGTTGTCATAGATGTGGTTCTCCTTTGATCGTGTTGTCGTTTTTAGGGTATACGGGGCAGGTGGAAGGCACATCCTATTGGGGCGTGCGTGCTTCTTGTGCTCGCCACGTGGGCTGGGCAAGCCCAGCCCCTACATTTTTCAGCAGGGCAGGGGCAAGCCCAGCCCCTACATTTTGGTTATTTTTAGCTCACGGCGCAGAATTTTGCCGATGAGGGATTTGGGTAGAGTTTGACGGAATTCGAGTATTTTGGGTACTTTATAGCCTGCAAGGTTCTGTTTGCAGTGGGCCAGGATGCTTTGCCTGGTCTCATCTGAGGCGGCAATGCCGGGTTTCAGGATTACGAAAGCGGCAACTGTTTCACCTCTGTATTCGTCGGGTGTGCCAGCTACGGCGGCCTCTTGCACGGCGGGATGTTGGAAGAGGACTTCTTCTACTTCGCGTGGGTAGACGTTGAAACCGCTGGCGAGAATCATATCTTTGGCCCGCTCTACCACGTAGAAGAAGCCGTCCTCATCCATCTTGCCGAGGTCGCCCGTATGCATCCAACCGTTTGTAAAGATCGCCTCGGTCTCCTCTTTGAGGTGCCAGTAGCCTTTCATGATATTCGGGCCCTTCACCACGATTTCGCCTATCTCGCCAGCTGGTAGAGGTGCGCCTGTCTCCTGGTGCAGAATGGCTGAATCCACGTTGGGTAGGGGTAGGCCAATACTGCCACTGCGGCAGTTCTCAGTCAAGGGATTGCAGTGCGTGACCGGTGAGGCTTCACTTAGTCCATAGCCTTCAACCAGCTTGCCGTGGGTAATGTGCTCAAAATCCTGCTGCACTTTGGCGGGTAATGGCGCGGCTCCGCTGATACAATACTTAATCGATTTCAACTGTTCGGTATGCTGCCCGACCTCACGCATAATGGCCAGGTACATGGTAGGTATGCCGGGGAAGAGGGTGGGACGGTACTGACGAACGGCTTTTACGACCTCGGACGCTTTGAAGCGGGGCAGAAGCACCATCGTAGCGGCGGCAAGAATGGAGAGGTTCATGCCGACCGTCAGACCATAGGAATGGAAGAACGGTGCAACACACAAGGTTACTTCGTCGGCATTGTGGGCTTGTGGCGTCCAGTGGCGCGTCTGCATGGCGTTGGCAAGGAGATTGCGATGTGTCAACATAGCACCTTTAGAAAGCCCTGTTGTGCCACCTGTGTATTGCAGGACGGCAAGGTCATCGCCGGAGGAAATTACCGGCAAATTGAAAAGTTCTATCCCGCGCTTCGCATGTGATAGCAGCATCTCGCTCATTGTATGCAGTGTTTTGTCTCCGTGGCGTTCTTTGTTGGTAAGTAGTGGCTCTTGACGTTTGGCCTTGCGCGGGCTAAGAGGATACAGTCTGTGCAGCAGTGGTGGTAGATAATCCGCAGGACTGGTGAGAATGACGTGTTCAAGGTCAGTCTGAGCGCGTATGGCACGGACGGTAGGATAGAATTCATCCAGCATCACGATGATGCGGGCGCCGGAATCCGCCAATTGATGCTCCATTTCGCGCCCAGTATAAAGCGGGTTTGTTGGAATTGCCACGGCACCCGCCCGCAAAGCACCATAAAAAGCGATAGGGTACTGGGGGATATTAGGGAGAGCAATCGCTACACGATCGCCCTTCTGTATGCCGAGTTTTTGTAGTGCGATGGCAAAGCGATTCGCCAGGCTAGAAAGCTGCGCGTAATTAATTTTTGTTCCGTAGTACATGAGGGCGGTTTGCCCTGGATAGTGTTTCACTGCCTGGTCTAGCAGCCATGTCAGAGGATAATCAGGGATATCGAGTTGAGCGGGAACGCCCTGCTCATAAAAACGGACCCATGGCCGGGTAGACAAAATGTCGTCGTGTCCAACGGCAGTGTTAATAGAAGAAGCACGCTGAGGGTTATTCATGAGCGATGAATCAGACATAGCATACCAGCTCCTCTCGTAGCGGTATCAGCTTCTTATGGATACCCTGGGTGACATCCATTGTCACACCTACAAGGCAAAAACTTCCTTCCTCTCATTATATGGTGATAGCAACTATAAAGCCATGTTGCCAGCTAACAACTTTGTGATGCATAATGAAGATGTAGCTAACAGGAAAGAGAATGAGCTATGGTTATAGACAGTACTACATCCGATTTTGCACAACTTGTGGCACGTTTTCGGCAGGAGCGAGGGATGTCCCAAGGGCAACTGGCTCATGCTACCCGGCTTTCACGCACCTATATTTATCACATAGAGAATGGGATGCGCAGCAATCCCTCGCCACATGTTGCCGAGAGTATTGTGCGCGCTCTACAGCTTCGGGAAGATGAGCGGCGGCAGCTCTTTGCGGCGTACACGAAATTGACCGGGCATTATCTCGATACCGAACAAGTTGAAAGCACGTTGTTGGACTTTGGCGAACTGGCACGGCTGCTTGTACACAACACTTCGAACCCGGCCCACTCGCTGGATCGCCTCTGGTTTCTGCACTCGTGGAACGAGGCCGCGATTACCCTTTTTGAGGTAGAGGAAGAGGTTGTGGAGGAGGGAGAGAAACGGCACCTGTTAGAGCTGGTATTTGATGCTCGCAGACGGCGCTATTATTATGGTTGGGAGAACCTTGCGCGGCGCCTGGTGAGCGATTTTCAATATAACACGCGCACGTTGACCCACTTGGCAGAGTATAAAGAACTTTGGAAGCATCTGTGCGAGTTACCGGAGTTTCGCCGTATTGCTGCCGCCACATATCCAGAGGGGAGACCTGCCCCATCTTTTGTCTTTCAGATACAGAACAGTAAACTGGGGCGTGTTACGCTGCGCACGGCGACGACCGTATTCACGGGAATAGCTAGCTATTCGATGGTCAGCTATGTGCCGGGCGATAAGCAGACGTTGGAGATTTACCGTAGGTATAACTGGCAGCCGGGCTAAAGATAGAACTCTATCACATGGATTGGAGTGTGCGGCACTCTTCACCCTCTCTGTTCTTCACATGCATGTTCTTTTGCTTCCAAGCGTTCGATAGCGCGTTCGGTGACTTCCAGACCGGCCTTGAGGACGGCTTCTTTGTAGTCACGGACGAGCATTTGATATTCGAGGAGACGGGGACGACGCGTGGGGCGCGTGGCGTATTGCTGGCGTGCCCACTCCATATGCTCAAGCTGTTTAAGCAGGCTGGCGCGATGTTCTAACAAATGTTTGAGGGTCACTTCGTCCGAGGTTTCGCCGCAGAAAAAGAGTTTCGTGAGAAAGTCGTCTTTGGAGAAGCGCGCGGGGACATTTTCTTGTAGCCAGCGATCAAGTTCGGCCTGTCCAGCTGGCGTGAGGCGATAGACTTCGCGGTTCGGGCGACTTTTCTGTACGATGACTTCGGCTTCGACCAGTTCAGCATCGTTCAGGGTCTTCAAGGTTGTGTATATCTGGCTGTTGCCCGCGTTCCAATAGCTGGCAAGGGCACGGTCGAATGCTTGCTTGATATCGTAGCCGCTCATGGGACGAGCACCCAATAGGCCGAGGATGATATAACGTAGGGTGTTGCGTGAGTAGACGCCATTGCTGTTGTCGTTGGTTGCCGATACTGTATCGATTTGTTCTGTCATACAATTTTTCTTTGCTATGGCATGATTTGTTTTTCAGGTATTATAGCACTAAGGGGGATGCTCACAAAGGGGGTTATGAAAGTTTCTCTGTGATAAACTACATGATATACTTAATTGGCGGGTGCCTAAATTTTCTAACTTACTTCTATGATACTCGTATACTTTGAGGAAGAACTTTGTCTTATTCAATTAATCAAACGCCAGGTAAACCATTTACGGCGTAAAAAGGAGAGAGTAGGATGGATGCGCGATTTTACAACGCGGATGATATAGATATCGAGCAAATTGCGAATAACCTGGAGAATATCTACCGGGCGCAAGGGTTTCAGGCGCAGCATGTTGGCAACAAAGATCAGGTGATGGTGCAATTGAAGAAGGGAAGCGATTTTGAAGCCCTGATAGGTCTGCAAGCGGCCTTGAGCGTGATTCTGCAGCGCTCTGGCGGTGGTGTACTGGCCATGATTGGTCAGCAAAGATGGATAGATAAGGCGGCAGTGGGGGCCATTGGTATTATTGCTGCCCCTGTACTCTGGCCGTTGATGATTACCGCGGGTGCAGGAGCAATCAGACAGGCGAGTCTGGGCAACCAGGTGCTGAATGTAGTAGATGGTTTGGTACGGCAACAGCGGCCTGAAATCCAGATTGGACCGGTGCCGATACAAATCATGCCGCAGATTCAACAGCAGTGGGCGCCACCACCACCACAATATCTGCCACCGCCACAGCAGTATGTACCACCGACGTCGGTCTATATTCCCCCTCCACAGGTGGTTGATGCTCAGCCGATACCTGCTCCTTCAGCAAAGCAGTTGCGCTGCCCGAGCTGTAATACTCCCTATCAGCCCGGCGATACATTCTGCTCTGGCTGCGGGAAGTCACTGGTGACGCTCTGCCCCAACTGTAAGAGCGAGGTGACAGAGGACGCTTCTTTCTGCCCGAAATGTGGAGCATCGATCTTCCAGCCAAGCGCATCAACACAGGCAGCTCCGCCGGTACAGTCAACGCAGCAGGCGTATACACCACCGCCGCCACAAGTGCAGTACACACCGCCGACGGAGCCGGAGCCATATGTAGCTCCTGTGCCAAAGGAGCCGCCTGTGCAGCCTAAAACAACTATCACTTATACTCCGTCTAGCCCCAATCAGAGTGCGCCAGCTGCACCAAAGCAACCGCAAAAAGAAGAGGTCTATTACACACCTCCCGTACATCCACAGCCACTGCCTCCCCGACTGCCAACGCCGCCGGTGAAGCCACAGCCGATTGCCCCTAAGCCTCAGACGCCGCGAAAAGAGGAGGTCTACTATACACCTCCCGCGGATCTACAAACTACCATGTCGGCATCGAAGCCGATTGAGGCGAAGACTTCCGCACAACCTGGATTTGATGCCAATGCTGTCTGGGGTTACCTGGCTTTCAGTGATGGTAAACAAGTAAAACTTTCAGGGGAGCGGGCGCTGGTGGGACGCTCCGATCATGATATCGGTGGTGTACAGCCACAGGTGGACCTGGGCAATACACAGGGTTCAGATACTGTTTCGCGATTACATGCCACCATTGAGCATATTGGCAGCAGCTACACGCTGATGGACCTGAACAGCACTAATGCCACGCGTCTCAACGGCAAACGTCTGGAACCAGATAAGGCCACGCCGATAAATGATGGGGATGCGCTTTCTTTTGGCAAAGTAACGTGTACTTTTAAGAAGGCATAGGATTATTATCGAAGAAGAGCGAAAGTGGATGGGTGCTAGAACTCGCACCCATCCACTTTCGCTCTTCTTTTTACCTCACAATACCCAATGACCTGTTAAAAACTGTGTCAGGAGGAAAAAGAGTACTGCTCCTGATACCATGAGATAACTCATGTGGAAGGTTTTATGTTTTCCTACTGTCGCCATCATGATAAAAGCCGGGAACACTTCTAACATAAATCGTCCTACCGATTCCAGAGGAAAGAGCCCAGTACCGCCATTGGGATTCAATTGTAGGAAGGCATAAAGAACAAGGGCGTAGATACCGTATACCCATAACTGCCGAGGTAATCGCCAGGGACCAACAAAGCTGAGCAGGATGAACAGCAGAATGAACAGGTCTGGTAGTAAGTCGGTCATGTTGCGCAAAGCCTGAAAGCTCAATATACCCATGCTTTTTTGAATATTCTGTATGGAGAGAATTATGCCATAGCCAGGGAAGGCTAGATGGCGATTCCAGGTAGCTTCAGCATGCAAAAACGCTAGTGGGTCATGGTACTGAAGGTAGCACCAGATGGAGAAAAGTACCATGCCGCCCGGAATAAGCGCGCCCGCCAACGCATTCCAGTGGAGAGCTTTCCATTGGAACTGGTGCTGACGCAGGTATTCATAGCAAAAGGGAATCATGAGAAGCAAGCCAGTAGAGCGCGTCAGGCTGGCAAGAAAGCCAAAGAGACCTGCCCACCACCATTGTCCATTGCGCAATTGATAGAAAGTGAGCACTGCGAAGAAGATAAAGAGGGATTCATTATATCCCGATGCGAGATAAAAGGCGGTAGGAAAGAGCGCGAGATACAAAACTGTTCGCTCAGCTTGTTCAGCGTTGAAATCCTCGCTGACAAGCCGATACAGTACGATAAATATCCCCAGACAGGCAAGATTCGAGATAATGAGTCCAGCAATCAGAGGATTATTGTACGTAACATACATCAGTCCTCGCTCGAGCAAGGGATACAAAGGGAAAAAAGCTGTTCGATTAAAGTTGGTATAACCGTATTTCGCGATAGTTGTGTAAAGTCCGGTATCCCAGTGATTCCATGAGTACCAAAGTGTCCGGATGGGCAGAGCCTGCCATGAAAAATCGTTGAGAATGAATAGGACGGAGAGGTAGGTGATAACAAAGAAAGCCAGGTGTGTCGCGAGATAGATAGGAAAGACATGTTTTAGCGCAATGTACCATTGTATCCAGAAATTTTTTTGTATGGAGCGTTCTTTGTTCGCTCTCGCAGAGGGTTGCAAATCGAGAGTAATAGGGCTGGCAGAATCTGCTATGGTCGATTGCTCGCAGGTAGGCAATTGTTGTTGACGCGTTTTTTCAAATTGCTGCTTATCGAGATTGTTTGACTGTATAGGAGTATCCATACTAACTCTCCAGCGAAACTAATTGTTCGAATGACAGAAAAAGAGCCTCTTAACTAAAGGAATGCATGTGTACTCCGTTGAGTGATCGAAGAAAACTTTCACATACCCGGATTTAGGCATTCAGAGCGAACGAAGATTTTTACATATAGTGTGGGACGCTCTTGTTGCCCGTTAGTAACGAAATAGCGAGCTATTCCTATAGTGATGTGTTTATCTGTTTCTATAACTCCGGTTTGATTGGTTCGTATGGTATTGTAACATGATGAAGTCCATTGCATACGATAAGGAGGAAAAAAAGATGAATGTGAATAAAAATAAGTCAGCACGTCGAAAAGCGCTCTTAGTGGCTTCCGTCGCATATGGAGCGTTTACTACGCTTTCAGTAGTTGTTCCTATCATCCTGGATCGGGTCTGGAATAAGCCCCGGCAGTAAGACGCAACGTCCAATCATGTCACACAGCCTCAGCTTGTTGCCCTTGCTCAAAGATGGTGTCGCCGCCTGGAAGTTCCGGATGTTCTCCTAGTTCATGAACAAGCTCCCGAATGCCATCGGCAAGAGAGACACGTGGCGTGTACCCCAGTGAGCGGAGTTTCGCAATATTTGCGACAAGGCGATAGGTATCCTGTTTGATCTGAGGTATCTGGTGGACGCATGGTGTTTGACCGGTTACCTGGCCAATAACATCTACAAGCTGCTCCATAGAGGTTTCCTCTCCGGAACCGACGTTAAACGCCTCTCCTGGCGCTGCTTTATCCACGATCAAGAGGAATCCTTGTACAAGATCGCGAACATGGACAAAATCTCGTGTCTTATATTTCATATCACCGACGATCTGAATTGGCTGTTGATTGAGATGCCAACGGAGATAACGAGAGATCTCGACTAGCGCTATATCCGGATTCTCTCTCGGACCATAGACGCAAAATGGTCGCGCTATTACAACAGGTAAGCCTTTGGCATGAAAGAATGAAAGAGAGGCAAGTTCACCTGTCAGCTTAGAAGCTCCATAGGGAACGAAGGGCCTTGTTGGATGCTGCTCATCCATAGGATAATATTGTGGTTTTCCATAGACAGAGGCGGAAGAAACGTAGAGAACACGCTTTGCATGCGCTTTAAATGCTCCTTCAAGCACATTGAATGTACCGATTGCATTTGTCTCGAAATCAAAACGTGGATTTTCAACAGAAATGCTTCCGTTCGAGTTTGCCGCAACATGAAAGATCAATTCGGCACCTTCGACAGCTTCAGCAACTTGCTGTGGATGTCGTATATCAGCTTCAATAAGCGTGACTCCTTGTGGAACTGACCGATGCAACGCGGTACCAAGGTTGTCTACGATAACCACATCTTTCTTAAGAGCCAGGAGCTCATGCACAAGGTGGGTACCGATGAAACCTAAACCGCCTGTTACCAAAACCTTTTTGTATTGCTTAAGCATATACATTACCTCTGCAAAAATTGTAGCATAGAATCGCAAACAGTCAAGCGGCTTTTATTCGCATAGCGAAGAGTAAAGTAAACAATTAACTCAAAGTGCGTGGTTCGTAACGCTTGCGGTAACGATGAGAAGACGTTTTCCCTGTATACTAGCATAAAGAGCTGTTCAAGTAAGCAAATATGTAAGTATAGAGAGCGTCTTTTATATTCTCAAGGGGAGGGAACAAACCATGCTTACCCAAGCAACACCCTTCGGGGAGAAACCCACACGCGATGCTGCCTACTGGGCGGAAAATATCTCTACCTTGCGGGTGGCTAGAACACCGACAGGGGCATTGAATCTGAATGTTGAAGGGCAACGGCTGGTCGGACCTCTACAGGGTTTTGGCCAGATGTGGCAGAAAACCTTCCGGATCCGCCTGGAAGGTGCCAGCGTGACGCCGACCGAGGTCATCAAAACGTGGAAAGAGCACTCCGGGACGTTCTGGCCCAAGGGGAATCGTTTCTATGCGCCGCTCGTCGGCATTGCTCCCGGAGAGGTGGGACTCATCAACATGCGCATTCCCGGCGATCTGCCCATTGGTCTGCCGCTCTCGACGGGAGTGCTGGCTCTTTTGGGGCTTTTAAGTAGCCCTTTGGGCGGCAATAAGGTTCTCTGTCCTTTAAGGGAAGGGCTACGAGGGCTTTCCCTCGTAAAGTTAGAGGAATGGCAATAGCCCATACTAGAGGAGAAGGAGTGGTTGGAGCCGTACGTCAAAACTGGGAATTTCCTGCCACCGGAGCCGAATATGCCTCCGACGAACTATCTGACCACTATCGCGGACTTTCGCTCCGAGTTCACGAATTTTCACGAGATCGTACTGGCGGGCGTCGAGTCTTTCGCGCAATGGAAAGAAGAGACGCTGCTCACGCTTCCGCCTGAGAAAGCGCAAATCTGGCTTAATCTGATTGAGGAGACTGGGAGAATGCCCGAAGGGCAGGGAATGGCAGGCCATTTCCTGTTTGTCGGGTGGAAATAACAGGTGTATGTAAAACGCGTCCAGATCGGCACAGCTGATCTGGACGCGTTTTACATATTTGGGTGTGACAAACAAGGGTCCATTTCAATGGTCTTTTCGTGGTCGGCCTCGTGGTTGGGCATTAGCTTCAGCAAGGTAATACTGTACTGCCTCCCTCGTGGCATACCAGTATTGGCCTCGTTTGGTGGCCTCAATCTTTCCTTTTCTGGCGAGCTGCCCAAGATAATCAACGCTTAGTGAGAATTCATGAGCTAGCTCCTGTAGGGGCAAGAGATGTGTTGTGCTTTCGACGCAGGCCTCCAGATAGAGATCAAGGACACGTTCCACAGCAAGGCCAATGAGATCAATGAGTTGTGTATAGTCGTTCAAGTGAGCAGCGTGGAGTGCCTGAATGTAGCGGGCGCGCCACTCTCTGAGCACCAATGCCGATGGATACCCTTCTTGCATGAGCATCAGATTGAGCAAAAGACGTCCAACTCTGCCGTTGCCATCAGTAAAGGGGTGGAGAGCCTCAAAGTCATGATGGGCAATTGCGGCGCGTGTCACAGGCTCATATTGCAATGCATCATCACTGGTAAGCCAATGAACCCACTGCTGAAGGTACAGATTGATGTCACGTGCTGGTGGTGGAGTGAAGTCAGCACCCCGGATATACACCTGGACGGTGCGAAGTTCACCGGCGTGATCATCGATCTTATCCATGACCAGGCGGTGTAATGAAAGTACAATGTCACCAGTGATTGGATTAGTAGCAAGTCTGGTGAGTGCATCGAAGGCCTCAGCGTGGTTCGTCGCTTCTAAGAACTCGCGTAAGGGATGTCCATTGACCGTTACCCCATACTCAAGGACCATTTGAGTCTCTGCGAGCGACAGGGTGTTACCTTCAATCGCATTCGAGTGGTACGTGAGCATGACACGCAAATCTTTATGGAGTCTCTGAAGTGTGAACGGAGGCAGGGGTCTGTACTCATCCAACTTCTTCTTTTTCTGGATGAGCCGTCTGGCGAGTCGTGTATCCATCCGTGGGCGTTGGGTCATCGATTGATGCCTCCTCATTGACGAGATGATGCCTGGAGTAATTTCTCGACGAACAATAGATGGAGGCTATTATAGGTTATCGTCGAGTAATTCACAAGGGCAAAACGGATGAAAGTGTTGGTTTTTGGAATTGGGCGAGAATTATTGTGAACACATGCTTTCAGTTATGCCAGTTTACTCCGTCACAATCTGGCAACGCTCAGGAGGTAGTTCAAGCCATACTTGCTGTTCAAGTTGAGGTTGGAAAGATGGAAAGGCAAGTACAGGTTGCGATGGAATATCTCCAACATTCCCAAGTGTCACTAGCGTACGCCAGCGACCACCTACAAACGATGTATGCGAAACCTTTCCTGTAAGTACGTTCTCATGCATAGGCTCAGGCACCTTATGATAGACGTGGATATCGTCTGGACGACATAGGAGCTGCGCTATGCCATGCCTATTGAGCCGGTCTCGAACAGTCTCACTGACTATACCTGTAACGAAAAGATCAGCTGGCGAAAATTGCTTTAGCTGAAGCGAGGCACTATTAGATTCAAGCGTTACTTGTTTGATCTCGCCGGAAAATAGATTAGCCGGGCCCATAACCGATGCAACAAAGACGTTCGCAGGGTGAAGGTAAAGTTCAGTAGGAGTGCCAATCTGTTGCACCTGCCCATCGCGCAAAACCATGATGCGGTCGGACATAGTCATTGCCTCGTCCTGGTCGTGGGTCACGTTGATCGTAGTGATCTTGAGCCGCCGGAAAATTTGCACAAGTACGGTGCGCATGACCTCGCGCAAACTTGTGTCAAGGCTGGAGAGAGGTTCGTCGAGCAGGAGGACTCGTGGCTCAGTGGCCAGCGCACGCGCCAGTGCGACACGTTGCTGCTGGCCGCCGGAGAGTTGATAAGGATAACGGTCACCCAACCCTGACAGGTTAACCAACTCCAGCAGTTCCTGCACGCGCCTGGCAATTTCACGTCCAGGAGAATGTCGCAGGCGCATGCCAAAGGCAATGTTGCGGGTCACGGTCATATGCGGCCAGAGTGCATAGTCCTGGAAGACCATGCCCAGGCGGCGTTCTTCGACCGGTACCTCTCGCTTGCCATCGTACATCACCCGGTCACCAATCTGCATCCAGCCACTCTCGGGAGTCACAAGATCGGCTATCATCCGCAAGATAGTCGTCTTTCCACAACCTGAGGGTCCCAATAGAGAGAGAATTTCGCCCTCTTCCATGCTCAAATCGACGTTAGAGACGACCCGCCGTGATCCGTAACTCTTGCTCAACTGCTTTATCTGTAGATACATATTTTGTCTTTCTCTTTGTGCTCTGCTGTATTAGCTGGCCTACAAGCCTGGGAATGGCGCGTATAAGAATAAGAGCAAGGGCAATAATGCCGATATTCAACATCGAGAGGGCCATACCTGGTCCCAGCTTGAAATCATTGAAGAGTCCGACAACGCGTACTGGTAAGGTCGGCTCTCCTTGAGTCAAGATCAGTAAATAGGAAAGAACAAGGACAAACCGAACAAAAGAGCAAACGACGAAATTAATCCGTCAGCTAGAGCATAGATGATGAATATTAAGAAATTGTTATACAGGGATTAAGAGAAGTTGAAGAACATGATCAACCTGCCATATACCTGCTTTTTGCGCTATGGCGAAATGCTCTATGCTATAATAAAACACGAGACACGAACAATGAGACCAGGAGTGTATGGGCATGGAGATCGACACGAAACAACCACAACGGGCAGAGCTTGATCCAGAGAGACAACAACAGGCACGCGAATACGCAAGGCTACGGCGACGACTGAGCTTCATCAGTATGGGCATAGCAGCTATAGGCATCCTCTTTGTCTTCTGGAGCGGACTGGATAGTGCGCTGCGAGATTGGCTGCAATCTCTAACGTGGCGACCGATTGCAGGCTGGTATCCCTGGCAGGTCCTTGTCTACTTCCTGGTATTTATGCTGGGCTATCAGATTATCACGGCGCCACTGGCTTATTATGGGGGATTCGTGTTGGCACATCGCTATGGTCTCTCGACGATGACATTGAAAAGCTGGTTGATCGATCTCTTTAAGGGGCTGGTGCTTGGTTTTATCCTGGAAGCGCTTGTCGTAGAACTGATTTATCTCTTGCTGGCGACCCAGCCTCAGATATGGTGGCTCTGGGTGGCGGTAATCCTGCTCTTCTTTACGGTTGTGATGGCTAACCTTGCACCCGTGCTGATCCTGCCACTTTTCTACAAGTTTACCCCTTTGCCTGAAGGCGAGCTGACACGGCGACTGCTGGCGCTGGTGGAGCGCGCTCATACTCATGTAAGCGGAGTCTTCACCATGCAGTTGAGCAGTAAAACGACGGCCGCGAATGCTGCTTTGATGGGTCTGGGCAATACGCGGCGCATTGTGCTGGGCGATACAATGCTGGATCGTTACACACCTGACGAGATCGAGGTTGTGCTCGCGCACGAACTCGGCCACCATGTTCACCGCGATATATGGAAACTGATACTCAGTCAAGCGGTGCTGACACTTGGCGGCCTCTATTTGCTCAACCTGGCGCTGCACTGGGTGGTAGAAACGCAGCACTACTACCTGAGTTTAAGCGATGTCGCCACCATGCCCACTATATTCTTGCTTACCGCTGTCTTCGGACTGATCGTTCTACCCATTAGCAATGGCCTGAGCCGGGCTATCGAGTACCAGGCTGACGAGTACGCGCTGCAGGCTACAAAGATGGTCGGGGCATTCAAGGGCGCGATGACGCGCCTGGCTAATCAGAACCTGGCCGATATCGAGCCATCAGTGTTGATTGAGTTCCTGTTTCACGACCATCCGGCCATTAGCAAGCGGCTAAAACATGCCGAAGAGTTCGCCGAGCGTCATGCGCTTAACGCATCCATCAACGCGGAGAGCGTGGCTCCGACTTCATCGACCGAGCCTAAAGGCATACCAAGCAAAGGCTCGTCTACACCTGATGCGGCCCACTGATCAAGCTTTGCCACTACCTCTTTTGGGGTACCGATGATGGCTGTCGCTTCGAGTAGCGTCGGGGAGACGGCTTCGGCAGGATTTCTATCCTTATGCTTCCATGCCTCCTGGACGACTGCAACCTGCGCGCCGTAGCCGAGACGAGTGAGCATCTCCGAATAATAGACGCCCATTTTGCCGATATAGAAGGCCAAAGGTGTGGCGGCAAAGAGATGCGCTGCCGCGCGGTCGTTCTCGTCGGCGTGTTCGTTCAGGATGATGCTGGTAACGTAAGGAGCGATGGCGGTACTGTGCGGAGGTCGTCCTGCTAGATGCGCACCTTCATCTAATATCTCACGCATTTCGCCCCACTTATTGCCAGGCCAGTAGACGGGCAAGACGCCATCGGCAATTTCACCGGATTGGAGCAAATTCTTGGGACCCATAGCCGCGATGTAGATGGGCAGGTCAGCGCGCAGTGGCGTGAAACGGAGCTTGAAACCGCGTTCGAGGTTGAAGAATTCGCCATGGTAGATCAGTTCCTCGCCGCGAAGGATCGTCCTAATGATCTCGACATACTCGCGAGTGCGCTTCACCGGTTTTTGAAAGGGTATCCCGTGCCAATGCTCAATGACGTTCGCGCCCGATGGGCCGAGGCCAAGGATGATACGTCCGCCGGAGCGCTCGTCCAGTGTCGCGACGGTGCTAGCCAGCACGGCTGGAGTGCGAGAATAAATATTGGCGATGCCCGCCCCGATTTTGATGCGTTTGGTGACCCGTACCAGGTCGGCCATAGAGGTAAATAGTTCGTAGCCCCAGGATTCTCCCAGCCAGATCGAATCATAGCCCAACTCGTCGGCGATCTTAACTTTCTCCATTACTTCCGTCCATGGGCCGGGAAAGTTGGGTATCTCGGTTATCAGTCCGACTCGTTTGCGATACGTTCTGGCTGCGTCAGTTGTCATGTGTTTTATGTGTCCTTCCGTTTTGTTAGGTATGAACAGTTTTGTTGTTCTGTTATTATATCTCACCAATTGATTCTTTTTGATTGCGACTTTGCAACAGGTCGCTCACACAACAAGTCACGAAAATTGTCTCTTTAACATGATATCCATACGTATCATATATGGGCTATGTAAGCCTGGGTTATGCACCCAGAGCCGGATAAAAGTATATTTCATGTGTGAATCCTGAAACAAGCCCGAACACGTAAACGGGGACGGTGTTTTGTCTGCCCGGATTAGCTAAGCAATGTGGGTCGAGTAAGTGGCATGCGCTACTCGCTTGATCCATTTTGCTGCTTCTGTTAAGGGAGAATCAGATACTTGTTGAAACAATTTGAACTTGTTATAATGCTAGAGATAAAGGTGCTTACATAGACAATGGTCGGGGAATGGTAACAAGTTCGATGAAACACTGCTGTATTTCTAATTTAGAGCACGCATGGGAGAGAGCATGACCACAAATGCCCGGTTATTACAAGGCTCGCTGAGGGATTTTGGCCTGGTAGAAATCCTGCAAATGATGGAGCTAGGAGGAATGACGGGTGCTCTCCGCCTCAAACAATTCTCAGGGCGTACCGGCATTGTCTACTTTAGCGATGGGAAATTGGCGAGTTGTACTGAACTTGATGCAGGTGCATTGGCGCTCGGGGACGTGTTGCAACAACTGGGCATGGCAACCTCTCCACAAGTCGAGCAAGCCTACTCACAGCAGTTGCAGGACGCTTTTGGTAAACGCATTGGTGAACGCCTGATAGGCATGGGCGTGATTAACGAGAAGCAACTAAAAGAGGCACTGCGCACGAAAGCATTGTGGACGGTGCGCGAGATGGCTCTGTGGAAGGAAGGCTCCTACGAATTTATTGCCAGCCCGACAGCACAAACCATGTTACCTTACGGCGAAAATTCGCTTGAGCTTGAAGTCATGCGTGTCACCCTGGAAATGGTTCGCTATGGCGATGAGTGGGAGTACCTGCGCCAGTTTCTACCGCAGAGCATGCGCACCATTCTGCAGATGGCCCCGGCCATTCCCTATGCCATGAGCTTCGATACGCGCATCTTTGAATTGCTTGTCCATGTTAACCTCCACCATAGAGTGCGGCGTATTGCCAGCGCTATGCGCCGTCCCGAAATCGATGTAGCGCGCGAACTAGCCCAGCTCGTCCAACAACGGCTTCTTATCCCTCTCTACCAGGATGCGGGTTCTCAATTGAATGATCGCGACCTGCGCCTGCCTGAACCCGCCGAGAAATTGCGTATGGAGAGCTTTGAGCTGCTCAATCTCATTAGTCGTATGGAGCAAGAATGGTATCGTCGGCATACTCCTATGGATCAGCTTCCGGCGTTAGCCAAATTTATTAATTGGACGATGGATGCTCTGGCTGAAACGTGTCGAGCCAGGGGCGCTGATTTAGATCCAAATACCTTGAAGTCGTTGCTTTACCGCGAAAGATTGCGTTACATGGGCAACTATGAGTTCAAGGTTGAGCAGAATCATATCGATGTGGATAATTTTAAGTCGCTGTGTTATGAAGTGCTCAGCCTGAATATGGAGCAGACACAGGACTTCTATGATGAGGCGGTGATCGTTCTTCAGCGCATTCTACGTTGTATTTTTGATACGATCAATTCGCGCGTGGTCTCTCTTGATGAACGGCTGGAGAATCAAGAGGTGTGGGAGGCCATGTTTGAGCAATTTGCTCTGCATCGTCAATAAGAATAGCTACGCAAAAAGCCAGGTTCAGGCATACGTGAACCTGGCTTTTTGCGTAGTCACTCCTAAATTGCTCCGACGACCGCTGCTTTGCGGTGCAACGACCAGATCGCAACAAAGAAGAGGATAGCGGTGCTGCCAGCCAGCACAAGGATGTCCAGCAGCGTATTTTGCAAGGTAGCTTGATTCTGTAGCGTTTTCAGGAAGCCATCGGCCATATAATAGGTTGGCAATATTTTTGACCTATCACCAAAAATAACAAGGGACAAGCGGAGACAGAGTTATTATGAAAGGATTTTATTGTTAACGATGACCTTGCCTACTAACGACAGGGTCATGGCAAAATGCTAGCAAATATGCTACCCGTTGTTACTACCACTCAGACTGTCCACACCTGTATTCTCATGAATAGGTAGGATAGATTTGTGAGACATACTCTACCGTGTCTTATAATGAGGTCTATTTCTTCATCGAAGCTTAGCTTTGCAGTATTCGGGTCTAAATTCCCGTCACTGTATACCCTGTGACTTGGCATTGAGCATAGCACTCAAAACCTGCATATCCTGCTTGAGGATGGGTAGCCAAAGATTTACTCACGATTGGAATTGTACTGTTATCGTAAAACAACTGCAACATTACTTCGTTAACTACAAGTTTATACGCATGTGTTTGTCCTGAAAGATTTTCATTCTCCTGATCAATATCCATAATATCACTGAAGCGGTCGTTAATAAAAAATCCACATCGTCCAAAGGATATATTACGACAACCTGATCCACCAGCATATCCAGTTTGTCCTCCACTAGCAGCATGAGCAATAACGCCAACTCCAAGCTGGCCGTTGAACAGTGTTATCGTTGCCATTACAGAATAGTTTGGAGTCGTGATATTGCAAGGAGATAATACGACGTTTGAACCATTTCCTGTGAAGACGAAGCTATTCTTCTCTGGTACCCATCCTGATCCCTGAAACTGGCTATAGGATGGTTTGCACGTATCTCCAGTCTTAGAAACCGAATATGGTAAGGGAGTTGGCGTATCAGTCGGCATTGCTGTGGGTATGGATGTTGGTGTTGACGTTACTGGAATTGATGTAACATGTGTTCCCGATTGTGGAGTGGAAGAGTTTAGTACTGTTGAAACTCCCGAAGTTTGACTACCAAATGGAAGGGGTAAGTTTGCAACAATAATAGCTGCTATTAACAAGACTACGGCTGCTACGCTGAATGCAATACCTGGCTTCCATGAACCCTTCTTAATGAACTCATAGATACTAATTAACCCGCTTGCAATACCTAATACTATGGCAAGCGCACTTACATAATTCATGCACTCCTCCTCTTAGTAAATATATGAGTTAACTTCAGTGCTGAGCACCTTAAAGACAACAATAATATTTGTTATCAGAAACACTCACACACAATTCAGAACATCTCTGCATTTCCTTGTGAGGTGAGAGTAATTGAAAGACTGTGCAAGATTATATCCTATTGTTGATATTGCTGGAAGTAGTTATGCTTGCATTTTTTAATCACTGTGCATCAGAACAAAAAATCCCATGCGCTTGTGAGGCCTCTGTTGTCCGAAATTCTTCCTACTGTCATTTATGACAGGCCAAGGGGTATGCGTAGGTTACAGAGCGAACCGAAGCCTTACATTGTTAGCTAAGGCATGGTTCAAGGTAAGCATAGATCAATGTGACAGTTTGAACGATCCAGACTGCCGAAATTTAATTCTGGATTGCCTTTCTGAGCGGCTTTAGAATTAATTTGAGTAATCCCAAATTGTTCAAACTGTCACATTCATTTGAACCTTGCCTAACAGTAAAGTGTTTTAACTGTCTGCTTGTTTCCTATTTTGACGTTTAGACTAATTTGGTGGTAGTTGCTGGGTCTTACAAAGTTCGTGAGACGGCTCTGTTGGCTTTCCGGAGCCTAAAGTCGAGCGAGAGAGAGTCGCATCGATGATTTATTACCATGTTGGGACCACGGTGATGATGTGACCAACATGGCAATAAATCCTTTATTGGGGCCTGTATGCACAATTTCAAGCTCATTTGAGCGTCACCAATCAGCAAGCGAGCAGTGAAATTAGTCTAAACGTCAACCTATTAGGAGAGCAGCAAAGTTATGTGAGAAATAAGACCACTGTTGTTGTGTTGTATATCCTACGCGAAGCTATCATGTCACAAAATATTATACACCCTCTGACCCAAAACGACAAAAATTCATTGACTTTGTATCTTGATGTAGTATATAGTTAGAGAGAGGTTTGTTGAAATGCTAGGCATAGATACTACAAGTCAAACTTATAGCACGAATGAAGTTGCACAAATGAGCGGCTTCTCAGTACGGCAGATAGCGTATTGGGCAAAGCAAGGTATTATTATTCCAAGCGTTCAACAGGCTCATGGGCCAGGAACGCGGAGACGTTATAGTATTGATGATTTGTTGCAACTGCGCTTTGTAAGACAACTCAGGAATCGTGGCTGGTCGGTTCAGAAGATTCGAGAAGCTATCAACAAGTTACGAGAAGTGATGGATGATCCACATGTTTTACAGAGAGCCATTCCCGTTCACGGTGCTCAAACCATTCTTGCCATCTGTAAAACTAAAGAAGGAGAGCGCATCTTATTAGATTGTCTTGACCCTGGGGGTCAACAAGTGATGTGGATTTATCTCTGGACTTTGCAGGAGGAAGCGCTCCTAGCCACTTTGTATGTTGAAGAAAAGATAATTACTAATAGATAGTATTGAAAGGTCAGCTTATGTTATCGCTGGAAAGTAGGGTAGCAAAATGCTAAACCTTGGTACACTTCAAAGTCCTGACCTTCCATATGTGCCGTTACCAGAGAATGCACGCAGAGCAGTACTTAATGGTATTTCAGAACATGGATTTACTGCACTGGAACACTTCGACTTTATCTCACTTGGAGAGAACCGATCAGTCAAGGCTAATATTCTAGCCTTTGCGCACCCTATTCACCGAACGCCTGAATATACAGGTATAACCGTATTCAATGCTGTAAATGGTTATGAAGACAGGACACTTGTGGAATTATTAGCTCGATCAGCTGCTCCATTTCATATCATACACCGGCATGACAAGTTCTCTCTTTGGAGGTGTCCCCTACAGAATAAAGTTCCTACTCCTCGACCGATTGAAGTCCATATTTCTTATGATCAACTCAACAATGTCCTAACCGAGTATGAAGCTGATTTGCAACCTCGACGTATTATTGATGTTAAACAAGGACGCGATACTTTCACTATTTTTCGTGATATACAACCTCTGCAATTATCTCTTTGGGCAGCAGAAGTGACTAGTGGCTTATTAGTAAGCCATTTTGGGGCTACTGTGGCACAACTTCGTAAAATTATGAGCCATCGGATTTTCCTAGAGGAAGAACTAAGAGATAAACTTGTTACGACTCTATCGATCCAGCTTCTTGGTGCCATCATTCTTGCGGATACAGGAGTACTTGGTGACGAGATACGCCTGAAAAGGCCTTCCCTTGATACACTTATGTTGAAAGCGAGCAAAAAGTTCGAGCGTTATTTCAGATATGAAATGTTTTCAGAATACTTTCTTGAAGCGGAGCAGGCATATCAACTCCTACAGAAAATATGTTATGCGGGATTTGTCCCTGACATGCTCAGAGACCTCTACAGAACAGCCTATAGTGAGGAAAGACGAAAAGAGTCAGGTAGCTATGACACACCACTCTTTCTCACGCGTCGTATCTGGCAGAATATTCCCGTAGAATATCTTCCTCCGCACCAGAGAGTTGTTGCAGATATGACATGTGGTTGGGGAAGTTTTTTAGTAGCTGGATATGAACGTCTTTCAAGCATGAATGATATGCGGGATTTATCTCTACGTGACCACCTTTATGGTAATGATGATGCTGACTTCACCTCCCAATTAGCAGGTTTGGGATTGCTTCTTTCAACCTCGGAAGATAGTTGGCACATCGATCAAAGCGATGCCTTAAAATGGATTTGGTTGAACACACATCAGCCCAACATTATTGTTGGTAATCCTCCTTTCGAAGCAAATAGAAAGAAAAATCCTTCATCAGACGAGAAAGCTTCAACTAATGACAAAAAGAGACGTGAGAAAGCTAACAAGTTCCTCGAACTCGCCATCGAACGATTAGCGCCAGGTGGTTATTTAGCAATAATTATGCCTCGTTCTTTTACAGTAGCTGAGGCATCTTACAGGTATCGTAGAGACCTCCTTGAGCAATGTGATGTGTTAGAACTATGGGAACTGCCGACCAAAGTATTTTCAGAGGTTAATGTACGAACAGTTGTGGTATTTGCTCAAAAGAAGAAAGGACTTCACAGTAATGTAAGAGTGCGGACACTACAACCTAATATTCTTGAGAGCTTCAAACACTCAGAAGCAATCACTGTTACGGCTTCAGGTTTAGTAGTAGATCAATCTATCTGGCATGAAAATGCACACATCTATTCTCATGCTATTAAGTCAGAGCATTCTGAGAATACAAATATTATGGATTACAAAATTATCTTATCAGAGAGTACTTGGGAAGCAATTTTCTCTCATTGTGTGACCTTACGAGAATATGCCGAAATCTTTCGCGGTGCAACCGTTGGACAACCCTCAGCAAAGAAGAGGCAACAAGCTCATGGCGAGCCTGAACTTGTTCCTTGGCTCCCGCGTGCTAAAGGTGTTTTAAGAAGGCCATTTTACATAGATTATGTTGAGCCACCTAAGACAATTAGCTATCCAGATGGCTTACAATGGCCACGACTTGAACAGAAGCATATTTTTGAGGAGACAAAAGTGCTAGTAGTCTACGCTCAGGACCCTAGTTGGGGAAAACGGGTTAAGGTTGCTATTGAGCGAAAGAACTATTATGTGTCCGATAGCTTTTGGATTATTGTACCTAAAATGGAAGCTCAAGAAAGATTCATAACTCACGAGGTCATTGCAGCGATAGTGAGTTGGGATGTAAGCAACGCATGGGTCATTGAGCACATGAGGAGTCCAGCTATTCCAGAACGTGCAATGAATGCTATTCCGTTCCCCAAAGATCTAAGTGAAGAAGACTGCAAGAACCTTATGCAAGCCATACTCACAATTGAATCCGCAGCTAATGCAAATCTACCAGAACCAGTAGAGGCTACTCAAACAATAGATTTCATCCTCAAAAGGGCCTATCATCTTGATGACGCAACCTTTACCCGTCTTCGTCAAGTGAAAGAATGGGATAGTAAGCCACAAATCACACTCGATCCGCCATCTTATAGCGAGGAAGCCAATTGCTTTATTAGCGGAGTTGTTGATAGAGTCAATGCGGCGCAGGGAACAATTACCCTTTGGTTAAAGGGATTTGATGAACTTCAGACGGTACAAATTACCCCTTCTATGCCTGGATGGATGCTTCGTCCAGGTATGGCATTTCGCACAGAAATACCTCGTAAATACAGTAAAGAGGGTATAATAGATACTAATACTACTGCCTGGGGAACGTTTCGTCCACAACCATATACATATATGAGTGAAGAGGAATTGCTTGGACAATTCACCAGTCTCCTACGATGAAATAGTCAAGACAGAATTGCAGAGAGAAGCATCCATAATCAGAATAGCATTTCTCGATGTGGGTCAAGGGGATACCATCGTTATTTCGAGCCCCGAAACAGGTGAAGCCATTATTGTTGATTGTATCGACGCTGATGCCGTACTAGAATACCTTGAACAAGAGGAAATAAAGTATATGCGTGGCATTGTTATCACGCATTTACATGATGATCACTACAGCCAAGTTGATGATCTATTATTTAGAGCTAAGCTCGTACCTAATATGCGAGAATGCGAAAAGCTAGCTTGCGGGAAAACCATAAATAGGAAAATTTCTGAACAGTTAAAGCAAGATGCCGACGGACATCAACAAGAAGCAATACTTGGCGAACCTAAGCAAGGGAAAATGTATAGAAGAACTGTGCTACAAAATATAAGGGATTGGTGTCTAGAAGATAAAAAGAGGTATATTGATCCTTCTGTCGAGGTAGAAGTAAACTCGCTGCCTTTTAAGGGAACTTTAGCCAAGAATATTTATTTAATACATCCCTATGCAATTGATCTCTTCAACGGATTAGAAACAAAAGGCTTAAATAACACATCGGTCGTGCTCCATATTATCAGTTCTGGCTCTAGTGTGCTCCTTACAGGTGATCTTGAGCCAGCAGGATGGAAATTGCTTCAAGCGAACCACTCTCACCTCCACAGCGATGTATTGAAGTTCCCTCACCATGGGGGAGCATGGAATGCTGAAGACACAAAATCACTGCTCGATGCAGTCCAACCCTCAGTCGTCGTTATATCTGTTGGTACTGAAGGTGAGAAGTACAAACATCCTAATAAGGAGGTATTTCAAACGTTGGCATTACCTGAGTATTCGCATATCCAAGTCCTCTGTACTCAAGCTACCAACCAGTGCCAAATGCCAGTGTTAGATCAGAAACAATCTATCATTCAACTTTTAGATCGACAAGCGAACAGCAAAGATTGCAAACGTATAGCTTCAAAGCGGGGATGTCCTTGTGCTGGCACTATCATTATTGAAATAGGCGATGGGCTACGATTTATTCAGCCTTCCAGAACATTTCATCAAGATAGCATTATTATCCCTCATTTTCACACACACAAATGTATACTGGCACCAATACATCCAATGAGTGCAAGCTCTGAAATGGATCTGTATTAATCATTGCGTGTCGAGAATGTACATTGTATTCGCCTCGATAAGCTCAACGCCGCCCAACATTCATTATGCGAAGTGGCTATCTCATCTTGCACATCAAAATTACATAGCCATATAATAGACAAATGAAGCCATAGAGTGAATAGTAGGCTAGTTTTTAAGGGTTGCGCAAATGGGCATTTCTAAATCCACTTTCGGTACCGCTTTAATACTTACCACTTGTATCTTAAGTACTGTTATTGCTTTTTTAGCAGTTTCAAGATTTATTCATCTATTTCCACTACAGTATTTTTACTGGATATTTCTTCTTACCGGCTCTATAAGTATCTTCATTTCTTTGTTGAACAGAGAAATACCGCGATATCGTAGTATGTTTAAAAATCTGCCATATACTGCATTATTAATTTTGTTGGGTGTCAACCTTTTCTTAGGATATACTTATTATGCGTATTCGATCTATAACCATCCCTTTTTTGATGTTAAGGCTCTGCAATTAGATATTCCTCTTATTCTGTTAATTATTGGAAATGCTTGGGTTCTTTTTACCTTTCTACCAGATCTATTAGTATCCAGAAAATCATCAAGATGGAAATCTTTGTTAATTGTTATAATTCTTGAGATTGGTATGGTGGCCCACATTGTCAAGACAACTTCTTCTTGCTCAATATTGCCCTGCACAGCTACCACAGGCGCAATCGTCTCCAATTCATCAATAACCGAAAGTACGGTGTGAGCCAGTACATACGTCAGAACAATCCCTGAAAGATATCGTCATGGCTATTCGTGTACTGCTTCATGGTGAGGCTGGTAAAACTGATGCCATACCAAATTTTGGCTCTTCCGCACTTCCCATGCTCAGCCATTGTGTTGATCCACCAAGAAACCAATGCTGAACGGCATTGAGAAATGTTTCTCCCAAAAAATTATCCCTCACACATCGAGTAGGTGCGCGCTGTCTTACCAAGCCAGCTCTTGCCGCTTTCTCTTTATTGCTGAGCACTATAAATGCGGAAGAGCCGATATCTTGTGTGACCGGTAATTTCTTTACGTCTTTGCTCGAGCTTCCAACGCTGCTGCTTCTCGTTCTCGTTTCAGTGTCCGTAATAGGCTCGCATAGCTACTTCGCATATGCACTGTGCTAGGATGCTCTGGTCCCAATGCCTGCTCATAAATGCGCAAGGCCCGCTGGTAGAGCGGCTCCGCTAGTTCATATTTATCCTGTTGCTGATAAAGGTAGGCCAGAACTTCCAGGGTGTGGGCTGTGCTGGGATGCTCTGATCCCAATGCCTTTTCATGGATGCGCAAGGCCCGCTGGTAGAGCGGCTCCGCTAGTTCATACTTGCCCTGCTGATGATAGAGCCAAGCCAGGGCTTCCAGGGTGTGGGCTGTGCTGGGATGCTCTGGTCCCAATACCTGTTCATGAATACGTAAGTCCCGCTGGTAGAGCGGCTCCGCTAGCTCATATTTACCCTGTTGCTGGTAGAGGTAGGCTAAAGCATGCAGCGTACTCGCCGTACTGAGGTGCTCTGGTCCCAATATCTGCTCGTGAATATGCAGGGCTCGCTGATAGAGTGACTCCGCTAGCTCATATTTACCCTGTTGCTGGTAGGGGTAGGCTAGAGCTTCCAGCGAGTGCGCTGTGCTGGGATGCTCTGGTCCCAATATCTGCTCGTGAATATGCAGAGCTCGTTGGTAGAGCGGCTCCGCTAGCTCATACTTGCCTTGCTGTTGATAAAGGTAGGCCAGAGCTTCTAGCGTATGAGCTGTGCTGGGATGATCTGATCCCAATGTCTGCTCGTGAATGTGCAGGGCTCGCTGATAGAGTGACTCCGCTAGCTCATATTTACCCCGTTGCTGGTAGAGGTAGGCCAAAGCTTCTAGCGTATGAGCTGTGCTGGGATGATCTGACCCCAATGCCTTTTCATGGATGCGCAAGGCTCGTTGGTAGAGCGGCTCCGCTAGCTCATACTTGCCTTGATGCTGGTAAAGCCAAGCCAGGGCTTCCAGCATGTTGGCTGTGCTGGGATGCTCCGGTCCCAATGCCTGCTCACTGATCTCTAAGGCACGTTGCAAGAGTGGTTCTGCTACAGTGTAAAAGCTGTGTTCTTGTAAGTAGGTAGCTGTTCTGCCAAGTAAGTACATTGCCTCTACAAACATGAGACTATATTGCTCAATTAGCGTTGCACATGTTTGTGCCTGAGGTAGATAGCGGAGGCATTGCTTCCATGTGGTCACATTAACATCAGGAAATATACTGTTCACTGCCTGCACAACACGCTCTGCCCATAGGCGCTGCGTTTCTCTCTTCATCATGTATTTGAGCACAACTTGGACTAGACGATGAATACTCAGTATCCCAGCCTCATTGTGACGCTTAATTAAGGAAAACTTGAGCAATTCCTCAATCGCCTGGTCTAACTTGTACTGATCACTGGCAATACGTTTTAGCTTTGGCCCCCAATGCGGAGCACCGTAAGCGATTAGTTCTTCAGGAATGGCATCAGGCGCAAGAAATGCACAAAGTTGCAAGATTTCGGAAGCGGCAGGGTTGGCTTTTTCAACCTTTTGAAAGGAGAGAGACCAAGTCGTCGCAACAGATTGAGGGTAATCTAAAGACTGTATTCCACGTCGCGCTAGCAGTTCCTTGGAGTGTGTTTGATATAGTTTCAAATAATGCGAGAGACTGCATTGTGTTTCCTGAAGATAGGCTCCTGCTTGGTCGAGCGCAAGAGGAAGATAATCTAGTGCTATGACAATATTTCCGGCTTCATTGATGTCTTCTTCTAATGCTTGATCGAAGCGCTTAGCCCGACGTAAAAGTAGCTGCATTCCTTCAACCAAGCCCATTTTCTCAACCTCAATAGACTCAGCAATCGATCCGATAGCTTGGGCGCGAGTAGTAAGAAGAATGCATCCCTTCCCGTACTTCGGCAAAAAATCGTAAACAAGTTCGACATCGTCAGCGTTATCAAAGATCAGAAGCCAGCCTCCATGATTCTCTAGCCATCGTCTGACAGCTTCAACTATCTTCTTCTGGTCCGGCTCATCCTTTTCTGGCAGTTGCAGTAAGCCTGCTATTGAGACAAAGTCGGAAATCAATGTATCGTAAGTTACAGCCTGGACCCACAGGACGAAGCGATACGCGTCACGGTAGCGGTAGGCATACTCCACGGCGATCTGCGTCTTGCCGACCCCTCCCAGGCCGCTAATGGCTTGCGGCTGGGTGAGTGCTGCTGCTTTCGTCATCGTGAGTTGGTCGTGGAGTCGCTTGAGCACAGAGTCACGTCCAGTGAAAAAAGGGTTGCGCAGATAGGGAACATTCCAGATAGATGGTACTGGTTCTGCTAGCTGCTGTTGTGGTGGTGAAACAGTGGGTGAGAGTTGATGGGTATGGAGGAGCGAGAGCGCTCTTTCGACCGGCTCTCTCGTATCGACCGGGGAGAACGGAAAGAGCCACATGAGCAGAGCGAATACGACAGCCAAGACGGCGAAGACAATCGGCAGAATCGTTGACCAGTCGCCTGCAATGACTCGTCCTGCGCTGAGGATCCAGATCAGTCCACTAGCCATCAGGCAAAGCAAGATGCTTATGCCAATGACCAGGCGTATCCAGAATCTCTTTGTCCGTTTCGGCTTCTGTCCGTGTGGTGTTAGTTGCCGCACGCTCATACCTTGTGTTCCATTTATTTACAGAGGCTACTTGTTTCTGCATTAATGCATGTATTATATGACATGAACGTATGGTAGTGAGGAGTAGCAAGAGAAGATAGCTATTTGGTGTAGTTCGTTTGATGATAAAAGGGAAGAAACTCTGAGAGCCAATGCAGTTGGTAGGGCATCCATCCCGGCTACAGCCAAATAATTTCTCCCCTCACACTCTTTGCCTCATCATCCACATACAACAACCCGATACTGCACCTCGGCTGCCGCCGTCGATCAGTCGCACTCCCCGGATTAAACAACAACTGTCCATCAATATCCTGGTTCCAGGGAATATGGCTATGCCCAAAGATGACACAACGGGCATGGGGAAATTCCTGGCGTGCCACACGCACGCGATTATGTGTATCCCACAGTATATGCACGATACCGATGCGACAGTGCCCAACTACAATCTCGCGTTTAATCGGCAACTCCAGCATCACCTCTTCATGCTCAACATTGCCCTGGACAGCCACGACAGGCGCAAGCGTCTCTAACTCATCTAGCACCGAAAGAATAGAGAGGTCCCCCGCGTGTATGATCAGCTCGACCTCTGCAAAATGCTCCCAGATAGTCTCCGGAAGCTTCTTGAAATGAGGAATGTGCGTATCTGAAATGACGCCAATTTTGTGGATCATGTCCGCTCCAAGCTACAAATATGCCAGCATCATTACTTTACCACAATCCTATTGTTGAGAAAAGATTTGTGCGTACTATAAGCAAAGCAGTAAACGATTTGGCTTCTCCTCCATTTTGCGGTATAGTAGAAGTGATCTCTTTCAGCAACTCTAAAAGGAATGTATATGCGAATTGCGATCATAGCAGACATCCATGGGAATCAGCTTGCACTGGAAGCGGTGCTCGAAGACCTCTCGCACCAATCATCGGTAGATCAACTGGTGATTGCCGGTGACCTCTGCCTGAATGGCCCTTGCCCGCGCGAGGTTCTGGACACAGTTCAAAAGTTGAACTGCCCAGTCATACAGGGCAATGTAGACCTGGAAGTGGTAAACGAGGCGCCGGAGAAGGGCGTGAAGAAACGCACCACGGTTGCCTGGACCCGCGAACAGATTGGACAAACAGGGATTGACTACCTGGCATCTTTACCCTTATCACATCTCATTCCAAACTCCGCTGGCAGCGACCTGCTCATCGTCCATGCGAACCCCTTGAACCTGGAAGATGCCATTTTCCCCAATGCCCTTGACAGTACCTTAGAGCGCTTGCTAGCAGGCATAGCTCCGGGCGTGGGAGCGCTAGCTTTTGGTCACCTCCATATTGCCTACACGCGCCGCTGGCGCCATCTCCTGCTTGTGGATGTCGCGAGTTGCGGCCTGCCACGAGACGAAGACCTACGCGCAGCATACGGCATACTGACCTGGCAAGATGCTGCCTGGAGTGCAGAAATTCGGCGTGTGGCTTACGACGTCAAAACGGTTTTGAAACAGATCAAAAGCTGCGGAATGCCCAACGCTGAGAAACGCATCAAAACACTAGTAGAGGCCAGGTACTAGGGTTATGTAAGAAGGCCCTGGTTGTCCTGGCGCGGTATAGTGCCAGGACAACCAGGGCCTTCTTACTATTCGATTTTTCAATCGTGAAAACTACCCTCCTAAAAAGGATAGAGTAAAGTAAAACAACATTATATGTGTACTAAGTCACAAGATGTGCAGTCACATGTTGCGAGTTGAGTGGAATCACTGACCAGTACAAGAGAAGTGAGCGCCTCCACCGTGACTGCTGTCTCTTCCTCAACCAACGTTTCCAACGTCTCTTCTCCAAGGTAACTCTCCGCATCTCCAACATCAACAAGGTGCAATTCCTGGATGATCGCTCGCAATTCACCCGTTGTCGCCATAAATGTATTGCTCCTCTTTCAATCAAATTTAAATGGTGCAATTGACGATTGGCCCACTTCCATCCATACATCAGGCATCCACCTACATCAATACCGTATGCCAGATGTTCAATAATTATAGATAGTATAAAAAAAGGAAACGCCCTTACAGAATACTATGTAGCACTTCCTATTATTATATACGTTCGGAGGTACTAATTCTCTCTTTCATGTAAGCAAATTGGGCCAAATTGGCCATTAGTTCTATACCTTAGACGCTACGAGTGGCACTTTTTTGCATACCAGCTTCAGCAGAAAAGTGCTATACTGACGTAGGAACAACACACCTACACCAAAGGGATTTGTAGAACGTCCGTGAAAGCAGTAACCTACTACTCTTATGACGATATTCGTGTAGAAAACAGATACATTCCAACCATTACAGACTACGAGTTGCTCGTAAAAGTACATGGCTGTGGACTGTGTGGATCTGACATTCTTAAAATTGTACAGCAAGCACCTCCACCTGTGATTTTAGGTCACGAGCTAACAGGAACTATTGTTGAGATGGGACGAGATGTCACCAATTTTACCGTGGGACAGCGCGTCATTGTTGCTCATCACGTTCCCTGTGGTCACTGTCACTACTGCCGCCACGGCAACTACTCCATGTGTACTTCGTTCAAAACCTCTAACATTGACCCATGCGGTTTTGCCGAATACATTCGTGTCCCCGCGCAACACGTGCAACAAACTACACTCCCACTCCCCGCAACACTCAATGACGAAGCAGGCTCATTCGTCGAACCGCTGGCATGCTGCCTACGCGCCGTCAGGCGCACGCCCCTGCTCTCAGGGGACACCATCGTCGTCCTCGGATTAGGCTCCATCGGCCTCCTCATGCTCCAGGCATTCAAAGCCCTCGCCCCCACGCAAAATGTACGGGCGATCCCTTGCGGTCGCCCTGGTGGGGGATCGGAGGATCTCTTCGCTAATGGCATCGTTCCTGGCGCTCGCCCTGTTGGCAAGAGTCTCCCTGATAGTGAAACCATACGTGTCTATGGTATAGATCTTTTTCCCGAGCGCCTCCAACTCGCGCGCGCGTTGGGCGCGGACGATGCCTTCCTGGCCCCCGCTGACGAGCAAGGCCTTCGCCAGCTCATAGAACCATTGACCGAGGGCCGTGGCGCCGATGCGATTATTATTACTGCGCCAGGAGCGCGTCCGTTCTTACAGGCGATCGCGAGTGTCCGCAAAGGTGGCACAATACACATCTTTGCCGCCCATGCGGCTGCGGTACCCATGAATCTCGCGACGATATATCAACAAGAACTGAGTATTATCACTACCTATTCATCATCACCGGAGGAGCTGCGCATAGCTCTCAATTTACTTAACAGCCGCAAAGTGCGTGTCGAAAGTCTCATCAGCCATCGTCTCCCTTTGGAGCAGTTTGCTGAAGGGGTTGCGCTTACGCAGAAACAAGCGGCTTTGAAGGTCTATTTTCAGATAGCAGGAGAAGCTTAAAATGGCAAGTACACATTACGACGTAGCGGTTATTGGCTCGGGCCCGGGTGGGTATGTTGCTGCTATCCGCGCCGCTCAACTTGGAGCGAAGGTCGCCATCGTCGAAAAACAATACCTTGGCGGCACCTGTCTAAACGTAGGATGCATCCCCTCGAAAGCCATGTTACATATCGCTGCGGTCTTGCACAGCATGTCATCGCTGGGCGAGTTAGGTATCAACCTGCCACAACCGCCCACGTTTGATATGAAACAGGCAGTCGTCTTTAAGGACAAGGTCGTCAAGCGCATGACTGGTGGCGTTGGCACGCTGATGAAGGGCAACAACATCGATGTGTTTGATGGTCTCGGCACGGTAGATGCCTCTCGCACCGTCACTGTATCGAAGAACGACGGTTCAAAAGAGCAATTCAGCGCGGACAAAATCATCCTCGCTACCGGGTCTATTCCGTTCATACCCCCTTTCCCGGGTATCGACGGGCGCAATGTAATGAATAGCGACACCTGCTGGAATCTCCCAAAAACACCCGAAAGCGTTATCTGTGTCGGCGGAGGCGTGATCGGCGTCGAACTGGCCTGTATGTTCAACGCGCTCGGTTCGCAGGTCACTATCGTTGAAATGCTGCCCACTATCCTGGCCCCGGTCGATGAAGAGGTGCGCAAGCTGCTCGTTCGTCTCCTCGGCAAAAGCGGCATCACTATCGTCACGGGAGCCAAAGTGGAATCTATCGCTGACGAAGGCGATATGAAGAAGGTTGTTGCCACTACAGAAAAGGGCCAGGAGACCTTCATCGGGGAGTACGTGTTGATCGCCGTCAGCCGCCGCGCCAATACCAGCGGCCTTGAGCAATTAATAGAGCAGGGCCTTGATAACGATCGCGGACGCGTGCGCGTCAATGAAAAGATGGAGACAAACCTCCCTGGCATCTATGCCGTCGGCGACCTCATTCATGGAGCTGGCCTGGCTCATGTCGCCTCGACCGAGGGCGAGATTGCCTCCGCTAATGCCACAGGTCACCAGGCGGTCATGGACTACAGCGTTGTGCCAAATCCCATCTACACCTTCCCTGAAGTCGCCTTTGTCGGGCTGACGGAGGCTCAAGCGAAAGAGAAATATCCCGAAGCCCGCGTAGAACGCTTCCCGTGGTCCGCTAACGGCAAGGCCGTCGCCGGTGGCGAGACCGACGGCTTCACCAAGGTGATCATCGGTAAATACGGCGAGATACTGGGCGCCCATATCATCGGCCCGGACGCTACCAACCTGATCAGCGAATACTCCGTGGCTATGCGCGGCGAACTCACCGTCGACGAGATCACCGAAACCATCCATCCCCATCCAACCCTAAGCGAGGGCTTGCGCGAAGCCGTCCTGGCCGCCGAGGGCCGCCCGATTCACATCCCGCCCAAGAAATCTCTGGCAAGGACAAGGTAAAATACCCCGTTCACATGAAGGTGTCCTGGAGGGGCGCAACTGATTGCGCCCCTCCAGGACACAATCCAACGCTCGCACCCTAACCATCTCGTATCTCGTAGGGGCGGGAGAGGACGTGGAGAGGAGTGGGGACGCTTGCGTCGCCCTCGTCCTCCTGCCTCCCCCACTTCCTCACCTTATTTCACCAAATCCCCTCCGATCTAAAATAGAATTCCCCACATCACAAACACACCTAATTCTTGTCCACATATGCTATAATCAACAATCATCACATCTCATTGTGGCTTAAAATGAACAGGGGGCACACCATGACAACCAATCAACCACTCTCCCTCTTCATCAGCAGCAAAATGACCGAACTCGCCACCGAAAGACGGGCCATTCAAGCCGCACTATCCCAATATAAAATGCATGGCTGGCTCTGGGAAAAAGATGCGGGCGCGCGCCCCGAACCCATCGACAGCACCTATCTGAAAGAAGTGGAAGCCTGCGATCTCTACATTGGCCTCTTCTGGCTTGGCTACGGCCCCTACACCATCGAAGAATATGAGCACGCCCGCAAGCACCATAAAAAATGCCTCGTCTACGAAAAGTATGTAGATATTGATCAGCGTGACCCGCAATTGCAAGCTTTCCTGGACGAAATCCAACAGGTGAAGAATCGCGTCGGCCTGACTGTCTGCCGTTTCGAGACAGCAGAGAAACTGGCTGCGCAGGTGCAGGAAGACGTAATACGGCTGCTCACAACCACTTTTCGTGAGAGTCGTCAGCAGCCCGGCACTTCACAGGACAAGCGCTGGCGTCCACCAAAACCACCAGTATTTGAAAAGGCATTTGTTGGCCGACATGACAAATTGGACGAACTGATCACTCATCTCTCCAAAGGTCAAAGTGTAGCTATCACGGGCAAAACCACAGCCAAAACAACCAGTGCCACGCTCCAGGGCATGGGCGGCATCGGTAAAACCTATCTCGCCTACAAACTGGCAACGGACACTCAAAACACTTTCCTTGCTGGAGTTATCTGGCTCGAACTAGGACCAAAGGTGACCGACGAGGCTGGTGCCCAGGTACCTTTGCTCAGATTGGCAGGCTACATCCCCGATTATGTACCGCCTTCTGGCCAGTTGTATCCAGAACAGGTTGCAGCCCTCATCGAAGAAATGACACAGGAGCCGCTGCTGGTAGTCTTCGATGACGTCTGGCACCAGGCCCCCCTACGTTTCCTGGCACGCGCACTACCAGCCAATGCTGTACGCCTTGTGACAACACGCTACGCCAACATCGCGCAGATGCTAGGTGGGAAAATGGTCACGCTAGACCGCTTGACGCCCGAAGACGGCCTGGCTCTGCTCGAAGACCGCTTGGATTGTCAGGGCGAGCCAGCATACCGCACCGACCTGGAAAACCTGGTCGCCTTGCTCGATGGCCATGCACTCGCACTGGACATTACCGCCGCCTTGATAAAAAAAAGATCTGCCCGGGAGCACGCTGTGCATATGGTGCTGGAAAACTTGCGGCAGGGCATTGGTCAGGGTAAATTGAATATCCTGGTGTTACCACCAAGCGAGGAGCGCGACGAAAACCTGGAAAAATCGCTTGCGCTCAGCTATGAACGGATGAATGAAGAGCAACAAAGCCGTTTCCGAGCGTTAGGCGTGTTCGCTCCTGAGTCACCCATCGCCGTAGAAGCGGCTGCCGCTGTTTGGAGCGTGGATAACCTGGATGGAGCACAAAATGCTCTGCTCGAGTTAGTTGACCTGGCCTTGCTTAGCGAGGTTTTAGAGACAAGTACAGATCACATCTCTTATCGTCAACATGGCCTTCTGCGCGTTTATGCGCGTGCTCTACTAGAAACGGCAGGTGAGTTTCATAACACCTGTATAGCACATGCACAATTCTATACAAACATGGCATGGCATGCCGAAACGGCTAATCCTAGAGATTATCCTCTGTTAGAGCAACATTTCCTGAATCTCCAGGCAGCCCTGGAATGGGCCGTTGACCACCAACCCGAGTTGTTCGCGCGGTTGATGGACGGGGTAAAACAATTTCTTCGCTTGCGCGGTCAATTAGCACTACTTGAAACATATCTTCCTAAAGCAATTACCGCAGCCTCAGCAATAGGGAGCATAATTCGACAGGCCAATCTGCTCAGGAGCTTGGGGGACTTAGAGAGTCGCCTCGGCAACCTCGATCAAGCTCGTTCCCACTATGATGCCGCCTTGCCCCTCTATCGCGCTGAACGCAACCGCCTGGGCGAAGCCAACCTGCTCAGGAGTTTGGGGGACTTAGAGAGTCGCCTCGGCAACATCGATCAAGCTCATTCCCACTATGATGCCGCCTTGCCCCTCTATCGCGCTGAACGCGCCCGCCTGGGCGAAGCCAGTATATACACGAACCTTGGATATCTATTCCTGGCACAAGAAGATCAGATCCGGGCTAGAACATATTATGAGCTAGCTTTACCTCTGTTCGTTGCCGAGCGTGAACCGATTGGGCAGGCTAATACCCTTATCGATCTGGGCCGCATACGCTTTAAACAAGGAGAATATGAGCAAGGAATGCAGGATATTCAAGAGGCGGCAAGATTGTACCATTTTGTTAGGGAAGAGGAGTGGGCAAGCCGCGCAGAGCAATACCTCGTCGAGATGCGTTCACAAATGGAAGAGCTTGAATAGAACATACATACCTCTTCCTTTTCTCTCCCTTCCTCCCCTCTTCCCCCAATTCCTGTATCATCTCCTGTTTTATTAAACGTATAAATACATATAGATACATATTGATACATTTTGACATGCATCAGCTATACCTCATATAAAAACAGCAAGTGAGGATACACAACCGGTGGGCGCAACGAGAAATAGAATTCCGACCACGCGTACTTTTCGCATGTGGCCAGCAGGTATCATCTCATCGATCTGCCTATTGATCGCCATATCTGTAGGCATGTGGTATACTCCCGTTCTGCTCACTGACATAGCATCACACCTTCTTCATTCTACCAAACACGCTCATGTCTTCGCTGCCGATTCAACCAATCCCGTCCCGCTAAAGTATCAACTGGCAACGGAAGCCACGGCACAGCAGTATATGACGGCCTTCCTCGATCACCACTATAGCACGATGTGGTCGCTGCTCCATCCTCAGGTACAGGCTGTATGGCCCGGCGAAGCAGCCTTTACCACGTACTGGCAAAACCGCTTCAAGGATTACACCCTCCAGCGTTTTGTATTGGGTAACGTACACTGGCTCCCCCACTGGGTCAACCCCGAGACCATGATCGTCTATAACCAGGTACTTGAATTGCCTGTCTCCCTCCAACTTGTGCCAGATCAGGCGCTGCAACAACATCCCCTTGCTCCGCCAGAGGATGCACACCCGAACCAGCTCTTCCAGAACCTTCCCTTTATAGTTGAAAGAGTAGCCAGTCCTGAAAAGGGTACAACCGCGCGTTGGCTCGTCCTCTCTGGCGGCCCCGTCGACCTGGAGGCGCCTATCTTGCCGCCACTGCAACCGACTTTTATCACCGTGCAGGTTCCTATTCTCATGTATCATCATATTTCCCCTGTCGTGCCCCCAACGGCCCTTGGCATGAGCTTGACGGTTACTCCAACAGCTTTCGGCAAACAACTGGACTACCTCAAGCAGCAGGGATATCACACTATCACGTTTAACCAGTTATTTGACGCGCTCTACTACGGTGGACCCTTGCCGCATCACCCAATAATTCTCACCTTCGATGATGGCTACAATGATGCTTACCACTTCGCACTCCCCATCTTAGAGGCACATGGCTACAGCGGCATGTTCTACATTATCACGGGGAAAGTTGGCTGGGCCGCCTACCTGAATTGGAAGCAGATTCGCACCATGCTCGCCGCGGGCATGCAGATTGGCTCACACACGGTCCACCACGTCGATATGGGCAGTCTGCTCATGTATTCCACAGCTCTGGCTCAGCACGAGCTACAGGCATCGCAGACCGTTCTGCAAAATCACCTTGGCATAGCCATCCAACAATTCTGCTACCCCTCCGGCGAGCCATTCCGCAATGGCACCCTTTGGGCTCAGCAGCAAATCGTATCCCTATTAGCCGCAGACGGCTACATCGGCGCCACCACCGATCCCGGCATATCTGGCATCATCCAGCAAAGCCTATCCCCCTTTGTCCTGCTGCGCATCCGCGTCGACGGCCGCTCCACCCAGCAATTCTTCATCTACACCCTTCCCTGGTAATACTAAAATGTACGGGCTGGGCTTGCCCCTGCCCTGTTCGCTCCTCCTCTGCCTCACCTCACTCGCCCCCCAAAAAACTATTTACATTCCCCTCCCAATATGGTATCATCTAACTTGCCCAGGGGATGTAGCTCAGCTGGAAGAGCGCGACAATCGCACTGTCGAGGCCAGGGGTTCGAGCCCCCTCATCTCCACCTAATCTCTGTGCCATCGCACAACACTGCTGACATATAACGTATATAGTAGGGATGACCCTTGCGGTCATCCTTGGGGCGGGGTCTGGCCTGGCACCCTTAAATGCCTTGCAAATCGCAAAGCCTTATGGTATAGTATACGCAAGTTACAGACAAAAGCTTTGAGCAGGAGTAGTAGGTCAATGTGCACTCAGAGAGTAGCCGGGTGGTGCAAGGCTACAAGCCAATTCGACTGAACTCGCCTGTGAGCAATAAGTGTGAAGTTACTATCCAATAGTACCTGGAAAAGAACGTAGCACTTGTCGGGACGCCCGTTATAGCGTACAATGAGTGTACATCAATCGACTCGGTACAGTAGCACATATGGGCCTGTAGCGCAGCTGGAAGAGCGCATCCATGGCATGGATGAGGTCAGGGGTTCGAGCCCCCTCAGGTCCACTACATGTACGGGCAGGGCTTGCCCCTGCCCTACTTCCTTACTTGAGAAACATTGATGACAAATCAGGGTGGTACCACGGAATAGCCTTTCGTCCCTCGCGGATGAAAGGTTTTTTTATCGTATTATTCGTTTTTTCTGTTTTTTACTAGCTCAACGGTGATGAGGAACATGTCATGATTACACGCACGAAGTACAATCCAAAAGAAATTGAAGCGAAATGGCAAACACAGTGGGAGACTGAACAACTCTATCATGCCCCCGATAACTCACCTAAACCCAAATTCTATCATCTCGTTATGTTTCCCTACCCTTCCGGTGACCTGCATATGGGCCACTGGTATAACTACTCGCCCTTTGACGCCTATGGGCGCTTCAAGCGCATGCAGGGCTATAATGTCATGCAGCCCATTGGCTTCGACGCCTTCGGACTGCCCGCCGAGAATGCCGCCATCAAACGCGGTGTACAGGCGCGTACCTGGACCCTGGCAAACATCGACAAGATGCGCACGCAACTGCGCCTGATGGGCGCTCAATGGGACTGGCAGCGCGAAGTCGTCACCTGTCTGCCCGACTACTACAAGTGGACGCAGTGGCTGTTCCTGCAATTCTACAAGCATGGCCTGGCCTATCGCACCAAAGCGCCTGCAAACTGGTGTCCCAGTTGCAATACAGTCCTGGCGAACGAGCAGGTGCTGGCCGATGGCACCTGTGAACGCTGTGGCAGCACCGTCATTCGTAAAGAGATTGACCAGTGGCTGCTGAAAATCACCGATTACGCTGAGCGCCTGCTGGATTTTCTTGTGGAAGATTGGCCCGAAAAGACCATGACCATGCAGCGCAACTGGATCGGGCGCAGCGAAGGGGCCGAGATACGCTTTATGGCCGAGATCGCTGGAAAACAGGCAGAGATTCCCGTCTTCACCACTCGCCCTGACACGATCTATGGCGTCACATTCTTCGTACTGGCTCCCGAACACCCGTGGGTTGAGAAGATAACGACATCCGCACAGAAGGCGCAGGTGGATGCCTACATAGACCAGGCAAAGCGTATGACCGAGATCGAGCGCACCAACGCGGAGAAGGAGAAAACAGGCGTCTTTACAGGCAGCTATGTGACCAATCCCGTTAACGGCGAAAAGGTTCCGGTCTGGATCGCTGACTATGTGCTGATGGGCTATGGCGCTGGCGCGATTATGGGTGTACCGGCGCACGACCAGCGCGACTTTGAGTTTGCGCGCAAGTTCAATATACCCATTCGTGAAGTCATCCGCGCCGAAGATGAGGCGCCGAGCGATCCCGCGACATGGACAGAGGCCAAAAAGCACCTGGGTGTGATGGTTAACTCTGGCCCGTTCGATGGCACACCTGCCGACGAAGCCATTGCTAAAGTGACGAAGTACATTGAGGAACAAGGCGTGGGCAAGTCTATGGTTACCTATCGCCTGCGCGACTGGCTGATCAGTCGGCAGCGCTATTGGGGCGCGCCCATACCCATCGTCTACTGTCCAAAGGACGGCACGGTACCCCTGCCAGAGGAGCAGCTGCCAGTCTGGCTGCCCGAGCACGTCGAGTTCAAGCCGACCGGTGAGTCGCCGCTGCGCTATGAACCGGAATTCCTGAATACGACCTGTCCGGTATGTGGAGGTCCCGCGACCCGCGAGGCAGATACGCTGGATACCTTTATCTGCTCATCCTGGTACTTCCTGCGCTATGTCGACCCGCACAATAGCGAGCAGGCCTGGAGCACTGAGGAGATGAAACGCTGGCTGCCTGTCGATCAGTACGTCGGCGGCGTCGAGCATGCCATTCTGCACCTGCTGTACGCGCGTTTCTTTGTGAAGGCTCTGCATGACATGGGCCACCTGGACTTTGATGAACCATTTACGCGCCTGTTCCACCAGGGTATGGTGCTGGGTTCTGACGGGCAAAAGATGTCTAAGTCACGCGGCAACGTAGAGTCACCCGATAAGTACGTCGCCAAATATGGTGCGGATACTATTCGCTGCTATATGATGTTTATCGGACCATTCGATGCTGGCGGTTCCTTCAGACCCGACAATTTAGAAGGCGTTTGGCGCTTCCTGAATCGCTTCTGGAGCGTGATAAATGACAACTGGATCACGGGTAAGGGTAGCGATAAAGAGACCAGCGAAAGTAAAGCAATCGAGCGCCTGCGTCACAAGACTATCAAGCGCGTCACAGAAGATCTGAGCAACTTCCGCTTCAACACGGCACTGGCAGCGCTGATGGAGTGTAATAATGTCCTGGTGAAGCAGCAGCACGAACCTGTGGCTCAGACCAGAGCGTATCGCATGGCCCTGGAATCGATGATGCAACTGCTGGCACCTATGGCTCCGCACATCACCGAAGAGCTGTGGCACATCACCGATCATACCGGCAGCATTCACACGACCATCTGGCCAATCTATGACGAGGAGATGACGCAGGATGAGACGTTCACCCTGGTTATTCAGGTCAATGGCAAAGTGCGCGAACGCATTGAGGTTCCTGCCACCATCAGCGAAAATGAGGCTCGCAGCGTGGCCCTGGACAACCCGAGAGTAGCTTCATTTGTCGGTGACAACACCATTCAGAAAATCATTTATATCCCTGGCCGCCTGGTCAACATCGTAGTGCGCAACTCATAGCCAACCAGTTAAACGAGCCAGGGTCAGCCTTTTCCCTTAGAAAGGCAGGCCCTGGCTCGTTTTCTTTTTCAGGTGCTCTTTTTTGTAACCTGCCAACGTTGTTACAGGAAAGAGCCAGAAAGCCCCCATCTTTCTAAGCGG
>JRHI01000161.1_pt1 | contig 74670 bp, 67 predicted proteins | sample 215371 | NCBI WGS metagenome assembly JRHI01 (sample SAMN02929681, study PRJNA255918) | sediment metagenome | biome: cave system; feature: Ice Cave; material: Sediment; isolation source: sediment from deep within a dark volcanic ice cave with no known source of... ... | reverse complement strand
CCTCGATGGCGCCGCCATCACCATCCTGGCTGTCCATCAACACCAGCACGGCAAGCCTCACCCGGAGGGCTATCTGCGCGCCAGCACTGAGCTGGGAGTGCTGCCGGTTGGATTGGCCGAGCCGAGCACTAAGCATGCGTCCGCGATGGCAGAGCGCCGGCCGCAAGGCGGGCTTCTCCTCACACGCGCGGGGAACCGAGGTTGGCGTGCTCGCATGGTGGCGGGACTTCTCCTTCGACCGCGGCCGGCTCGTAGCAGCAGTCGAGGAGTTGACTCCCCAGCCGGCGGCAACTGAGAAGTGTTGCGGACCGAGCAGTCCACTTTGGTGGGGCGAAACGGACCCGGTGGCCCCCGCACTGGCGTATTACGTCTGACCAGCCTGCTGCGCCGCGCCCGTTTTGCCGGCCGCATCGCCACCGGCGGTGAGCAGGCCGAGCGCGGTCTCCTCGTCGGTGACGAGGTGGTTGAAATAGCCCGCCCGCGCGGCGGCGAGGATGCTCGGGATCTTCGGCGCACCGGCCGCCAGCGCAATGGTCACGGGGATTTCACGCAGCTGCTCAAGCCGCGTGGCGATCATCCGCTCGGAGCCGGGAAAGCGGATCGGTTCGCCTTCGGCGTCGTAGAAGCGCCCGCAGATGTCGCCGACGGCGTGGCGCAGCGCGTCGGTGCGCTCGGGCACGAAGCGCGGCAGGGTGGTGCGGGTCGACAGGGGCGCCCCCACTCCGACCACGGCGGCCCGGGCCGAGTTCCACAGTCTGAGGACCCGCTGCACCGAAGGATCGTCCATGAGTTGCTGGTGGAGGCGGGGCTGGGGCAGCGCGGGAGCGTAGAGGAAGACCGGGGCGCCCCCGACGCGTTCGGCGATCTGGCGAGTCAGTTCGTTGGTCGCATACCAAGCCTCCGGTTCGTCCTGGCCACCGAGCGTGGGCGCGAGCATCACTCCTGGCAGCGAGGGGAGCTCGCTCTGGGCCGCCTCGTAGATCGAGCGGCCCGAGGAGATAAGCAGAGCGTCGCCACGGGTCAGGCCGGCACCGGTCAGCGCGCCGGCCAGCCCCCGCGCGAACACGTGGCCGAGCGCCCGCGAGCCGAGTGCTGAGAGATGGACCGCGGCGAGGCCGAGCGCATCGCGCAACTGCTCGGCCAAGGCGTCGCGGCCCTCTTCGCGGGGGGCGACCACCTCGATGCGCACGATGCCCTGGCGCCGCGCTTCGGCGAGCACGCGGCTGACCGTCGTGCGGCTCGTCCCGAGCCGGGAGGCGATTTCGGCCTGGGTGGCGTCCTCGAGGTAGTACAGCCGCGCCGCTGCGTGCATCAGCGCGCCCGAGAACTTTCCTCGGTTCAGGTCCTCGGTGGTCACAGCGACAGCTTGGTGGTGGGAGTGCATTCTGGCAGTGTGAACATTTGTGCTGGACAAACGTGCAAGCTCCGGTTAGGGTACTCCCCCAACGAGACGGAGAACAGGCTGTGAGTGAGCAGATGCAGGCCGTCGTGTGTCACGGACCCCGTGATTACCGGCTCGAGGAGGTCTCCAAGCCGAAGGTTGAGGCCGGACAGGTGCTCGTCCGTGTCGAGGCGGTGGGCATTTGCGCCAGCGACCTGAAGTGCTACGACGGCGCGGCCAAGTTCTGGGGCGACGAGACCCGTCCTGCCTGGGCAGAGACAGAGGTGATCCCCGGCCACGAGTTCGTCGGCGAGATCGTGGATCTGGACGAGCGCGCGGCCGCGCATTGGAACGTCGCCCTCGGTGACCGGGTGGTGTCGGAGCAGATCGTGCCGTGCTGGGAGTGCCGATACTGCCTGCGGGGCCAGTACCACATGTGCCGCCCCCACGACATCTACGGCTTCAAACGGCGTACTCCGGGCGCGATGGCCCCGTTCATGGTCTATCCCGTCGAGTCGCTCGTGCATCGGGTGGCCAAGCATCTCGAGCCGGCCCACGCCGCCTTTGTCGAGCCTCTGTCCTGCTCGCTGCACGCTGTCGAGCGCGCCGATATCCGCTTCGGGGACGTCGTCGTCGTGGCCGGTTGCGGACCGATCGGTCTGGGCATGGTCGCCGGGGCGTCGGCCAAGCATCCCGGCTCCGTGATCGCCCTGGATCTCGAGGATGACAAGCTTGCCCTCGCCTCCGCTTGCGGCGCCGACCTGGCCCTGAACGTCGCCCGTGACGACATCGCCGGCGAGGTGGCGCGGCTTACCGACGGCTACGGCGCCGACATCTACCTTGAGGGCACCGGCCACCCTGCCGCCGTCGCGCAGGGCTTGAGCCTGCTGCGCAAGCAGGGCACGTTCGTTGAGTACAGCGTCTTCAAGGACGACGTCACCACCGACTGGAGCGTTATCTCCGACGATAAAGAGCTCGACGTCCTCGGGGCTCATCTCGGCCCTAATTGCTGGCCGACGGCGATCGCGATGATCGAGTCGGGACGGCTCCCGATGGACCGTATCTGTACCCACCAGCTCCCGCTCGCCGAGTTTGAGCATGGGCTGGAGCTCGTCCGCGATAGCTCGCGCTCGATCAAGGTCTCGCTGATCCCTGCATGAGCGGACCGCTCACCCACCAAAGGAGGACCGTCGTGAGTAGAAGCCTTCGTCTCATCGTTACCGCATTGGTGAGCGTGCTCGCCGCCGCGGCGGTCGCCGCGTGCGGCAACAGCGTGAAGGGCTCGGGCGGGAGCTCGAGCAGTGGATCGGGCGGCGGTGCCAAGTCGACCTCGGGCTCCAAGGTCGCGTTCCTGATGCCCGATGAGGCCTCGACGCGCTATGAGCTCTACGACCATCCGTTGTTCGTCACGCGCATGAAGCAGCTGTGCCCCAGCTGCCAGGTGCTCTACCAAAACGGCAATGGGAGCGCTTCCACTCAGCAGAACCAGATGCAGTCGGTGATCACCCAGGGCGCCAAGGTGATAGTGCTCGACCCGGTCGACGCGACCGCACTGGCCTCCAGTGTCCAGCAGGCGCTGGCGCGCGGAATCAAGATCGTCTCCTACGATCGGCCGTTCCCAAAACTCCACACCAGCTTTTACGTTTCATTCAATAATGAGCGGATCGGCAAGCTGATCTCGAGCTCCTTGGTCGACCACCTAAAGCGCACGGGTGCGGTGAGCAAGGGCGGGATCCTGATCGTCAACGGCTCCCCGACCGACGCGGCGGCAGGCCTGATCAAGAAGGGCATCCACGAGGGTGTGGACCCCAGCGGGATCAAGGTTCTGGCCGAGTACGACACGCCGATGTGGACCCCGTCCTTGGCCCAGAACTGGGTCTCAGGTCAGATCTCGCGCTTTCATTCCAAGATCATCGGCGTCGTCGCCGCCAATGACGGCACCGGTGACGCGTCCATCGCCGCGTTCAAGGCGGCAGGCGTGACGCCGGTCCCGCCAGTCACCGGCAACGACGCCGTCACCGCGGCGGCGCAGCTGATCGTCGCGGGAGATCAGTACAACACGATCAACAAGCCGATCCACATCGTGGCGACCGCTGCCGCCAATGCCGCCTACGACCTCCTACAGGGCAAGACGTCGACCCCGAACGCGACCGTGTTTGGGACCCCGTCGGACATCTTCACCCCGTTTGTGGTCACCCAGAAGAACATCAAGCAACAGCTGATCGACAGCGGCCTGCAGAAGGCCTCGGCCGTGTGCACCTCGACCTACGCAGCCGCCTGCGCCAAGCTCGGCATCAAGTAGGCGGCCGCGATGAGCACGACCACACAGCAACGCCCGGTCCTTTCTCTCCGGGGGATCAACAAGCGCTTCGGCGCGGTGGCCGCGCTCACCGACGTGAACCTCGACGTGCCCTCGGGGCACGTCGTGGCTCTCGTCGGCGACAACGGGGCGGGCAAGTCCACCCTGGTCAAGGTCCTTGCCGGAGTGCATGCTGCGGACTCGGGCACGGTCAGCTTCGAATCCGAGGCAGTGCAGATCCGCAGCCCAGCCGCCGCGCAGGCGCTGGGGATCGCCACCGTCTATCAGGACCTCGCGCTGTGCGAGAACCTCAACGTAGTCGAGAACCTGTTCCTCGGCCACGAGTTACGCCCGGCCATGCTCGACGAGGTGGCGATGGAGCTCCGCGCCTGGGAGCTGCTGCGCGAGCTGTCGGCCAAGATCCCCACCGTCCGCATCCAGGTCGCATCGCTGTCCGGCGGTCAGCGCCAGGCGGTGGCGATCGCCCGCTCGCTGCTCGGCGACCCCAAGCTGATCATCCTCGACGAGCCCACCGCGGCCCTCGGGGTCTCGCAGACCGCGGAGGTGCTCAAGCTCGTCGAGCGGCTCCGAGAGCGCGATCACGCCGTGATCATGATCTCGCACAACATGGCCGACGTGATGGCCGTCGCCGATGAGGTCTGCGTCCTCCGGCTCGGGCGCAACAACGGGACCTTCCGGGTCGAGGAGACCAGCCAGGAGGAGATCATCGCCGCGATCACCGGCGCCGCCGACCACACGGACGGGCTGACCATGCCCCCGTCCACCGATACCGAGGAGGCGACGAAGTCGTGACCCCGGTCAAGCCCCCCCCCACTCGCCACCGAGCTCACCGACGAGCGCCTAGTCCCCGGAGAGGGCCTTGCCGCCTCGGGCCGGGTGCTCATGGATCGGATCCGCTCCGGCGAGCTGGGGGCCCTGCCGGTGATCGTCGGCCTGATCATCATCTRCGCCGTCTTCGAGGTCCTCAACCCGGTCTTCCTCCAGGCCGACAACTTCGTCAACCTGCTGCTGGAGGCGGTCCCGACTGGGGTGATCGCGCTCGGCATCGTGTGCGTGCTGCTGCTCGGCCAGATCGATCTGTCGGTCGGCTCGGTGAGCGGCCTGGCCGCGGCCCTGACCGCAGTGCTCTACGTCAACCACGGCATGCCGGTGATCCTCGCCCTGCTCATCGCGATCGCGGCCGGCTCAGCGATCGGCCTGCTCTACGCCTTCGTCTTCAACCGCTTCGGAGTGCCGAGCTTCGTCATCACGCTCGCCGGTTTGCTCGCCTTCGAGGGCGCGCAGCTGTGGTTGCTGGGCAGCATCGGGGCGATCAACTTCCCCTTCAACTCGGCGCTGGTCAAGTTCGCGCAGCTGGACTTCGTCCCCGAGCCGCTGGCCGTGGTCTTCGCCCTGCTGGCCTCCGGCGGGCTTTTCGTGACCGGCTTCCTGCGCGCGCGGCGCCGACGTGCCGCCTCGCTGTCGGCCCAGTCCCTGAAGCTGCTGCTGACCCGCAGCGTCATCCTCGGGGCGCTGCTGATCGCCGCCGTCATGTACCTCGCCACCGACCGTGGCGTGGGCTGGATGTTCGTGTTCTTCCTCGTCCTCGTGATGGTCATGCACTACGTGTTCAGGCGAACGAAGTTCGGCCGCTCCATGTACGCTGTCGGCGGCAACGCGGAGGCCGCGCGGCGAGCCGGCATCAACGTCCGCCGGATCTACCTCGGCGCGTTCGTGCTCTGCTCGACCCTGGCCGCGGTCGGTGGCATCCTCGACGCCGCGCGGCTGGCCGCCGCCAACCAGCAGTCGGGCGCGGGAGATGTCAACCTCAACGCGATCGCGGCCGCGGTGATCGGCGGCACCAGCCTATTCGGCGGCCGCGGGTCGGCGGTCTCGGCGCTGCTGGGAATCTTCGTCATCACCGCGATCACCAACGGCCTGACGCTGCTGAACCTCTCCTCCTCCTACCGCTTCATGATCACCGGCGGCGTGCTGCTGCTGGCCGTCGCGGTCGACTCGCTCGCCCGCCGGTCGCGCGCCTCCTCGGGCCGGGCCTAGCCGAGCGTGGCGCAGCGACTGCTCGGCGTCGACATCGGCACCGACTCGGCCAACCGGGTCCTCGTTACGCCAACGGGCGAGGTCCAGCGGAAGCTGACCCGTTGCGTTGACGATCATTGCAGCCTTGAAGCACGATCTCATCGGCGATCTACTACGCGAACGCGATCAGCGAGGGAAATCGACTCTGGCCCCTCCGCAGGACAAGAGCGCTGCTTCGATTGGGGAGGAGCGCGTGGCCGAGCTTGTGTCAGCGGATTCAAGCACCGTCAAGCCCGCGCCCGGAGTGGTTGCCCGAGCCGTGAGCCCACAACTATCGCGGGTCCAAATGGCACTCTAAACTAGCTGTTTGCAGGGCAAACCTGAGCGCCCCCGGCAGGATTCGAACCTGCGACCCACGGCTTAGAAGGCCGTCGCTCTGTCCAACTGAGCTACGGGGGCTCGCAAACAGGGAGACTGTAGACGTGTCGGGGGGGAGATTTCGGCCGTGGGGGATCGTGGCGATCGTGATTGCCACAGTCATTGGCGCGCCAGCGGGATCCAGCGGGTCGGCGACATGGCACCATCGCCTCGAACACGCGGCCGCGTGCGCGGTCCCGGGCGCCGGCGAGCCGATCGACCAGATCTGGCGTCCGGACATGGGCGCCGCGCTCGCCTATGCCCGGCATCGCGCAGGAGACATCACGTTTGCCGTGCGCACTCCGGGTCGCTTCTATGGCTATCGCGCCGACCACGTGGAGTGGTCGGCGAGCGTGGTCAAGGCGATGCTGATGGTCGCCTACCTGGACCAGCGGGCGGTGGCCGGGCGGCCGTTGAATGGCTATGACACCTCGCTGCTGGTTCCGATGATCACGCGTTCGGACAACCGCGCGGCCTCCACCGTCGACAGCATCGTCGGCAATGCCGGCCTCCAGACGCTGGCCGCCAGGGTGGGGATGACACACTTCGTTGCGGTCGCGCAGCCGTGGGGCGAGACCCAAATCACCGCGCGCGATCAGACGAAATTCTTCTTGTACATCGACCGGTACCTCGCGCCGCGCCATCGCTCGTTCGCGACCCGTTTGCTCGCCTCGATTACGCCGTCCCAGCGCTGGGGCATCGGCGAGGTTGCGCCCCTCGGATGGCAGCTCTTCTTCAAGGGCGGCTGGGGCTCGGGCACCGGCCTGCTGGACCATCAGGTCGTCCTGCTGACGCGCGGATGCGCACGGGTGTCACTCGCCGTGCTGTCCATGTATGACGGCTCGCATGACTATGGCAAGGCGACTCTGCGCGGGATCTTCGCGCGCTTGCTCGCGCGGTTTCCGACCGGCGTGCCGCTGTACCCCGTGGTCGACGGAGCTCACTATTCAGGCGTCCTCGTCGGGGACACCAGCTCCCGCCGATCTCAGCCCGGTGGCACGGCCGTCGACGGCGTCAGCTTCCGCACCTCGGGCCACGGCCGACGCGTCCGCGGATTTCAGCTCACGCTGGTCAACGATTTGAAGGACACCTGTCCTGCCGGCAAGCTGGCGCCACTGCGCCTCGAGAGCATGACCCCCGACCCGCGCGGGCGATTCGCCACCCAGGGCAGCCGGAGCGCGTTCCGGTACGCGGTGTCCGGCCGATTTCTGTCCCGCCACCGAGCCGCCGGCACCGTCACCGAGGCTGACATCGACCCACTGACGCAACAGGTCACCTGTCAATTCCGGGCCAGCTGGCTGGCCCGGGTGATCAAGCCCGAGCGGCCTTCGCTGCCAACCGGGTAGAAAAATCGGGGCGCCCGGATTTGAACCGGGGACCTCCTCGCCCCAAACGAGGCGCGCTACCAGGCTGCGCTACGCCCCGCGCAGAGCCAAGTCTACCGCGAGGCCGTTGGCGGCGCGGCGGATGGCCGGCGGAGCAGTGAAGTAGCCTCCGGAGCCGCCATGGCCGAGATCCAGCCTCTGCGTGCCCTCCATTACGACCCCGCGCTGACCGGGGGCCTCCAGCCGGTCGTCTCGCCTCCCTACGACGTCATCGATGCGGACCAGCGGGCCCAGCTGGAAGCCAGATCGCCCTACAACGTCGTCCGCGTCGATCTGCCGCAGGCCGATGGGGATCCGTATGGCGCGGCCGCGCAGCTGCTGTTGCGTTGGCGGGCGCAGGGCGTGGTCGTGCGAGACGACGAGCCTGCGCTGTGGCCGCTCGAGCAGGACTACATCGGTCCCGACGGACGGGCGCGGACGCGGCGCGGCTTCCTCGCCCGGGTCCGGGTGGAGGACTATGGCGCGGGCCGAATCCGGCCCCACGAGCGAACCCATCCCGGTCCGAAAGAAGACCGCTTGCGGCTGACCCGTGCGACGAAGGCCAACCTGTCCCCGATCTTCTCGCTGTTCTCGGATCCCTCGGGAGCGGCTTGGGGAGCGCTGTCCGAGACCACTCAGGCGCCGCCGTTCGCCCGGACGGAGGACGACGACGGCACGGTGAACCGGCTGTGGCGAACGGCCGAGCCGGCGGTCATCGCGGCGGTTTCTGGGGCGCTACAGGATGTGGAGCTGCTGATCGCCGACGGTCACCACCGCTACGAGACCGCGCGCGCGTACGCGGAGGAGGTCGGGGGCGATGGCCCCCACCGCTATGTCCTCATGTGCCTCGTCGCCCTCCAGGATCCGGGGCTGACCGTGTTTCCGACCCACCGCCTCGTGCGGGGCCTCAAGCCAGATCAGCACGAGAGACTCGCGAGCGCCCTGCGGCGCGACTTCGAGATCGAGCCGCTGGCCGACGTCGCTGGACTCCCGCCGAGGGCCTCCGACCAGGTTCAGATCGGATACATCGACGCCCATTTCCGCCGCCCGTACATGCTCAGGTTGAAGGACCCAGCGATCGCCGACAAGGCTCTGAGCAACCACGCGGGGCCGTACCGGCGACTGGACACCGCGGTGCTCGAGGCCCTGATCCTCAAAGGCGCCCTCGAGATGACCGATCAGGACATCGATCACCTCAGCGGCCTCGGCTACGCGCGGGATGAGGCCCAAGCCCTGGAGTTCGTCGAAAGCGGGGAATATGACGCTGCCTTCTTCATGGCGCCGACGCCGATCGAACACGTCCAGGCGGTGGCCGCAGCAGGCGAGAGCATGCCTCCCAAGTCGACGTACTTCTTCCCCAAGGTCCCCACGGGGCTGCTGTTCAACCCACTCGCCGAATAGCTCAATCGCCGGCGCTACGATGCGATCTGCGATCTGCGCTACGCCAACCAAGAGGATCAGCCAATGAAGGCCACTGCTCACCGCATCACCCCCACCGCGTTCGCGCACCGGGTCGACGTTCGCAACCATCAGCTGACCGCGGACGAGCCCGTCGAGCTCGGTGGCGACGACGAGGGGCCAAGTCCCCAGGAGTTGCTCGCGGCCAGCCTGGCATCGTGCACCGCGGTGACCATGGAGATGTATGCCAGACGGAAGGGGTGGGATCTCGGTCCGGTCGAGGTTCAGGTTGACTACACCCCTGCCGAGCGCGGGTGCCCGACGCGCTTCAAGCTCGCGCTGCGCCTGCCCACCGGCTGCAGCGAGGCGCAGATCGAGCGACTCCAGGTGATCGCCGCGAAGTGTCCGGTCCACCGCACGCTCGAGGGCGAGGTCATGTTCGATGACCGCGTCGAGCTGGTGGAGCCCGCCCGCACCTAAGGCGCGCTGTCTCGATCGCCCGGCCCACTGCCGGAACTGCGCCAGGGTGGCGATGCTCCGCCCGCGCGGGCCCATATAGTCAGCGGATGGCGCTGCGTACCGAGGCCGTCAAGGATGGTTTGCGGCGGGTTCTGCTCAGGCCGGAGGAAGCAATGCTGCTCGAGGTGAGCGGCCGGACCGACGCCGCGGTCCTCGTCCCGCTGTACATTCGCGATGGCGAGCTACACGCCGTGTTCACCAAGCGACGGGACGATCTGCGCCGCCACCCGGGCGAAATCTCCTTCCCCGGTGGGCGCTATGACGAAGGCGAGCAGGACCTTCGCGCCACCGCGCTGCGAGAAGCCCACGAGGAGATTGGACTGCCGGCAGACGCCGTGGACGTGGTCGGGGCGCTTCAGCCGACGCCGACGATCGCGACCGGCTATGCCGTCTACCCATTCGTCGCCCTGACCGAGTCCGGGCGAACCTGGACCCTCAGCGCCCGGGAAGTCGCCGAGGTGCTCGAGCTGCCCCTGACTGCGCTGCTGGCCGGATACGCGCGCCGGCGCCTGATTCGTCGCGGCGTCCCGATCCGCACCGACACCTACCTGGTGGCTGAGAACCTGATCTGGGGCGCAACTGCGCGCATCCTGTCGGATCTGTTTGATCGGATCGGTCCGCTGCTGGCCGCCGACCAGAGCGGCTGACCCGGGCTCCGGAGCGCGACCCACAGCCACGCCCCACAGCGCCGGGCCCACCTCGGCTGGTTCAGCCTCGCTCGATCGGGACGTTGACGAGGTTCCCCCACTCCGTCCAGGAACCGTCGTAGTTCTTGACGTCGTCCTCGCCGAGCAGCTCATGCAGGACGAACCACGTGTGGGCGGAGCGCTCGCCGATCCTGCAGTAGGCGATGATCGGGTCGCCGGAGAGGACGCCCTTGCCGCCATAAAGCTCGCGCAACTCGTCGGCGGACTTGAACGTCCCGTCCTCCTTGACCGCCTGGGCCCACGGCACAGACGCGGCTCCGGGAATGTGCCCCGCGCGCTGCGCACCTTCGTTCTCATAGCCCGGCATCGCGATCAGCTCGCCTGAATACTCCTGAGGAGAGCGCACGTCGACCAGTTTGTGCGAGTTATCCAGCGCCCCCAGAACCTCGTCCCGCTTGGCGCGGATGCTGTCGTCGCCCGACTTCGCGGTGAATGTCGCGGGCGCGTGGGACGGAACCTCGGTGCTCGTCGGCCGGCCCTCGCTGATCCATCGCTCACGCGGGCCATTGAGCAACTTGACGTTGTCGTGCCCGTAGAACTTGAGATACCAGTACGTGTAGGCGGCGAACCAGTTGTTGCGATCGCCGTAGAGGACAACCAGATGGTCGTCGGAGACCCCGTGGCCGCCGAACAGCTTGCCGAAGTCCTCTGGACCGAGGAAGTCACGCTTGACCTGATCCTGGAGATCTTTGCGCCAGTCGAAGCCAATCGCTCCCGGGATGTGAGCCTCGCCGTACAGTGCCGGGTTTTCGTCGACCTCCACGATCCGGATCGAGTCGTCGTCGAGGTGCTGCTCGAGCCATTCGGGCTCTACGAGCACGTCCTTCGCATAGTCAGCCACGGTCGTCTCTCCTGAGTCGTGAGTGGGATATTTTCAATCGGCTTTTACCCATTTTCAGTCTAGCGCGGGGAACTCCGAAGCCGCGGCTTGCCAACTGATCTGGTGAGGATTAGCCAGAGGCTCGCAACAGCGTCTGCACACCCGCCGCGGCGGCAGCGAGCCAGTGGGCGCGCTCAGCGGGATCCGCCTCGAGCAAGACGTAGGGGATCAGCGACGCTTCACATGCATCGCGGACGATGCGGACGCCCGACCCCAGGGTCGCCGGATCAATGTCTCCGGCCGCTTCGTAGATGATTCCCCGGATGGTGGTATCGAGCACGCGGGCCAGCAGCATCTGCAGGCGACTCCCGTGTAAGTCCGCCAGTTCCTGCTCGCTCCCGCGCGCGGACCCGAGCAGGATGCACGCGACGGTCACATGCTCGAAGGCCGGCGCAAGCGTCGCCACGCGATCGGGGTCGCCGAGGTGAGGCTCGATCCCGGCGGCCGCTAGCTCGGCGAACCGAGCCGCGTCTCTGGTTGTGCCCCGGACGGAGTGGCCGTCACTGCGCAGCTCACCGGCCAGCGCCGACCCGCGGCAGCCGCAGGCGATGATCAGGCAGCGAGCCAACCGCCGTGCGCCGTTGGGGCCTCAGCCCCCGGGCTCGGTCCTCTGGCCGAGCTCACGGCGCGCCTGCTCGGGCGTCCGCTCAGGCAATCCTCGAGCCCGCCGGCGTGCGTTGGTCGCTTCCAGCAGCTCATCAAAATCCCGGTCAGCGTGCAACTCCTGAGCTCGGCGGCGCTGGTCGCTCAGATCTTCCATCACGCGCAGTTCCAGATCGTGAACGGTGACCTCGGTCTCCCCTCGGGCCGTGCGCCGCGCGTTATGAGCAGCCAGCATCTGCTCGAGGTCTTCCGCCTCGAGCGCCTCCCGATTCTCTGAGATCTCCCGGGCCGACTTCAGCCCCAACTGCTCCAAACCCGAGCCTGGGTAGTACTTGCCCAGCAGCCAAACCCAGAGGACCAGAGCTGCAAGGCCGGCGAGCAGGACAAGCGCGAAGGGGTCCACTGGGTGCGGAGTCTACCCGGCGGTGGCGGGTTCGAGACCGATCCAAGACCGACGCGCGATTGTCAGTGCGCGGCCGACCGCGTAGGTTCCTGTGCATCACCGAGCCTTAGAAAGAGACCCAAATGGTTCGTGCGGCTGGCCGCTACCCCGGGTGCACAGTCGCACCGTGCCAGGCTGGCTATGCCATGGGCGCCCGCCAGGATGGCTACGTCGCGGCCGCCCACAGGCGCCAGCGACCGGGAACGCCTTTGAGCTCGGTCTCGCCCCGGTCATCGAAGGTGATGCCAGAGCCGACAACGAGGTCTTTGACCGTTGCCGACACCAGCACCTCTCCCGGTTTCGCCCTCGCGCCGACGCGAGCCCCGATGTGCACGGCGATCCCCCCCACGTCGTCACCGATCAGCTCGATCTCGCCGGTGTGCAGTCCGCTGCGCACCTCCAGCCCGTACTGTGACCGGGCCACGTCACGGATCGCGCCCGCGCAGCGGATTCCCCGCGCCGGCCCGTCGAATGTGGCGAGGAACCCGTCGCCCATCGTCTTCACCGCGCGGCCGCGGAAGCGCGCCAGCTCACGACCGACGGCGCTCTCGACCGCTTCGAGCAGGTCCCGCCAGCGCCGGTCGCCAAGCTCGGACGCCCGCCGGGTGGAATCGACGATGTCCGCGAACAACACCGTAGCCAGAATCCGTTCGGCGTCCCGGGCGTGTCGGGTTCCGGTCAGGAACTCTTCGATCTCGTCGAGCTCGCTCGCCGAACCGCTGCCGAACGACAGCGCCTCCTCCCCGGGAAGTTCAATCAGGCGCGCACCTGGGATGTGCTCGGCGAGGTAGCGGGAATGGCGGATGTCGATGAATCGGTCGTTGGTCCGGTGAAGAACCAGCGTGGGCACGCGGATCGTCGGCAGCACGGCACGGACATCGACCTCGGCATTCATCATCATCAACCGAGCTGCCGTTCCGGGGCTGGCCGCCAGGCGCTCGAGCCGCGCGAACCAATTGAGCAGCCGGGGATCGGCGGCCGATTTCGGAGACAGCGCCATCATCCTGGAGCCGTCGCCCCAGTTGGCGTGTCCCCCGCCCTGGAGGTACGTCTCACGCTCCTCGCGGCGCATGGCCCAGTCGTAGTCGGGCGCCCAGGACATCCGCGGCTGCGCCTCGTAGAGGACGAGCGCGCCGGTCCGCTCGGGATGCGTCGCAGCAAACAGTGCCGCCATCGCACCGCCCTCGAGCAGCGCGAACACCGCCGCGCGCTCGGAACCCGCCGCGTCCATCACCGCTACGACATCGTCCATCTGCTCCTCGAGCGTCGGCGCGGTCGGCACCGGATCAGACAGGCCTGACCCGCGCCGGTCGAACATGATCAGGCGCGAGAACGAAGCCAGGCGGTTGAAGTAGCGAGCGACGATCGGCTCCTCCCAATAGTGCTCGACCTGTGAGATCCAGCTGGGAACGTAGACGAGGTCCATCGGCCCGTCGCCGACCACCTGGTAGGCGATGTGCAGTTCGCCGCTGCGGGCGTACCGGGTCTCGGGGCCATCGGCACCCCGGAGCGTACTCACCTGAGCTACCGTGCCGGGGCCATGGACTTTGACCTCACAGATGAGCAGCGCCTGATCAGCGAGACGGCCCGGGCCTTCACCGACAACGAGATCGTCGAGCGCGCGCGGGAGAACGACCGAAACGAGCAGTTCGATCTGGAGCTGGTGGGCAAACTCGCCGACCAGGGATATCTCGGGGCGATCATCCCGCGCGAGTACGGCGGCGCCGGGCTCGACTATCTGACCTACGGCCTGATCGTCGAGGAGGTGGGACGGGGAGACTCGGCGATGCGCACGGTGATCTCAGTCCAGACTTCGCTGGTCTGCTCGGCGATCCTGCGCTGGGGAACCGAAGAGCAGAAGCAGCATTATCTGCCGAAGCTCTGTTCAGGCGAATGGCTTGGGTGCTTCGGCTTGACCGAGCCTGACACCGGGTCCGACGCGGCCAACCAGCGCACGCGCGCACGCAAGACCGAGTCGGGATGGGTGATCAACGGCGCGAAGATGTGGATCTCGATGGGCAACCACGCCAAGGTGGCGCTGATCTTCGCCCAGACCGATCCTGAGCAGGGCCATCGCGGCCTGGCCTGCTTCCTCGTCGACACCGACCACCCGGGATACCAGGCCCAGGCGATTCATCACAAGATGGGACTACGCGGCTCCGATACCGCGTCGATTTCGCTCGACGACGTCGAGGTCCCGGACAGCGGGATGCTCGGTCAGGTCGGCGAGGGTTTCAAGGTCGCGATGAGCTCACTCGACTCCGGTCGCTACAGCGTCGCGGCCGGGTGCGTCGGCATCTGTCAGGGGTGCGTCGAGGCGTCGGTCTCCTATGCCAAGGAGCGCGTGCAGTTTGGCAAGCCGATCGCCAGCTTTCAGCTCGTTCAGGCGATGCTGGCCGAGATGAAGGTGCAGACCGACGCGGCGCGGATGCTCGTGTGGCGCGCCGGCTACCTGAAGGATTCCGCCCAGCCCAACACGACCGAAACCTCGATCGCCAAGCTGTACGCCACCGAGGCGGCGGTCAGCTGTGCCAACACGGCGATCCAGGTCCACGGCGGATCGGGCTACGTCGACGACCACCCGGTCGAGCGCTACTTCCGCGATGTGCGCGTGACGACGCTCTACGAGGGAACCTCGCAGATTCAGAAGCTGATCATCGGCCGCGCGCTGACCGGGATCAACGCCCTGGTTCCTGGCTAGCCGATGCGCCGACCCGAGGTCATCGGCGTGGTCGGCGCCGGAACGATGGGAGCTGGCATCGCGCAGCTCGCGTGCCTGTCCGGCGCGCGGACGTTGCTCCACGACCCCGTGCCTGAGGCGCTGGAACGTGGACTGCAGTCGATCCAAGCGCAGCTGCAGCAAGGGGTACGGCGGGGTCGCTTGGATCAGCGCGCGGCCGAGGATGCCGCAGCCGCACTCGGATCGGCAACGACGCTCGACGAGCTGAGCCCGTGTGAGCTGATCATCGAGGCAGCGCCAGAGCGACTCGAGGTCAAGCGCGCGCTGTTCGGCCGCCTCGCCGAGGAGATCGTCGCCGCTGACTGCGTGCTGGCGACCAACACGTCCTCCCTGCTCGTGACCGCGATCGCCGCCGCCGCGAAGCATCCCGAACGGGTGGTGGGGATGCACTTCTTCAATCCGGCTCCGGTGATGCGCTTGCTCGAGGTCGTCGCCGGGGAGCAGTCCGGGGACGCGGCGCTGTCGATCGCCCGGGTCGCCGGCGAGGCGATGGGCAAGCACGTCATCCACGCCGCCGACGGGCCCGGGTTTCTCGTCAACCGCTGCAACCGTCCGTTTGGCCTCGAGGCCCTGCGCCTCGTGCAGGAAGGCGTCGCATCCGTCGCCGAGGTCGACCGGATCTGTCGTCTCGGCGGCGGCTTCCGGATGGGCCCGTTCGAGGTCATGGATCTCGTGGGCCTCGACGTCGGACTCGACGTGGCGCGGTCCATCTACGAGCAGAGCTTTGGCGAGCCCCGCTGGCGCCCGTCCCCAATCGCCGTGCGCACCGTCGCGGCCGGCCGGCTGGGTCGCAAGTCCGGACGGGGCTACTACGACTACAGCGACGGACCCGGCACCCACCGCCCGGCCGATCCCGAGCCGCCGGCCGGCCACGGCGGCGACGGGCTGATCGTGATCGCTGGCGAGTCCGCGCTGGCGCTCGAGCTCGAGGATGCGGCCACCGCCGCGGGCTGGGACGTCGCCTCGCCCCTGGAGGCAGCCGGTCGGGTCCCGTTCCTGATCCTCGACCTCACCGATGGGGAACCGTCGGACGCTCCTCTCCAGGGTGCCCCCCAGGCGATCTGCTGCGCCGCCGGCTCCCTAGGCGCGCTTGACCCCGGCGGCAGTGCGGTCGGCTTCCACGCGCTCGTCCCTCTGGAGCAGTCCCGGCTGGTCGAGCTGTCATCCGGAGTCGACACTGCGGCGGCGGCGGCGCGGGCCGCCGAGCAGTTCTTCCAGACGATCGGCAAGCACACGGCGCAGGTCGAGGACTCACCCGGGCTGGTCCTGGGACGCATCGTCTGCCAGGTCGTCAACGAGGCGGCATTCGCGCTCGGCGAAGGCGTCGGGAGCGCGGAGGACATCGACGCCGGCATGGTCCACGGGCTCAATTACCCGCGCGGAATCTTGGCCTGGGCGGACACGATCGGTCTCGACCGCGTGCTGATGCTGCTTGACGCGTTGTCGGAGGAGCGCCGGGAGGAGCGCTACCGCCCGGCGCCCGCGCTCACCAAGCTCGTCTGGTCGGGCCGGTACGGGCGCCAGACCGGCGAGGGCTTCTTCCGCTACGACGGATGAGGGGTCCGCGCCGCGGGGACCGCACAGGTGGGCTCACGCGCTGTGCTCTCGGCAGCGGCCGACTCGTCCGCGGTGATGCGTTGCGCCGTCGTGTGCCTGGTCAACCAACAGCCGTTCAGCTCTGGACGTACGTGATGGTCAGGACCGCGAGGTTTGCCCGTCGGCGAACTTCTCGGCGCAAATCGACGCCAGCGGGTACTTCTGCTCCTCGGATGGCGAGAACATCGCGACGGGGTCCCAGACCCCCCGACGGCTGTCTAGCCGCGCGGATCATAGATGTATCACCGAGACCCCGAGACTGGCCAGACTAAGGCACCAAATCACGAGGCCCTCCGGCGCGTGGGGCGCGAAGTTCCGGCTGAGCCCGAGCAACGAACCCGTTCGGAAGCCGGCGCGCCGCGCTGGTGCGAAATTCGGCGCCGGGCCGGGGCGCCGTGTTGCTGAATCGAGACAGGACTCTGTCTAGTGCAGCCTCAGCGGCTGCTCAGACCGAGGCGCTGGCCGCGCCGGCCACATCCTCTACCGGAAAGGGCGTGTCGCGCAGATACCACTCCGCGTCAAGGGCAGCCTGACACCCGGAGCCCGCTGCGGTGACGGCCTGGCGATAGGTGTGATCGACGAGGTCGCCCGCCGCGAACACGCCTGGGAGATTGGTCAGCGTCGAGCGCCCGCGCGTGATGACATATCCGGCTGGATCGGTCTCCACCTGGCCCTGGACGAGCTGTGACTGCGGATCGTGACCGACGGCGATGAACGCACCCGCGATCTCCACCGTGCGCTCACCGCGGTCCGCGGTGTTACGCAGGCGGGCGGTGGCCAGCGAGCCCTCGGCGCCGGCCGCGAATTCCTCGACGACGTACGGAGTGATCCACTCGATGTTGGGGATCGCCCGAGCGCGCTCGAGCATGATCTTGGAGGCCCGGAACTCGTCACGACGGTTGACGATGCCGACTTTATGGGCGAACTTGGAAAGGAACATCGCCTCCTCCATGGCCGAGTCACCCCCACCGACGATGATCGTCGGCGCGTCTCTGAAAAAGGCGGCGTCACAGGTGGCGCAGTAGCTCACGCCACGACCGGAAAGCTCCGCCTCGCCCGCCACGCCGAGCTTTCGATGCTGAGCGCCCATCGACAGGATCACGGTCCGGGCGAGATGCTCCTGATCACCGGCGAACACCTTGTGCAACCCGCCTTCCGGGGAGAGCTCCACGCGGGCGACGTCGTCAGTCTCCAGGCGCGCGCCAAAGCGCTCGGCCTGCTCACGGAACTGCTGCATCAACTCGGGTCCCATGACCCCCTGGGGGAACCCGGGAAAGTTCTCCACGTCAGTCGTCTGCTGCAGCAGGCCGCCCCAGGCGAAACCCTCGATCACCAGCGGATCGAGGTTTGCCCGTGCCGTGTAAAGCGCCGCGGTATAGCCGGCAGGGCCGCTGCCGACGACGATCACATTTTCAACTCGATCTGTCACTTCATTAAGTATAGCTTGGCGTCCGGGTGGTGCGCCAGCGCTGCACGGTCCGCCGAAGCTGCAGGTAGGCCACGCCTCCCGGCAGCGTCGGTAGCCAGAAGGCGATGCCGCGATACGCGAGCACCGAGACCACCGACGCTTCGACCGGCACTCCGAAGGCCGAGAAGGCCCCGATCATCCCGCCGTCGACGCCACCGATCCCGCCCGGCAGGGGCAGCGTGTTGCCGAGCATCCCGACGAAGTAGGCCATCACGATCACCGCCTGGGGAGGCGCGGCGCCGAAGGCGTGAAAGCACGCCCACAAGACAGCGATGTCGAACCCCCACCAGGCGAGCGCTCCGAGCAAATACGGATCCCGGGAGCGAACCAGCGAGATCGCCGTGCGGATGCCCGTGGCCGCGGTGGCGGGAGCCGCTGCCACGCGCAGCGCGATCTTCCCCGACAGCCGGCCGGGGTTGGTGTAGCGCTTGACCAGCCGCTCGAAGTCGCCGGGCAGCAGCGACACCGACAGGAACACGGCGATCACCATGGCGCCGAAGATCGCCGGGATGACGGTGATGGCAAACGGCGCCGGGCCGGGGAAGGCCCCCGTGTACAGCCCGAGGCCGTCGATCACCAGCGTGGCCATATACACGCCGTAGAGGAGCGCCATGAAGGCGATGATGCGACAGGCGACAATGCGCGGCTCGAGCCCCGAGCGCCGCAGCGCCCACGCCGTCAGCGCGATGCCGCCCGCTCCGGCGGACGCGAACAGGCGAGTTGCCGCCAGCCCCGCCATCGTGATCTCGTAGCTCTCCCGCCAATCGATCGGGGACTCCCCGCGAACGAAGACGGCCCGGAACAGCGCGACGTAGCCGGCGAACGAGCAGACCTCGAACACCAGCCCCAGTCCGAGCCACCAGAGGTTGCCGTGCTGAATCCGGTTCCAGGTCTCCTGCAACCCGAGCAGCCGAGGCAGCACGAAGTACAGGAAGGCCACCGTCGAGACCACGAACAATCCGGAGATGAGCAGCCGGCGGCGCGTGAACCGCACCCGCGGCATCTCCTCGCGGGAATGCTCTTGCGCGTCGTCGGCCTCGGGCGGGCCGGGGGCCGGCCGCTCGCTGAATGACTCGAGCATCACGCCTCGCTACTCGTCACCACTCCGTGCTTCCAGCGCCTGCACGAGGCGCGACAGACCCCGCACCAGCGGCGCGGCTTTGGGGGCGCCGATGCGCACGGTCTCGGTCAGCGCAGCCCCGCCGAGCAGGTCGGCGAGGTAGTGCTCGCCCAGGTAGACCAGCGCCACCCCGAGCGTGGCAACGTAGGTCCATCCGACCGCGCCCGCCAGCGGATCCACCTCGCTGAGCAGGTGCGCGGCCATCAGTGAGGTGGCGAAATGCAGCGACGGCATGGCAGCAAGCGGATTTCCTCCAAGGACATCGTAAAGGCCGCCCCAGCGGTCACCCCAGAACTGCTCCCCGTACTCGATCATCATCCGCCGCACCTCGGCACTCTCGGCGTCGCCGAGACGCCCCTGGGCTGCCGCCCACCAGGGCGGGGCGGTGGGGATCGTCCAATAGAAGAAGGCGCCCAGATCGAATACGGCGTACATGCGTGCGGCGGCAGCGGGAAACTGCTCGCCGTCGCGCAACAGCACATAGCCCACACTGGCGTGGGGGACGAAGAACCACATCCAGTGGCACCACACCAGCACTCGCTCGAGTCGGTTGACCGAGCCGGGGGTCGAGAGCCCGTGCTGCAGGCGCAGCGTCGGCAGGAGGCCAAGGCCCAGGAACCGGTCGATGGCGATCGGATAGCCGACATGGACCCGGTCGGCCAGCCGCTGCGGATCGTCGTGCGGCATCTCGTACGCCGCCAGGTAGGCCCACATGTTCAGAACGCAGACCGCGGCGTCGCGCTTGCGGCTCCGCGGCATTGCCACGCAGACGGCGATCGGGGCCAGCGCCGCACTGCCCAGAATCGCCGGTGGCGAAAGCCTCACCCGCCGGCGCAGAGCAGGCGCAGCGACGCCCATCGCGACGAGGGCCCATGCCGTCGCTCGGATGCCCCTCGGCAGGCGCAAGTGCCGCCAGTATAGGAATCAGCCGCAGGATGGCGCAGCGGCGACGGGCACCCGCCTGCGTGGGTAGAATGCCGCCGCCTTGCGACTCGACGTTTCTGCCGCCAACCCTCGCCGTCGGCGCCGCTCGCTGGTGCTCGTGACGATGACCCTCGCCTTGAGCACTTCGCTCGTGCTGGCACCGAGCGCGTTCGCCAACTTTCTCTCGCTGAAATCCGGCGGTTCGCCGAACGCGGATTCGATCAACAGCCTGTACAACCTGCTCCTCTACATCGCCGCGGTCGTGTTCGTGCTCGTCGAGGGTGCGCTGTTCTACTCGGTGATCCGCTTCCGGGCCAAGAAGAGCCGCGTGGCCGCCCAGATTCACGGCAACACCCGATTGGAGATCGGCTGGACCGCCGCCGCCGCGCTGATCCTGGTGGTGATCACCGTGATCACCTTCATCAAGCTGCCGGGCATCACCAACCCGCCCAACTCGGACAGCAACGGCCTCGTCCTCTCGGCCTCGCTGGGCCAGCCCACCCCCCCGAACGGCAAGCAGCTGACGGTCTGCGTGCAGGCTCGTCAATACATCTTCCGTTACACGTACGGCCCGAACTGCAACGACAACGCGTTCACCGGGAAGCTTCCCTACTCGTACACGGACATGGAGGTGCCGGCCAATACGACCGTGGTGCTGGTGATCCAGGCCACCGACGTGATCCACAGCTGGTGGGTCCCGTCGCTCGGCGGCAAGGTCGACGCCGTGCCCGGCTACACCACCTACACGTGGTTCAAGGCCCCCCACCCCGGCTCGGTCTACACCGGACACTGCGCACAGCTGTGCGGGCGCCAGCACGCGTGGATGCTCGCGCGGGTCAAGGTGGTCTCCCCGGACGAGTACCAGCGATGGATCTCGCAGCAGTCCAGCATGATCGCGGCCGCCAACGCGCAGGTGACACAGCTGCGCCAGATCCTGACCGCGAACGGAAACCTCTAGAGGAGCCGACAGACGAATGTCCAGCACCGACTACGCACTCCGTCCGGTTCCGCAGGTGATCGCCCATGAGGTGACCAAGCCGCGTGAGACCAAGCGCTGGGTGGATTGGCTGACCACCACCGATCACAAGAAGATCGGGATCATGTACCTGGTCACCACGTTCGTGTTCTTCATCCTCGGTGGTGTCGAGGCGCTGCTGATGCGGGTTCAGCTCGGGGTCCCGAACAACACCCTGCTGAGCTCCGAGCACTACAACCAGCTGCTGACGCTTCACGGCACGACGATGATCTTCCTGTTCGTGGTGCCGGTGATGGCCGGCTTCGGCAACTACTTCCTGCCCCTGATGATCGGCGCGCGGGACATGGCCTTCCCCCGTCTGAACGCCCTGTCGTTCTGGCTGCTGCTGCTGGGCGGGATCATCTTCTACTTCACGCTGTTCTTCCACCCTCCGGAGGCCGGTTGGTGGAGCTACCCGCCGCTCTCCAGCATCCAGTTCTCCCCCAGCGGCGGTCAGGACGCCTGGATCTTCCTGATCCACATCACCGGCATCTCCTCACTCGTGGGCGCGATCAACTTCTACGCCACCGTGGTCAACATGCGCGCGCCGGGCATGAGCTGGGGGCGGATTCCCCTGTTCGTCTGGGCGATCCTGGTTTATGCGATCCTGCTGATCATCGCCCTGCCGGTGATCGCCGCCGCGGTGACGATGCTGCTGACCGATCGCCACTTCGGCACGCACTTCTTCGACCCGACCAATCACGGCTCGCCCGTGTTGTGGCAGCACCTGTTCTGGTTCTTCGGGCACCCCGAGGTCTACATCATGATTCTGCCGGGCTTCGGAATGATCTCCGAGGTCATCCCGGTGTTCTCACGCAAGCCGATCTTCGGCTACAAGGCGATCGCCGCCTCCACCGCCGTGATCGCCTTCCTGGCCACGCTCGTGTGGGCGCACCACATGTTCGTCTCGCCGGTGCCGATCGTCGTGCTGGGCTTCTTCATGCTGAGCTCGTTCCTGATCGGAGTGCCGACCGGGGTGAAGATCTTCAACTGGATCGCAACCCTGTGGCGAGGTTCGATCGTCCTGACCACCTCGCTCCTGTTCGCGGTCGGGTTCATCGCGGTGTTCGTGGTCGGCGGGATCACGGGCATCTTCCTGGCCGTGTTCCCGGTCGACTGGCAGCTCAACGACACGTACTTCGTCGTCGCCCACTTCCACTACGTGCTGATGGGCGGCGCCGTGTTCTCGCTCTTCGCCGGGCTCTACTACTGGTATCCGAAGATGACCGGACGGCTGATGAACGAGACGCTCGGCAAGGTCTCCTTCGGGCTCATGTTCGTCGGCTTCAACGCGACGTTCTTCGTCCAGCACGCGCTTGGCCTGTCCGGGATGCCGCGCCGGATCTACACCTACCAGCCGGGACTCGGATGGTCGACCTACAACTTGATCTCGACCATCGGATCGTTCATTCTCGGCGTCGGCATCCTGGTCACGATCGCCAACGTCACCCTCAGCCTCAAACGCGGAAGGCTTGCGGGTCCCGACCCGTGGAAGGGCAACACGCTCGAATGGTTCACCTCCTCCCCCCCGCCGGCCAACAACTTCGACGTGATCCCGCGCGTGCGCTCGGTTGAGCCGATGCGGGATATCCGCCGGCAGGTGGAGCGCCAGACCGGCGCCACGCAGAAGACCGGCGGCAGCGAGCGCTACGCCCGCGTCTGATGGCTACCGCCACCGCCCTGCGTAGCGGATCGGCCGTCTCGGCGGCACGGCAGGTGCTGTCCGACTACGTCGAGCTCACCAAGCCGAAGGTCCAGTCGCTGCTGCTGCTGACCACGATCACCGCGATGGAGATCGCGGGCAGCCCGTCCCTGCTGCGAATCGCTTTGACCTGTGTGGGGGGCTACCTGTCGGCCGGTGGGGCCGGCGCCGTCAACCACTACTACGACCGTGACATCGACGCGCAGATGGCCCGCACCGCCACCCGGCCGATCCCGGCTGGACGCGTGTCCCCCCGCGCCGGCCTCACCTTCGGCCTCGTGCTGGCCGCGTTGTCGTTCGCGCTGCTGTCCCTGACGGTCAACATCCTCGCCGCCTCGCTGGCACTGAGCGGCTTCGTCGGCTACGTCGGGGTCTACACGATCTGGCTCAAGCGCCGCACGCCTCAGAACATCGTCATCGGTGGCGCCGCCGGGGCGATCCCGCCGCTGGTCGGCTGGGCGGCCACCCGCGGCTCGGTGTCCTGGACCGCCGTGTACCTGTTCGCGATCGTGTTCTACTGGACGCCGCCCCACTTCTGGGCGCTCAGCCTGCTGATGAAGGAAGAGTACGCGAAGGTCGGGGTCCCGATGATGCCCGTCGTGCGCGGCGAGCGTGAGACCCGCCGTCAGATCCTGCTCTACACGCTGCTGCTCTACGCGATCTCGCAGTTGCCGTTCTGCGCCGGGGCGTTCGGGGCCACCTACCTCGTCGCCTCGATGGTCCTCGGCGGCGCGTTCATCGCCGGCTCGGTGCTCCTGTACCGGCGCGCCGACCGGAAGACTGCCCTCCAGCTCTACCTGTTCTCGCTGCTCTACCTCGCGCTGCTCTTCGGCGCGATGGTGGCCGACGTCAAGCTGTAGATTCCCAAGGGGACGAAATGGACCGCAAGCTCGCACGCAAGAACATCCGCTCCGGACTGATCGCGGGCGCCGCGTGCGCCTTCATGTTCGGAATCACGTTCCTCGCCGCAGCCATCTACGTTCACGCGTGAGCGAAATCGAGCAGCAGGCACCGCCGGTCGGCGAGGAGATTCACCTCCCCGGCCCCACCCTCGTCCCGCTCACCTGCGCGGTCGGAATCACGCTGATCGTGATCGGGACGACGATCTCGATCTTCTTCATGATCGTCGGCGCGGTGATCTTCATCCTCAGCACCGTTCGCTGGATCAGAGACACGCGGCGGGACATCGCTGCACTGCCCGAAGAGCACGCCCACCCCTAGCGCGGCGGCCTTCAGAGGCCCGCTCCTCTCGTCGTCTGTCCCTGGGCGCGGGGACGGTCGGCAGGCTCGGTCGGCGGCGGGCAGGAACGACCTCTACGGCGCATCGAAAGGGCCGGGAACCGATTTGCTGCGGGCGGTTGGCTTCGGAACCGCCAAAGTGCGACAACAGTGACTAGCTTAGATCGCGGGATGCGCGGTGTGTCGAATATCGACAAGCGTGCGACATCGGCTTGGCCGGCGGCACCGGGTGTAGCAATATGGCTGTTCGCAGGGCACGGCAGCCTCCCCGAGGCGTCGCTCATCATCGGGCCGAACAAAGCACCGAATCGCCAGACCGCCCGCCGGGTTTGGTGCGAAGTTCGCGGTGGGCACGAAGAAGGAACCAGATCCCGACCGCGCGCCGTGATTTGGGGGGAGATTCGACCCCGGCGATCATCAGCGGGGACAACTCGAGACCTCGGTTGACCCCGCACGGCCCGCGGGCAACCGGGGAAACCCCATCGCGTTCGCCCGGATGAAGCTGGCCCTGCCCTGGGGCTCGCGCGAGGACGTTCGCCCAGCGGTCAGGCCTGGGCCGCGGCGGGTACCTCTGAGCTCGCCCCATCGGCAGTCCAACATCGGACAACGTCACGCATCGAGAGGATGCCGATGAGCTCGCCGCGATCGACCACGACAAGATGACGAAAGCCTCCGCGGACCATCACGCCGGCTGCCTGCTCAAGCGACCAGTCCGGCGCCGCGAACTTGAGGTTCGAGGTCAGGTGGTCGGCCACGCGTTCTTTGTCCGGATCCTGACCCTGTCCGACGGAGCGCAGGATGTCGCGCTCGGTCAGCACCCCGGGACCTGGCTCGTCGGGATCGATCACCACGGCGGCGCCGACGTTACGGGAGCACATCGAGTCCGCGGCCTCACGCAGGGTGTGCCCCGGCCCCACCGTGAGGACGACGTCAGACATACCTTCTCGAACGTGCATTAGCCCTCCCAATCGCTTGCCACGATTGACGCAATCATAGTCAAATCACCCAGGTCCTAAACGCCATTGCGGCGTTTGGTCGAAACCTGGTCGGCGGTCCAATCCGCCGCAGACGCCGACGCGCGACCGCGACCGCGCCGTTCGTCCCTCAGAAGTCATAGGATGCCGCCCGGAGCGATGCCCGAGGGCCACCGTCGAGGAAGAAAGCGTGCGTAGAAGCGAGCTGAGGCAGATGTTGATGATCGGTGTGATCGCGGCCGCGATCGGCATCGCCATCGTCCTGCTCATCCCGTGGTTTCCAGCCAACGGCTCACGCCAGGCCGGCAACATCCGGACGCTCTACGACGTTCTGCTGATCGTCTCGGTGCCGATGTTCGTGCTGGTCCTCACCGTGGTCGGCTACTCGGTGTGGAAGTTCCGGATGCGTCCGGGGGACGAACAGAAGGACGGGCCGCCGATTCACGGCAACACCCGGTTAGAAGTCGTGTGGACGGCCGTGCCGGCAGCGCTGATCGTGGCCCTGTGCGCCTACGCCTACACCGTGCTGCGCTCCAACGAGGACTCAAAGAAGGGCGAGATCACGGTCAACGTCACCGAGCGCCAGTTCGCGTTCGAGTTCTCCTATGCCGGACCGGGCGGCAAGACGATCGTGTCGCCCGCGCTGTATTTGGCCAAAGACCAACCCGTGGTGTTCAGGCTTCGCTCGCTCGACGTGATCCACAGCTTCTTCGTGCCCGAGTTCTCCCAGAAGCTGGATGCCGTTCCGGGTATCACCACCACCGTGCGCGTGACCCCCACCAGGCTCGGCACCTATCCGGCCGAGTGCACGGAGCTGTGCGGCGCCGGGCACTCGCTGATGCGCGCGACCGTCCGCGTCGTCACCCCACAGGCGTTCCAGACCTGGCTCCAGGCCCAGAAGCCGGGCGGGGCACCACCGATCGGCTCGATTCCCGCCAACGCGGCGCTGGCCGGCGAGCCGGGCGCCGGAGCGGGCGCCCCGGGCGGGGGGACCTCAGAGGGCGCCAACGGCGCCAACAGCGGCTCCGGCTCCGTGACACCGGCGGCTTCCGGGACCACCTCGAGCTCCGGGGCGCCCTCCGCCACCACCGCAGCCGGAAAGGCGGTCTTCACCGGATCGCCGGGGTGCGGCTCCTGCCACACGCTGGCCGCTGCCGGTTCGACCGCAACCACCGGCCCCAACCTCGGCACAGCTATCGTGGCCGACGCGAAGAAGCGCGGTCTGCCCCTCAAGCAGTTCATCCTCGAGTCGATCACCAAACCGAACGCCTATCTGTCCCCGGGCTTTCAGGCCAACATCATGCCCCCGAACTTCGGCCAGTCGCTGACTGCGGCCCAACTCCAGGCGCTGGTCAGCTTCATCGCCAGCGCGACCAAGTGAGAGGTACTCTGACGATGATGTTCGTACGTGGCCAAACGACAGCGGCCCAGGGCAAGGAGACCCGTCCATGGCGATAGCAGCGAAGGTACGAGCTCCCGGTTGGTACCGCGCGGCGTTGTACGACGTGCTTGGCCTGGGCTTCGCGGTCGGAATCACGGTGCTCGTCCGTTTTTTGATGCACCAGCACCCGGTCATCGACGGCAACGCGATCACGATCGTCTCGCTGATCGCCGTGCCGCTGTTCTTCCTCGCCGGCCTCGGCACCGCGGACTACTGGTTCTACTGGGCGGCCGGCAAGGCGTCCCGGGCCGAAGACCACTCAGCCCACGGGGCCCACTCGTGGCGCGACTACTTCCGGGTGAACACCGACCACAAGGTGATCGGGATCCAGTACGTCGTCACCTCGTTCTTCTTCCTGATGGTGGGCGGCCTGCTGGCGATGCTGATGCGCGCCGAGCTGGCGCAGCCGGGGATGCAGTTCGTGACCTCGGAACAGTTCAACGGGTTGTTCTCGATGCACGCCACGCTGCTGATCTTCCTGTTCGTGATCCCGGTGTTCGCCGGCTTGGCCAACTACGTGCTGCCGCTGATGATCGGCGCGCCGGACATGGCCTTCCCGCGGCTGAACGCGCTGTCGTACTGGATGCTGCCGCTGGCGGGACTGATGATGCTGTTCAGCATCCTGGCCCCCGGCGGCTCGTTCGCAGCCGGTTGGACGGCTTATGCGCCGCTGTCGACGACGATGCCACTGGGCCAGCTGTTCTTCACCGTGGCAGTTCAGTTCGCGGGCGCCTCGTCGATCGCCACCGCGCTGAACTTCCTGGTCACGATCATCACCATGCGCGCTCCGGGGATGAGCTTCTTCCGGATGCCGCTGCTGGTGTGGGCGAACTTCTCGACCTCGCTGCTGGTCGTGATCGCGACGCCATTCATCGCCGCCTCGCAGTTCTTCGTCCTGCTCGACCGCGCGCTCGGCTTCCACTTCTTCGACGCGTTCGTCGGGGCCGGCAAGAACGGCAACGTGATCATGTACCAGCACGTCTTCTGGTTCTACTCGCACCCGGCCGTTTACATCATGATGCTGCCCGGGTTCGGGATCATCTCCGAGATCCTGGCCGTCAAGGCCCGAAAACCGATCTTCGGCTACCGGATGATGGCCTTCTCGTTGTTGGCCATCGTTGTGCTGGGCTTCACCGTCTGGGCACACCACATGTTCGTATCCGGGATGCAACCGTGGATCCGGATCCCGATGATGATCACCACCGCGATCATCGCGATTCCGACCGGCATCAAGATCTTCTCGTGGTTGGCGACGCTGTGGCGCGGCGTGCTGCATCTGGACACCCCGATGCTGTTCGCCCTCGGGTTCCTGACGATGTTCACGCTGGGTGGGATCAGTGGCGTGATGCTGGCCATGATCCCGTTCGACATCCACGTCTCCCAGACCTACTTCATCGTCGCCCACATCCACTACGTGCTGTTCGGCGGATCGCTGTTCACGATCTTTGCCGGCGTCTACTACTGGTTCCCGAAGATGACCGGGCGGATGTTCGACGACCGGCTGGGCAGGTGGCACTTCTGGACCACTTTCATCTTCTTCAACCTGACTTTCGGGCCGATGCACCTGATCGGAATCCAGGGGATGCCGCGCCGCGTCGCGGACTACTCGCAGCAGTTCGCTGCATGGAACCTGATCATCTCGTTTGCGAGCTTCGCGCTCGGCCTGAGCACGTTGATCTTCCTCTACAACATCGCCGCCAGCTGGCGCGGCGGGCCGAAGGCGGCCGCCAACCCGTGGCGTGGGCTCACGCTTGAGTGGCAGGTCTCCTCGCCGCCGCCCATCTTCAACTTCGACGCGGTCCCGACGGTCGTCGGCGGTCCGTACGAATATGGCGTCCCGGGCGCCGTCCACGGCATCTTCAAGTCCCCCACCGAAACGGCCCGAACGGTGGCCGCGGGTAGCACATCCATCCCGCCTAGCCAGGAGAGTCACGAGTGAAGACGGTCCTCGTCGTAGCCAACGAGACGCTCGGCGGTCGATCGCTGATCGAGGCCGTGCGCAAGCGTGTGGCCGAAGGCGACGTCCGGTTCGTGCTGGTCGTGCCGCAGAGCCGGCCGCGAGCCGGGCTGGTCGTCTACGACGACGCCGTGTTCGACGCCGCCCAGACGCGCGTCAACCTGGCCCTGCGTTTCGTCCAGGCCGAGGGCATCGAGGCGGTCGGCGAGGTCGGCGATCCGGAGCCGTACACCGCGACGGTCGATGCCGTCCGCGAGTATCACCCGGACGAGATCATCATCTCGACCTATCCGGAGACCCGCTCGGGCTGGTTGCGGCGGGATCTGATCGAGCGCGTCCGAGACGCCTCCGGCGTGCCGGTCGAGCACGTCGTGACCGATCCCGATACCGAGGGCCTCCCGTTCAAGGTGACCCTGGCCGTTGCCAACCGCACCGCGAGCGGTGACGAGCTGCTGCAGGCGCTCGAGGCCAAGGCGCAGGGCGACGCCGAGGAACAGCACGTGTTCATCGTGATCGTGCCGCTGGAAGGCGGCAGCGGCTCCGCGACCCGCCGGGCGCGGACTCGGCTTGCGCTCGTCATCGACCGGATGCGGCGAGCCAATCTGTTCGCCGCCGGGATGATCGGCGATCCCGACCCGTACACCGCCGTGATCAACGCGCTGCAGTCCTTCCGCGTCGACGACATCGTCATCTCCACCTTCGCCGAGACTAAGTCCGGCTGGCTGCGGGCGGATCTGATCGAGCGCGTTCGCCGCGTCAGCGGAAAGCCCGTGGAGCACATCGTGCACCAAGAGACCGCGAGCGCGACCGCCTAGGAGCGCAATGGAAGCCGCTGCCATCGCTCACGCCGAGCACCACGGCCCCCCGCCGGCCAACCGCTCCTCCCGGGTGGAGCCCGCGACGTTGGGGATGCTCCTTTTCATCATCTCCGAGGTGATGATCTTCGGGGCGTTCTTCACCGCTTATTTCTTCATCCGCGTCGTCACCCACGATCCATGGCCGGCGCACGGCAACACCCTGCCGGAGGCCGTCGCGGGCATCAACACGGCGATCCTGCTGTCGTCCTCGCTGACCCTCCACTGGGCGCTGGTATCGGTCAAGACCGGCAACCGCTTCGGACTCAGGGCCGGAATGCTCTCGACGTTCCTGCTCGGGCTGACGTTCCTGTTCGTGCAGATCAACGAGTACGTCCACATCGGCTTCGCGGCCCACGATTCCGCCCAGGGCACGATCTTCTACTCGTTGACCGGTCTACACGGTGCCCACGTGTTCATCGGCCTGTGCCTGCTGCTGATGGTCACGATCCGCTCGTTCCGCGGGCACTACTCCGCCGAGCAGCACCGCGGCATGGAAGTCCCGGGCATCTACTGGCACTTCGTCGACATCATGTGGGTCATCGTCTATACGACGGTGTACGTGCTGTAGGCCCGTCTCGGGCCCGTCGTTTGTTCAACCCGCTGCGATCCGAGGCCGATGCCTTCCGCGTGCTCGTGTGGTTTGTCGGGGTCGTGGCCGTGATCGTGGTCGTGGTGCTGGTGGTGCAGGCGATCAGTTAGTGGTGGCTTGGGCTCGGTCTGACTTTGGCGCGCCGCTGGGGTGCCAAGAACGCGCCAATGCCCGGCGCTGGGTGGGCGCTGCGGCCGGTGGGAGCCCTGTGAGGCGACAAACGTTCAGCGCGGCCCGGGGCCCGGCACTCGGTGAACGATTTGGCCCTCTGGATGCGGGCGAGCCGGCCCCCCTCTGACCCCACACCCGTCACCATTAGGGCCCGTGCTCAGTTCAACCCTGCCCATCGCCGCCACTGGGCCTGCCGGAACGATCGCGCTTCCGGTCATCGTGCTGCTCTACTGGATCCCTTACCGGGCCCGGATCAACACGCTGACGCGCGAGCACCGGGGCGCCGTGTCGGGATGGCGCCAGGGCGCTTACGCGGGCGGGTTGGTGCTGCTGGCTATCGCCCTGAGCCCGCCGGTGGGAACGCTGTCTGACCAGTTGCTCCTGGCTCACATGGGCGAGCACCTGCTGATCGGCGACCTCGCGGCGCTGTTAATCGTTCTGGGCTTCACCGGGCCGGTGCTGGCACCGCTGCTGCGCAACCGCTTCCTGGGTCGCCTGCGCGTCCTCACCCAACCTGTCGTGGCCGTGGTTGCGTGGGCAGTCAACTTCTACGTCTGGCACCTGCCGGTGCTCTATCAGGCCGCGCTCCGCCACGACATCGTCCACGCGATCGAGCACGCCACGTTCCTCGGCTTCGGGATCGCCATGTGGATGGGGCTGCTGGGCCCGCTGCCCAAGCCGCAGTGGTTCGGCAACGGCGCGCGGCTCGTCTACATCGTCGCGGTGCGTCTGCTGGGGACCGTGCTGGCCAACGCGATGATCTTCTCGGGCACCGTGTTCTATCCGTACTACCGGGCTGGGGACGCGCACTGGCACATCAGCTCGATGGCGGACCAGATCAGCGCCGCCGGAGTGATGATGGTCGAGGAGAGTTTGTTGACGATCGGGCTGTTCTGCTGGCTGTTCCTGAAGGTGGCTCGGGAGGGCGAGGAGCGCCAGCGACTGCTCGACTTTGCGGCCGCCCAGGGTGTGGAGCTGGACGAGCGGCGGGCGGCGCGCGCGGTCGCGGCCGGCCGAGGGGAGGAGCTGCGTGAGCGGTTGGGCGCGCGTGCTGCCACCACCTGATCCTCAGCGTGCCGCTACTTGATCGTCAACGTGCCTTTCATGCCCGCGGCCTCATGGCCATCCACTGAGCAGAAGAACGTGTAGGTGCCAGGCTTGAGGTTGGCGCTCACGGTGGAGGTTCCCCCACCCGAGACGATCGCGCCGACCTGATTGACCCCGGCGCCCCGGATCCCGATGTCGTGCGGAACCGACGAGGCGTTCTTCATCTTCAGCGTGACCTGGCCGGCAGGGCCGCTGGCGCTGGAGGCAAGGAACTTGAGCTGGCCTGTGGGATCGGCATCGATCTCGGCCGCGCCGGCCTTGATCGCCACCGGCTTCTGTGCCACCGACTGCACGGCGGACGCGAGCGCCCCGGAATCCTGGCCCGGCTTCGCCGCCACCAGGGCCACGTAACCGGCGACATCGGCAGCGGCCTGGCCGGTGAACAGCCGGGCCGGCATCACCCCGCCGACGCTGGGGTACTGGATCCAGTAGTCGACCAGCCCACGGATATCGGAGCTGCGCAGCTGATCCGCGCGGTCCTGGCGGAATGCGTCGTCCAGGTTCGGCCCGACGGCGCCGGAGGTCCCGGCGTGGGCCATGGTGTGACAGGAACCGCACTTGGCTACGAACAGCTGCTTGCCGTGAATCAGGTTCGCGGTCGGATGCTTGACGGCGCAGCCGGTCAGCGCCACGAGAACCGCCCCGCTCGTCGCCAACGCACCAAAATTTCGGAAATTGCTTGCCAGTGCTCTCACCATACGATGCGGGCGGCACTCTATCCGAGCGCAAGGCGTGGGGGCGCACCGGTCAGGGCCAGGCTTGGCGCTCTGCCCTGCCGGGGCCGCTGGTAGCATGGCGCAGGATGAGGATCCGCCAGAAGTACCGCATGCGGACGCCATCCACCGGTCGGGAAGTGATCATCGAAGCCGAGCCGGGCGTCGAGTACCTAGATCGTCAGACGAGCGAGCCGCTCGAGGTGGTGGCGCAGCTGCTGCCGACCGCGCCGACCCTCTCCGAGCTCCCATGGGCCGTTGACAATCTCCGATTCTGCAACTGGTGCGACCAACTGACCCAAAAAGACTTGAACGACTGCCCGAACTGTGGACGGCGGATGGATCCGCTCGGCGACTGAGGTCTAGCTCAGTGGTCTTCCGCGGTCCGACGCCCTCCCCTCCGCGCATGCTTGCGACGCTCGTCGCAGGCCTCGCCCTGGCGACCGGCGTGTCGGCCTGTGGCAGTGGCGGGAGCGGCTCCACCGACACCTCGGGAGCGCCGGCCCTGACCGTCCCCACGGGGGCGTCCGCCAGCGTCGCGAGCGTGTCGACGACGTCCTCCTCCACCACTACGACGCCGAGCGCCGCTAGCGCGGCCAGCTCCGCGGCGCCCGCCCCGTCCTCGTCAGGCGGCTCGGCGGCCTCAGGCGGGGCCGCTGCCCCACCCAGTGGCTCCGCTGGGGCTTCGGGGAGTGGCTCGCCCTCGGGCGGCACGGCCGCGTCGGGAGGCGCAGGCACCTCGGGCGGCGGCAGCTCTAGATCGGGCACTCCCGGCGCGAGCAGCGGTGGCGCCGGCCTCGGGTCGGCGTTCTGCCAGCAGAACCCCGGCGCCTGCTAGCGGACCCCGGCGCCTGCTAGCGGACTCCGGCGCCTGCTAGCGGACTCCGGCGCCTGCTAGCAGGTACTCCGGGGCCGCGGGCGGCCCGCACGCGCTCGGTCGCCGCCTACCGCCGGCGGTCGGCGGCGTGTATCTGATTCTTCGGCGGCACCGGGCTGGTGACCTCGGTAGCCGAGTACTCCACTCGGGTGCCCGGGTAGTTGCAGAGGTAGCGAGTGCTGGAGCCGATCGTCATCTGCGCCTGGTTGGCGGCCGCCGGGCTATTGCAGTTCGCGCCCCGGCTCTGACGGTACGCGAACCTCCTCGTAGGCAGGTTGAACGACAGCACGGGGGCCCAAGTCGGGACGGTCAGGGCTACGACCTCTCCGGGTGTGACCGTGAGGCTCGTCTCGAGCGGGAACTGAACCACCGTGCCGAGATAGGGCTGAAGATGGTAGATCGGGCTCTGGGCGACGACAGCCCAGCGGCGAAACTTCTTCTTGCCTACCGGCTTGAGGACCGTGATCCCGGCCTGCGCGGTGCCGCCGTAGGCGGTGTCGAGAAAGTGGATGTCCTTCTTCGCCGTGGCCAGGTTCTTGTCGAGCCGCGAGAGCCCGAGGCTGAACGCCACGATCTTGCCCGCTGTGGTCACCGTGGTCGGATAGGACGCTCCGTCCCGGATCGTCTCCAGGGCGGTGACCTGGGTAAGGATGATCGTGCAGTTCGAGGCACTGACCGTGGGTGGACAGACGGGCGCCACCAGCGGGGACCTGGGGACCCCGAGCTCGAGGATCTGTCCCGCCGCGGAGGCAGGGATCAGCGCGGAAACCGCGCCGATCGCAGCCAGAGTGCAAACAGTTGAAGAACGTTTCATTGACACCATTGAACACGAACCGGCGGCAGCAGTTGCGGCCCGGGCCGCCGCGAGGATCGCCGCGACCCGGTTCGCCGGTCGCAAAGATGGCCGCAGCGCGGCCCCTAAATCTTCGTGACGTTGATGGCCTTGGGGCCCTTGGGCCCGGCCTCTTCCTCGTAGGAGACCTTAGATCCTTCAGGTAGCGAGCGGTAGCCGTCGCCGCTGATGCCGCTGAAGTGGACAAACAGGTCCCGGCCTCCATCGTCAGGCGTGATGAAGCCGAAGCCCTTGTCGTCGCTGAACCATTTGACGGTTCCGGTTGCCATGTACTCCCCTCGGCGCTACTAGAACACATCGGGCTCCCGGAGGTCCCGACCGAACGCGGAAAACCTACCAGGGAAGGCGCTTGGGCCGCGTGTCGGGGCGCAAGCGACACGAGTCGCGCTCAGCGCCCGGAGAACGTGGCCTTCCCCGGACCCACGTCGAGGAAGGTCCGAACGGCGTTCTGCAGGTCCTCGGTCTCGAACAGTTCCGCGGCCACTCGCCCCACACGGTCGTTGGCGAGCTCGAGGCCACCTTCGAGGTAATCACGGACCACCTGCTTGGTCGCCGCGTGGGCGAGCGTCGGACCCCCGGCGAGCCGGGCGGCGAACTTCTGCGCGGCGTCGTCGAAGCCGTCGTCCGGGAGCACCCGGTTGACGACGTTCCAGCGCTCGAGCGTGGCGGCGTCGTAGCGCTCTCCGGTCATCACGAGCTCACGCGCGCGCCCGGTCCCCGCGCGCTCGGCCAGCCGCTGGGTGCCGCCCATCGCCGGGGTGAGCCCGATCACGATCTCGACCAGCCCGAAGCTGGCGGACTCCGCCGCGAGGATCAGGTCACAGGCCAGCGCCAGTTCGAAGGCCCAGGTCAGGCAGAGGGCGTGGGCGGCGAAGATGGTCGGGCACGGGAGCGCATCAACGCGGCGGGCGATCATCACCAGCCCGTCAAACGTCCGGGCTGCCGCCTCAGCGCCTGACAGCGCGGCGAACAGCTCGACGTCAACCCCGCCGCTGACCACGCGGCCCTCAGCCCGGAAGAGGACTGCGCGAGGGTGCGCACGTTCGAGCTCCAGCAGCGCCTCCTCGAGCCCACGGGCCAGCTCGGCGGTGAACAGATTCAGTGGCGGCGAATCAAAGGTGACGATTGTGACGTCGCCGTCGCGTTCGACGCGTACCGGCCCCTCCCCGCTCATAGGTCAACCTTTCGGTTGTTGCGACCCGGATAGGGTCGTGCAGCCGACCGCCGCCGGGAGAGAGCCAACCTCGCTTGCCTCTTGGAGGGCCACGATGAGACCTGCTCTTCCCGGCGGTGGGGGCTGCCGCAAGCGGCAACAGGACGTAGCCCCGTTGAGGGCCTGTCTATGAGCACCCGCAACGGTAGCTCCTGGTCGGCGATCAGTCGAGCGACCGTGAAGGAGGATCGATGGCAGACGGTGTGTGCGCCGGAGTGGACTGGGCGAAAGACACCCACGACGTTGTGGTGGAGAACGGTGGCGGGGACCGGTTGTGGGCCGCGACGGTGAGGCATGACGAGGCAGGCATCACGCGACTGTGCAGCTCGCTCGTCACGCTCGGTGCTAAGCGGGTCGCGATCGAGCGACCGGACGGGTTGCTCGTCGAGCGGCTGCTCGACGCGGGCCTGACGGTGATCGCGATGCATCCCAACCAGGTCGCCGCCGCCCGAGCGAGGTTCCGTCCCTCGGGCGGGAAGTCCGACCGGTTCGACGCGTTCGTGCTCTGCGAGCTGGCGCGCACCGACCATCACCGCTTCCGGGAACTGACGCCCGATAGCGATCAGACCAAGGCGCTCAGAGCCCTGACCCGCGGCCGCGAGGTGCTCGTCGAGCAGCGCGTTGCGCTGTGCAACCAGCTCCGCGACGAACTCGAGCGGTTCTGGCCCGGTGCGGTGGAGATCTTCGCCGCCCTCGACAGCCCGATCAGCCTCGCGTTCCTTCAGCGCTACCCATCGCCCGTCGACGCGCGCGGCCTCGGTGAGAAGCGACTCGGCCAGTTCCTCGGACGCCACCACTACTGTGGACGACGGACCGCCGTCGAGCTGCTCGACAGGCTCCACCAAGCACCCGCCGGCCGCGCCGGCGAACTCGAAGCCGACGCCCGCCGCGGACTCGTGCTCGCCCTGGTCACCGCGCTCAAGCCGATCGTCGAGCAGATCCGGCTGCTCACCTCCGAGATCGCGCACGCCGTACGCGCTCACCCCGACGGTCAGGTCTTCCTCTCGCTGTTCAAAGATCCCAAGAGCGTGATCTGCGCCGCCACGCTGCTGGCCGAGATCGGCGACAGCCGCGCTCGCTACCCCACCCCCGAGCACCTCGCCGCCGACGCCGGCATGAGCCCCGTCGCCGTCGAATCCGGCCGCAAGAAAGTCGCGTGCTTCCGCCGCGGCTGCGACCACCGCCTCCGCGACGCCACCAGCACCCTCGCCGACGCCACCCGGCACTGGCACCCCTGGGCCCAAGACAAATACGCCGCCGCCCGAGCCCGAGGTCACGACCACCCCAGAGCAATCCGCACCCTCGGACGCGCCTGGACACGCGTCCTCTGGCGCTGCTGGCAAGACGGCGTCCCCTACGACCCCACCCAACACCGCGGCCTGCAACAACACATACTCCTCACCAGGGGTTGACACAGGACGTCTCATTGAGCCACCGGCTCGGGCTCACGGGTTTCGGCTGCGTCGCGTTCGGCCAGCTCGCGGTTGAGCGCGACCAGGTCCCGCTCGGTCCGTGCCAGGCGGATCGCCATGATCGCGACGTAGATCAACAGCAGCGCGACGAACACCACGTAGGCGCCTGCGACGTACTTGCCGGCGCTGTGGAGCGGCAGGGCGGGAGCGGCGAGCGTGATCATGACGGCGCCGCGCTCCTGCCGACCGGCCGCACCGCGTGGTCGCCGAGCACCCGGCGCCGGATCGCGCGGACCTGCATGCGGGCGTTCTTCGCCGCCATCTCGTACTTCCACAGGGTGGCGTAGAGGAGCGCGATGCCGACGAGGCTGACGTAGAACGTGAGCCGCATCTGGCCGGGCAGGTGGCCGCCTGACAGGGTCAGCACGCGCGGATGGACGAACCCCTGCGCGAGCCGGACGGCGATGAAGTTGAGGGGCACGAACGCGCCGGCGACGACGCTGAAGACGCTCGCGTAGCGGGCCTGTCGATCCGGGTCCTCGATGCTGAACCGCAGCGGCTGGTAGGTGGCGAACAGCAGGAAGACGATCAGGAAGCTGACCAGCGTCGGCTCGTTCCACACCCACCAGTGACCCCACGATGCCTTGGCCCAGATGGAGCCGGTGATCAGCGCGCCGACGGCGAAGATCAGCGCCATGTGGATCGCGACGTACGAGCGCAGGTCGTACTTGCGATCGCCGGTCCGCAGGTGGAGTGCCGCCAGGATCGCGCCGTAGATGAAACCGCACAGCGCCACGATCGCGAGCGGCACATGGATGTAGAAGATCTTCTGCACGAACCCCTGGTCCGCGTCGAGCGGTGCGTAGAAGAACGCGAGCGCAAGTGCTGCTGCGATCGTCGCGATGGTGGCGAGGGAGAGGCCACGGAGGCCCCTGCCGTAGGTGGAGCTCAGGGTTCAGTCCTCCAGCAGGAAATCGAACACCGCGTAGGCGAGCAGTGCGAACACAGCATCATAAAGAGTCAGGAAGAGCAGCCACTTCCCTGCGGCGCCGTGCGGGTGGGCGGCGAGCGGCGCCGAGAGCCCCCGGGCGACCGCGATCAGCAGCGGCGTCAGCAGCGGCAGGCCGATGATCGGGCCGATCAGCTCGCGCGCGCGGGTGTGGACCGCCACGGCCGAGACGAGCGTTCCGATCACCGCGATCCCGAGATCGGCCAGCGCCAGCACCGGGATCAGCCCTGGCGTCAGGCCGCCCTCTTTCAGCAACAGGAGCGCGAAGGCGGGCACCGCGATCACCTCGAGAACGGCCAGGAAGGTCGCGAGCGCGATCGCCTTCGCGAGGAACAGCGCCGTGCGGTCGACCGGCGCGAGCAGGAACGCGTCGAACCCACCCTGCTCGCGCTCGGCGACGAACAGGCGGTTGACCCCGAGCAACGCGGCGAACAGCAGCGTCACGCTGAGCACACCGGCGGCGAGCTGGCCGTCGATCCCGGCCCGGTTCAGCGCAAAATGGAAGATGACAAAGGTGGCGACGGTGAACAGCACCATCGCCGGCACGGTCTCGAACGTCCGCAGCTCCAACGTCAGGTCCTTGCGGAGGATCGCGCCGACGGTCCTCATGCGGTGTAGAGCTGCCTGTGGAGGTTGTTCGCGGTGGTTGTGGCGGCATCCGCCACGAAGACCTGGCGGCCGTTCTTCAGTCCCAGCACGAGGTCCGATTCCGCGAGCGCGGCCTCCGGGTCGTGGCTCGTGAGGATGCGGGTGCGACCGCTGGCGCGGCCGATCAGCGACTCCAGCACGTCGCTGGCGCCGGGGTCGAGGTTGGCGCGGGGCTCATCGAGCAGGAGCACCGTCGGGTCGTTGATGACGGCACGGGCGATGGAGATCCGCTGCACCATCCCGCGCGAGAGGAGGCGGATCGGCTCGTCCGCGCGCCGGTGCATGTCGACCGCGTGTAGCAGCTCGTCGACCCGACCGGGCGAGGCCGCGTGCAGGCGGGCGTGGTAGCGGAGGTTCTCACGCGCGGTCAGGTCGCGGTAGAGCAGCGGCTCGTGGGCGATCAGGCCGATGTGCCTGCGGACCAGGTAGCCGTTGCGCGGCAGCGGCTCCCCCAGCACCGACGCCTCGCCCTCGTGCGGGCGCAGCAACGTCGCCAGGATCCGCAGCAGCGTCGACTTGCCGGCGCCGTTGTGGCCGAGCACGGCCAGCGTCGCTCCCTGCGCCAGCGTCAGAGTGACACCCTGCAGCGCGGTCCGCTCGCCGTAGCGGCGGCCGAGGCCGCGGAGCGCAATGGCCGGCGCCGGGCCTGCCACCTGTGCGGGTCAGGGTCGCCACGGCGTGCTTCAGCGTCGGCGCGATCACGGGGAAGAGCTGGCCGATCGCCTTCGGGTTGCCGGGGAAGTTGATGATCAGAGTGCCGCCGGCGATGCCCGAGACGCCGCGACTGAGGATGCCGAGCGGCGTGTGGCGGCGTGACTCCGCCCGCATCGCCTCGGCGAAGCCGGGCGCCTGGCGGTCGATCACGGCAAGCGTCGCCTCGGGCGTGACGTCGTCGGGCGTCAGGCCCGTGCCGCCGGTCGTGAAGATGAGGTCTGGGTGCGCCGCGATCTGAGCTCTCAGCGCTTCCTCGATCTGTCCGCGGTCGTCCGTCACCGCACGCTGGTCGATCAGTTCGGCGCCCGCCTCGCGAGCGGCCGCCGCCAGCGCCTCGCCGGAGACGTCGGCTGTCTCGCCGGCCGCGACCGACGTACTGACCGTGAGAATCGCCGCCTTCATCCGCCGGCGAGCTTACGGGAGCGCCCGCACCCGGGCGTCCGCGTCCAGACCGGACCTGTTCCAACTCTGTGCCAGATCGTGCCATCCGCCTGAGCAGGTGCGAGCATGGGCGAATGCCGATCGCCACCGACGCCGACACGTTCGCCGCGACCGCGCTCGAGCGGCTGCGGACGCTGACCGCGCGCCCGGATGCGGTCTTCCGCCCGGGCCAGCTCGAGGCGATCCACGACGTCGTCGTCGACCGCGCGCGGGTGCTGTGCGTCCAGCGAACCGGTTGGGGCAAGTCAGCCGTCTACTTCGTCGCCACCTCGCTGCTACGTTCCGATCCCGCCCACCCAGCCGGGCCGACCCTGATCATCAGCCCGCTGCTGGCTCTGATGCGAAACCAGATCGCAGCGGCGGAGCGGCTCGGGTTGCGCGCCCACACGGTCAACAGCACCAACCGTGATGACTGGGAGTCGGTATTCGACCGACTGGGCGAGGACGGCACCGACCTGCTGCTGATCAGCCCCGAGCGGCTCAACAACCCGCAGTTCCGCGACGAGGTGCTGCCGCTGTTCGCCGACTCGGTCGGGTTGCTCGTGATCGACGAGGCGCACTGCATCTCCGACTGGGGCCACGACTTCCGGCCGGACTACCGGCGCGTCAAGGACGTCCTCGACGCGCTGGCGCCCGGGATCGGCGTGCTCGGCACGACCGCGACCGCCAACGATCGCGTCGTCGGGGACGTGCTCGAGCAGCTCGCGAACGCCGACTGCGAGCCGCTGCGCTCATACCGCGGCCCGCTGGCGCGGACGAGCCTGCGGCTCGAGGTGCTGGAGCTGCCGCGGCCGGCGCAGCGGCTCGCCTGGCTCGTCGAGCATCTGGGGGGCCGGGATCCGATTCCCGGCTCCGGGATCGTGTACACGCTGACCAAGCGCGACGCCGACCAGGTCGCGGCGTTCCTGACCGCCAGCGGGGTGCCCGCGGTCGCCTACAGCGGTGACCAGGAGACCGAGGCGCGGATCGAGACCGAGGAGCGGCTGCTGCGCAACGAGCTCAAGGCCGTTGTCGCCACGAGCGCCCTTGGTATGGGCTACGACAAGGCCGACCTGACGTTCGTCGTCCACTACCAGGCCCCCGGCTCGGTCGTCTCCTACTACCAGCAGGTCGGGCGCGCCGGCCGTGGCGTCGACCACGCCGACGTGGTGCTGCTGCGCGGCGGCGAGGACCGGACGATCCAGGACTTCTTCATCGAGCAGGCCTTCCCATCGCAGGAGCGGGTCGCGGCGGTCCTGGCCGAGCTCGAGAGCGCCGGCGAGCAGGGCCGAACTACGCGCGAGCTGATGCCGGTGGTCAATCTCGGCATCAGCCGGATCGAGGCGATGCTGAAGATCCTCGACGTCGAGGGGGCGGTCCGGCGGCGCGGCACGCGATGGCAGCTGATCGCCGGCTCCGAATGGTCCTACGACTCCGAGCGCTACGCCCAGGTCACCGCGCTGCGGCGTGCCGAGCAGCGCGCGATGGCCGCGTTCGGGACCGACGGTCGCTGCCTGATGCGGACGCTGCAGGAGGAGCTCGACGACCCGGACCCGCGCGACTGCGGCCGCTGTGCGGTCTGTACGGCACCGCGATTCGCCGAGCCGCCGGACCGTGCCCTGGTCGAGCTGGCGGGGCGGCATCTGCGGTCACGGCCGATCGAGCTGGAGGTCAAGAAGATGGCCCCCGACGCTGCCGGCGCGATGCGGAAGATCCCCGACGACCTCCGCACCGAGCCGGGCTGGGCGCTCGCGCGGTTCGGCGACGGTGGCTGGTGGCCGGCGATCGAGCGGGGACTGCGGGGCGGCGACTTCGAGGACGACGTCATCGATGCGATGGCCGAGCTGCTGCGCGGCTCGGACGCTCGGGTCGCGTGGATCACCTCGGTGCCGTCGGCGCGGCTGGGTGGAGCGCCCGCCCGGCTGGCGGCGCGGATCGCGGCACGGCTCGGGATTGCGCACGTCGAGCTCGTGGCGCGGCGAGAGGAGCGACCGCCGCAGCGGGAGATGGCCAACGCCGCCCAGCAGGCGGCCAACGTCCGCGGGGCGTTCGTGATCACGGGAGTGCCGCCGCCCGGGCGGGGCGCGCTGCTCGACGACCGCCGTCACTCCGGCTGGACGCTGGCGATGGTCGGTGGTCAGCTCCGCCGCGCAGGCGCGGAGCGGATCGTCCCGGTCGCACTGGCGACGCTCATGTAGCGGCGCGCCGCGGCACGGCCGCGAAATCGCGGTCCTCGTGGCCGCTTCGGCCGTCGCCTGATAACCGCTAGTCGGCGGCCCGGCGCCACTCGCCGGAGCGGCCACCGGACTTCTCGAGCAGGGTCACCGACTCGATGGAGGCCCCGCGCTCGACCCCCTTGACCATGTCGTAGACGGTCAGCGCGGCGACCGAGGCGGCGGTCAGGGCCTCCATCTCGACGCCGGTCGGCCCGGTCGTCCGTGCCTCGGCCTCGATCATGATCGCGCCGGCGGCCGCGTCCACCTCGACCTCGACGCCGACGAACGAGAGCGCCACCGGGTGGCAGAGCGGGATCAGCTCAGAGGTCCGCTTGGCGGCCTGGATGCCGGCGATCCGGGCCACGGCGGCGACGTCCCCTTTCGGCGCGTCACCGGCGGCGACGAGCCTGGCCGTGGCCGGCGACACCCGTACGAGGGCGCGGGCCACCGCTCTGCGGTCGGTCGGCGGCTTGGCGCCGACGTCGACCATCCGCGCCCGGCCGTGGTCGTCGAGGTGGGTCAGGCCCGGGGAGTCGGCGTCGCTCACGGTTGGGCCTCGCCCGCCGGACCGCGCTCACGCGGGCGCGTGGGCGGCCTGCGCGCCGGCGATCAGGTCGCGAACGCGGTCCACGTCGCCGGCGCGCAGCAGCTCGATCGGATCCGGCTCGCCGTTGACGATCCCCTCGAAGAACTCCTTGCGGTCCTGGTAGGTCGGCAGCGTCGACTTCGCCCAGCCACGGGCATCGTTGAGCAGGACCGCCAGGTTTGCGTACGGCTCGCCGAACAGGTCGGAGATCTCGCTCTTCATCCGCTTGGCGAGCGCCGGCGAGGCGCCCGCGGTCGAGATCGCGATCGCGAGCGGGCCCGTGCGGACGATCGCGGGGAGGATGAAGTTGCACAGCGGCGGCACGTCGACGACGTTGACGAGCATCGCCCGCGCCTCGGCGTCCTCGAACACGCCGATGTTCACCTCGGAGTCGTTGGTGGCGGCGATAACCATGAACGTCCCGTCGAGGTCGTCGGGCTGATACGGCCGGCGGTTCCACTGGATCGACCCCTCGAGCGAGAGCTGGACGAGCTCCGGGTCCGCCTCGGGCGCCACGAGCGTCACGTCGCCTTCGCAGGCAAGCAGCCCCTCGACCTTCTCGAGGCCGATGTCGCCGCCGCCCACCACCAGGCACTTGCGGCCCGTCAGCCGCAGACAGGCGATGTAGAACGGCGTCTCCAGCATGCCCTGCACGCACGACTGGTCGCAGATCCCCTTGCGGAGCTGGCAGACGCACTTGGCGCCGGTGTAAGCCTGAGCTGGCATCGCGGGCTAAAGCGTACGGGACCGCAGCCGTCGGAGAGCAGCAGAGGGCGGACGTTGCGCGGCCTGCGTGAGCGCTTCGAGGTCCACCACGGCGTCAGGATCCAGGACGCAGCCTTGGTGGCAGCGGCGACGCTCTCGCAGCGCTACATCACCGACCGCTTCCTGCCCGACAAGGCGATCGACCTCGTCGACGAGGCCTGCGCCGTGATCCGCACCGAGATCGACTCCATGCCACAGGAGCTCGACGCGATCACCCGGCGGGTAATGCAGCTAGAGATCGAAGAGGCGGCGCTAAAGAAGGAGAAGGACAAGGCCTCCAAGCAGCGCCTGGGGGCGCTGCGCAAGGAGCTGGCCGAGCTGCGCTCGCAGGCCGATGCGATGACCGCACAATGGGAGTCAGAGCGCCAGGCGATCAAGAAACTGCAGGCCCTGCGCTCGGAGATCGAGCAGCTGCGCCACCAGATCGAGGAGGCCGAGCGCTCCTACGACCTCAACCGCGCGGCGGAGCTGCGCCACGGCAAGCTGCCCGAGCTCGAGCGGCGCCTGGCCGGCGAGGAGCAGCGCCTGCTGGAGAAGCAGGGAGCTGAGCGGCTCCTGCGCGAGGAGGTGACCGAGGACGAGATCGCCYAGGTGGTCGCCCGCTGGACCGCGATCCCAGTCGCCCGACTTCTCGAAGGCGAGCGCCAAAAGCTGCTGCGTCTGGACGAGGTGCTACACGAGCGGGTGATCGGTCAGGACGAGGCCGTCCAGCTGGTGGCCGACGCGGTGATCCGCGCCCGCTCGGGGATCAAGGACCCGCGCCGGCCAATCGGCTCGTTCATCTTCCTCGGCCCCACCGGCGTCGGGAAGACCGAGCTCTCACGCGCCTTGGCGCAGGCGCTGTTCGACTCCGAGGAGAACATGGTCCGCCTGGACATGTCCGAGTACCAGGAGCGCCACACGGTCAGCCGGCTGATGGGCGCCCCACCCGGCTACATCGGCTACGAGGAGGGCGGGCAGCTGACCGAGCAGGTGCGCCGCAAGCCCTACTCGGTCGTGCTGTTCGACGAGATCGAGAAGGCCCACCCGGACGTGTTCAACACATTGCTGCAGATCCTCGACGACGGTCGCCTCACCGACGCGCAGGGCCGCACCGTGGACTTCCGCAACACGGTGATCATCATGACCTCGAACATCGGCTCCCCGCACCTGCTGGAGGGAGCTAGCTCTGAAGGCGAGATCCGCGAGGACGCCCGCGAGCGAGTGATGGGCGAGCTGCGCACCCATTTCCGCCCCGAGTTCCTCAACCGGGTGGATGACATCGTGCTGTTCAAGCCGCTGACGCTCGCGGAGATCGAGCGGATCGTCGAGCTGCAGGTCGCGGACCTCCGCCACCGCCTGGCCGACCGGCGGATGCAGCTCGAGCTGGCGGAGTCGGCCACGCAGCTGATCGCCCAGGAGGGCTACGACCCCGTCTACGGCGCCCGGCCGCTGCGGCGCTTCATCCAGCGCGAGGTCGAGACCCGCATCGGCCGCGCGCTGCTGGCCGGCGAGATCCCCGACGGCGCCACCATCACGCTGGACGCGCCGAACGGGCAGCTGGAGGTGCGCTGGGATGGCGCCGGTCCCGAGGCGGCTCGCGAGGAGGTCGGCGCCGCCGCCTGAGCGCTGGACTCGACCTGCAATCAGTCCCGGACGACGCCGTCGCGGTCGATGTGCAGCGGGTTGGCGTTGAGGACCTGCCGGATCCTGTACGCCTGCGGCAGCGTCGCCGCAAAGCGGGCGATCCCCTCTTCGATGTCTTCGCTGGAGAGCCCGGGGTAGGGGCCGAGGCCGGGGCCGAGCACACGGACGTAATGCCACTCCCTCCCGTCGCTGACGACGCACTCCCAGACGTGGCTCTCGCCGTCGAAGTCCGAGCGGGTCACCGCCGCGCCGATGCCCGAAGGGCTCTGCCGCGCATGGAACTCGGCGTGCGCGCGAAACGCGTCTAGCCTACTGCCCGGCCGGTCGGAGGAGGTCATACCGCGGCGAGCGTAGCTCACCCGCCGAGTCTTCCGGACACGCTGACACACTCGACCAGGGCGCCGCCCTGAGCGCCACCAGCAGCGATGCCCAGCCACGACCACCAGCGCCCGGATGCCGTGTCGAGCACCTCCTCGGAGGAGCCCTCGGCGGTGCTCAGTCCGGCCGCCGGCTACCAGCCTCTTGGTGAGCGGGAGCTGGAGGTCCTGCGGCAGATCGGGCGCCATTGGGCCTCCGCGCTGGGCGAGCGGCGTCCGGCGATCCGCGAGCTGCCGGTGGACCCGGGCCTCCGTTCCGTGCTGGGCGACGATCGCCGGTGGCGGGGGCGGTTCGTGCCGGTTGAGCTCGGTGCCCGCGATGAGCGCCCGGAGGTGGCCGCCACCGAGCAGGTCAGCCACGAGCCCGCACCGAGGCTGGCGCAGCGGTTGCGCCGCACGATCGTTGGGCCGCCGCTGCACAGCGCCGCAGTGGCCCACGAGCGCATGCGCAAGCTGGTCGCGCTGCCGGTCCTCTCAAGCGACGCGCTCTCCTCGGTGGCCTACGGGCCGGAGGCGATGCTGGTGGTGCTCGTGCTCGGCGGCCATCGTGCGCTCGGGCTCTCACTGCCGATCGCCGCCGCGATCGCGCTGCTGATGCTGGCGGTGGGGCTCTCCTACCGCCAGACGATCCGAGCCTATCCCCGTGGCGGCGGCTCCTACATCGTCGCCACCGACAACCTCGGCCGCCTCGCCGGGCTGACCGCCGCCTCCGGTCTGATGCTCGACTACATCCTCACCGTCTCGATCTCCGTGGCCTCTGGCGTGGCGGCCATCACCTCGGCGGTTCCGAGCCTAGGACCTGACACCGTGCCGCTGGGAGTCGGAGTGATCGCCGTCCTGGTGGCGGGAAACCTCCGCGGCGTGCGCCAGGCGGGGGCGCTGTTCGCCGTGCCCACCTACCTGTTCATCGCGGCGATCTACCTGCTCGTGGCCGTGGGGCTCGCCGATGCCAGCGCTCGCGGCTTCGCCGCCACCCCACGCCCACCAGTGCATGCCGTGGAGGGTGTGGGGCTGCTGCTGGTGCTGCGGGCATTCAGCTCGGGCGCCACCGCGATGACCGGCCTGGAGGCGATCTCTGATGGCATCCCCGCGTTCAAGCCGGTCGAATGGCGAAACGCACGCAGCACCCTGACCACGATGATCGTCCTGCTGGTCACGATGTTCGCCGGCATCGTGGCGCTGACCTGGCTCGACGGAGTCGTGCCCAGCTCCTCCCAGACGGTCCTCTCCCAACTCGCGCACCGCCACCTCGGCCACAGCATCCTCTACGCCTATGTCCAGGCCACCACGGCGCTGATCCTGCTGCTGGCCGCCAACACCGCCTTCAGCGACTTCCCGCGGCTGCTGTTCTTCCTCGCGCGGGACTACTCGGCACCGAGGATCTTCCTGCGGATGGGCGACCGGCTGGCGTTCTCCAACGGCATCCTGGTGCTGGGTGCCGCGGCGGCGGCGATTTTCCTCGCCTTCGGCGGCTCCGTGCAGCAGCTGATCCCGCTCTACGCCGTCGGCGTATTCCTCGCCTTCACCCTCTCGCAGACCGGGATGGTCGTCCACTGGTGGCGTGGCCGTGAGGCCAGCTGGCGCCCGAGCATGATCTTCAACGCGATCGGTGCCATCGCGTCGGCGATCGTGCTCCTCATCACCGCCACCGCGAAGTTCACCGAAGGCGCCTGGCTCGTCGTGCTCCTGGTCCCCACCCTCGTGATGCTGTTCGTTCGCATCCGCTCCCACTACGATGCTGTGGGCCACGCGATCGCGCTGCACCCGCTGCCCGCTCACGCGTCCCGCACGCTGATCGTGCCGGCTCGGCCGCGGGACGCGCGCGAGGATCGCCCAACTGCAGCCGCGGCCGAGCAGGAGGAGGCGCCCGACGAGCTGCGCCACCTCACGGTTGTGCCCGTCGCCACGCTGGACCTCGCCACGCTGCGTGCGCTCGCGTACGCCACCTCGCTTGCCCAGCCGGTGCTGGCGGTGCACATCAGCCCCGAGGAGGACGAAGGGCGACGCTTCCGCGGCTACTGGGATGAGTGGGGCGACCACGTGCCGCTGGAGATCATCGTCTCCCCCTACCGCGCGCTCGTCGCGCCGCTGGCCGCCTACCTGCAGGCGCTGCACGACCAGAACCCCGGCCTGACCATCACCGTCGTCCTGCCAGAGCTGATCGTCCGCCGCCGCTGGCATCAGCTGCTGCACCAGCACACCGCGGGCCGGCTTCGGCGCGCGCTGAGGCCGCTGCCGGGGATCGTGATCGCGACCGTTCCGTTTCACCTGCCGGCATAGCGGTGACGGGGGTTGACCCGCGGCGGCCGCCGGCCTATGCAGTGGATTAGCACCTGGTCGTTCCGCTGAGACTGAGAAGGAGGTGACACATGACCAGCACCCGTAGACGCAGGCCGACCATCAGCAGCGAATGGCGCCACGAGCCCGGCCGGCTAGTCCGTGAGCTGCAGTTCCGCGACTACGACTGCGCGCTTCGCTTTGCCAACCTGATCGGCGGGATAGACGACTTCGGGCACCACGCTGAGATCTGCGTCATGCACGGTGCCGGCGGCCGGCTGCGCACGACGGTACGCAACCTCAACAACGCCGGCATCACCGAGCAGGAGCTCCGGCTTGCCAGCAAGCTCGACGCGGCGATCGGCGAGCACTACGAGTGGTCCTACGGCGGCCGACTCACAACCCCGCCGAGCATCGAGCGTGTCGAGCACGCGGCGCCTCAACTGACGATCGTGTGAGCACGCACGACGGCGGCGGTGGCTAATGTCAGCCGCCACGTGACGATGCGGATCACCCAGCCGACGCGTGACGGTCGGCTGGTCGCAAACCCGCTGCAGGCGAACCTGCCCGACGCCGGCCAATTCCATCCCGGCGGGTAGAAGCCTGCGGTGCACACCCTGGACTGGATCATCGTTGCGCTAGTGCTCGTCGGGGGGATGTACGGGTTTCAGCGCGGTTTCCTCGTCAATGCCATGGCGCTGGCTGGCTTCATCGGCGGCGCGGTGCTCGGGACTCGTCTCGGACCGCAGCTTCTGCACGACGGCTCGCGGTCTCCATTCGCGCCGCTGTTCGGACTTCTCGGTGCTCTCTTCGGCGGTGCCGTCCTCGCTTCGGGCCTAGAGGAGCTAGGGTGGCTGGCCCGCATCCACCTGCGCTTCCGATCCCTCGCTCTGGTGGACGGCGTCCTCGGCGCCGCGCTAAGCGCGGCACTCACGCTCGGAGTGTTGTGGATCCTCAGCGCCGTCGGGCTCCAGACGCCGGCGGCGCGCGCACTCCGGCCCGACGTCCAGCGATCGGTCATCCTTCGCGCGGTCAACAGCGCGCTGCCACCGTCAGGCACGATCCTGCATGCGCTCGCACGATTTGATCCGTTCCCGCGGCTCGTCGGTCCACCAGCACTCGTCGCACCCCCAACCCGGCGATCCTCGACGCGCCCGGAGTGCGCCTGGCGGCTCCCAGCGTAGTGCGGATCCTTGGCACCGCCTGCGGGCTGGGCGTCGAGGGATCGGGCTGGGTAGCCCGACCCGGCGAGGTGGTAACCAACGCGCACGTAGTCGCCGGTGAAAATGACACCACCGTCCAGCCCGACGGCACAGGGCCACAGCTGCCCGCCACCGCCATCCTCTTCGATCCTCACAACGACATCGCAGTGCTTCGCGTGTCCGGCCTCCTGCGCCCCGCGCTCCGGCTCGCCTCCCCCACCGTCGGCGAGGCGGGTGCAATCCTCGGCTACCCACTCGACGGCCCCTTCGACGCGCGCGCCGCCCGCCTCGGACCCACCGAGCCCGTCCTCAGCCAGGACGCCTACGGCAACGGGCCCATCCTGCGCCCGATCACCGTCCTTCGCGGCCTCGTTCGTCACGGAAACTCAGGCGGCCCGGTGGTAGATGCTCACGGGCGCGTCGAGACGACCGTATTCGCCGCCAGCACATCCCGCGCGCGAACAGGGTTCGGAGTTCCCGACGACGTAGTCGCCGCGGCGCTCAGCCGCGCACGCCGCCCGGTCAGCACCGGGCCATGCACGGGATGAGGCACCGGCGGACGCCGCGCTGAGATTGGCCGGTAGGCGGATGTCGGCCCTTGTCCGGTGGCAGGATCCCTCTGCTCGCGACAACTAGGAAACGGCTACAGCCCGCAGCCCGTGCTCGCGCACCAGCTGGGCTGCGGATCGCGGGTGCATCTCAAGCCCGAACTCGCTCCAGAGTTGCTCAACGTCCGGCGCCGTGGATTGACCCTTGGTATCCAGTCGCTGGAGCTGTTCTAGGCAACGCTCGAAGCCACCCGGGACGATCAGCTCGAGAACGCGGGCCGAGGCAGTGGACGGGTTCCAGAGCGTGTGCGGCACGCCACGGGGCTTGGCGAGCAGGTCGCCCGGCGAGCCCACGATGACCTCGTCGCCGATCTGCGTTCCGACAGTCCCGGCGATGACGTAGCTGTACTCGTCTTCGCGGCTGTGGGTGTGCAGCGGTGCTACGAGAAGGCGCGGTGGGATGTCGTATTCGACGAGTGCGAATGCACCGCCCGAGTGCTCACTGCGGACGAGTATTCCTCGAGCTCGTCTGGCGGGCGCGGACTCTGGTGGGTTGCCTGGTTCGTTCATCCGGCGGGTGCGAGAGGCTCGGCGTTGACGCCGCTCAGGTCGTGAGCGGTGTCCGCTGGGAGCGCGGCGGCGAGTTGAATTCGAGAATGGACACCGAGTTTGCGGTACGTCTGGCCGAGGTGCCACTCGACCGTCTTTGGCGTGACGAACAGCGCTTGGGCGATGTCGCGGTTGCTCATCCCGGAGGCGGCCATCGTGGCGACGCGCAGCTCGGCGGGGCTGAGCGAGTGTCGTCCGCTGCGCAGCGCGGCCACGGGGCGTCCGCCGGCGGCGCGCAGCTCGGATCGTGCGTGGACCGCGAGTGCGGTGGCGGCGCATCGGTCGGCGAGGTCGAGGCCGGCGCGCAGCTTCTCGCGGGCCGTCGTTCTACGTCCCGCGCGGCGTAGGGCCGCTCCGAGGTCGATGAGTGCTCGCGCGTGCTCGAGCGTTGCCCCAGTGCTCTGGAGCATCAGCACCGCTTCGGCGAGCGGCGAGATGTCGTCCGGTCGTGTCGACAGCAGCCCTTGGGTCCGGAGCGCGATCCCGACCGCCCGCGGCGCTCCGAACCCATGTGCTGCGCGCCTCTCCGCCTCCGCGAGTCCGGTGGCCTCAGAGCCGCGGCCGGTGTGCAGGAGCGCAAGAGCGGCGGTCGTGCGCCATGGCAGGAATGCGGGGGAGTGTGCGTGCCATTGCTGAGCGCGTCGCTGGCAGCGGAGGATGTCGTCGAGGGCGTGCTCCGGGCGGTGCTGCGCGAGTCGAAGCCGGGCGCGGCGATCGAGGACGATCGTGTGCAGGATCGAGTCGGGCAGCTCGCCGGCGAGATCGAAGCGTTCAAGCGCGTCTTGTGCGGCGTCGAGCTGCTGGTGCTCAAGGAGCACGTCGAGCAGGAACGCCACGGCCAGCGGGGCGCGGACGGGGGTGAGGTGCTCGAGCGCGTGCTCGATGTCGGCCTGCGCTTCATTGAGCATTCCGCGGCGGTAGCAGAGGTTCGAGCGGAAGGTCAGCGCGCGGGCATAGCCGACCAGCGAGCCCTCCTCGCGCGCGAGCGCCAGCCCGGCCTGGAAGGCGTGCTCGGCCTCGCTGTAGTGGTCGCATTGCGCGAGCGCCCAGGCGGCGAGGTAGTAGATGGTGCTCTCGCTGCCTTCCTGTTCGAGCAGCCGCCCGTTGGCGAGTGCGCGCTGGGCGAGTTGGACGATCCGCGTGGCCGGCTGGCGGGCGGTGACGGCGTGCTCGAAGGCGAGGTTGCCCAGCAGCAGCCGGCGCCCCTCCAGGTCCTCGACGGCATCGGGATCGCGGCGCTCGATGCGTCGCAGTCCGACGGATCGGGTGTGGGGGTCGAGCCGTGCGATCGCGATCAGCTCGGCCTCGAGCGGCGCGGTCAGCGGTCGGTCGATCCGGTCGATGAGGTTTGCCAGCAGTGACACGGCTTCGGTGATGTTGCCTGTGTGCCAGATCGCGCGGGCGAGCACAAGCCCGAGCCTGGCGCGCTGCTCCGGGACCGCCGCGAGCTCCAAAGCCTCGGAGAGGTGCACGACTGCTTGGGGGTCGCCGGAGTTGTGCTCGGCGATGCCAAGCTCTGCAAGCAGCTCACCCCGCTGCTCCGCGGCCGGCGGCTCGATGAGCGCCCGGCGTAGGTATTGGACGGCGCAATCCGGCGACCCTTGCGCGGTTGCGTCCGCGGCCGCCCGGCGCAGCAGCTCGACCACCTCTCCGTCCCCTTGTGGCTGGGCGAGAAGCAGGTGGGAGGCGATTGCCTCGGCGCGCGTGCCCGCCGCGTTGAGGATGCTGGCAGCGCGGTCGTGGGCGAGGAGGCGCTCGCCGTAGGGCAGATGCTCGTAGATCGCTTGGCGCACCAGCGGGTGCGTGAAGCTCAGCGGGAACGCCTCCAGGAGCACGCCGGCGTCTATCAGCGAGGTCGCGGCGCGTTGTGCTTCCTGCTCATCGAGCCCGGCCAGAGCAGCAGCGTGCGGCAGGCGTGCTTTGTCACCGAGGACGGCGAGCGCCTCCGTCAAGCGCACCGCTGAGGCGCCGAGCCGCCTGACCCGGGCGAGAACGCCGGCCGAGACTCGTGCCGGGCCGAGGACGGCGATGCGGCCTGCGCCTTCATCGGTCGGGGCGATACCCGCGGCCTTTGCCTCGATCAGCAGCTCGTGCAGCAGCAGCGGGTTTCCGCCAGTTGCGGTGTGGCACGCAGCGGCAAAGCTTGTGTTGGCTGGCCTCCCCAGGGCAGCTCCAGTCAAGCTCTCGACCGCAGCGCTACTCAGCGGACGCAGCGCGAGCGTCTCGGCGGACGGAAATGACTGCAGGTCGGAGATCGCTGCCGGCGCGTCGGTTCCCGGCTCGGCTGGCCGGGCGGTGAGCGCGATCAGCACCGGGGCGTCGTCGAGGCGCGAGGCTACGAACGAGATGAATCGCAGGGACGGCTCGTCGGCCCAGTGGGCGTCGTCGATCGTCAGCGACAGCGGCGCGCGTTCGGCGAGCTTGAGGCACAGCCAGTAGAGGCCGTTCAGGGCGACGTACATCCCGTCCTCGCCGCTGCGCCTCACGTTGGGGTCGAGCGCCAAAGGTCGCGCGGCGCCACGCGCGTGCCCCGAGAGAACCTCTTCGCGGTGCTGGCGATCGAGCACCGAGAGCGCCGGCCCGAAGAGCTGGCGCACAACGCCGAAGGCGTAGGAGCGCTCCAGCGGGCTCGCGTGCGCGTGAAGATCGCTCAGCTCGGCGACGCGGGCGCGCTCGCGCGCGGCCGCCAGCAGCCGCGTCTTGCCGATCCCGGCCTCCCCCTCGATTACAAGCAGCCGCGACGAGCCACCGCGAACCGCGGCGATGCCCTGGTCGATGACCGAGAGCTCGGCGTCGCGCTCAGTCAGCGCGGCATCGCGAAGCCCAGCCACATGCCACCTGCCTGCCCCCACCGTCGCAACCTCGATCTTCGAGGCTCATCTGCATGACGGCGTAGGCGCTCATATGCAGGGATTGTAGGCCTTGGCGAAGGCTGGGGTCGCGGCTGGGGAAGCCCCCAGCAACGGTCACTCCGTGGCGGCGTTAATAGCTGTAAAGAACAATCGGCGGGCAGGAAGTCCGTGAAGACACCAGGAGCATCATCCAGTCCGGTCTCAACAGCGGCAGGAGGGCCGCACCGGCGGTGCGCCTGCGCCTCGGGGTCAGCCGCCTCGCACGTCGCTACCGGCCTCAAGCGGCTCCTCACCTGCCCGGACGGCGAGCAGCTCGCGCAGCCGCGCGACGGTGCGCGGCTCGCGGGGGGCGATGTTCGGCCAGCTTCCGAGCAGCCGGCTCAGCTCCGCTCGTGTGGGTATGCGCCGGAGGATCTCGACCGGCCCACTCACCCCTTTGTGGAAGTCCTCTGCCTCGAGCGGCTCGGCAGGCGAGAGCCGCTCGAGCGTCAGCTCGCCCGTCTGCTCATACCAGCACGCACGGTGCCGGACGCCGGCCTGCTGCCAATCGGCCCCGAGCTCGAGCGCGTCGCCGCCGCGACGCGGATCCGCTTTGAGGAAGTCCGCGTAGCAGGCGTAGATCAGTCGGCGCCTGTCCTCGTCTGTCATCGAAGCACCAGTCAGCTAAGCCGGCCAGGGAAGCCTAACTCCATCGGCCACCGGCTGCTCGCCGCGCATGGGCGTTTGCAAGCGCGCGTTTGCGCACTTGTGGTCAGCGCGCTCTCGCCGGGAGAGACTGCCGCCATGGTGGTGCAAGGCAAGGAAACCGTCACCAGGCGGTCAGGCGACAAGCGCCGAAGCGACGGCCGGACCGTGCTTGTGGGCGCTATCGAAGCGCTGGCGGCCGCTGCGGCACATGCAGGGAGGTCGCTGCGATGAGCGCTCACGCTGCTGCGCGCAGGCGCGCGGCCGGCAGCGGGCAGCTTCGCGAGGAGGTGCTCGAGCTCGTGGTCGCGCGACTGCGCGCGATCGCCGACCCCAACCGCGTGCGGCTGATCGGGATGCTCAACGAGCGCGACTGCACCGTGAGCGAGCTCGCCGCCCGCATGGCAACCACCCACCAGAACGTCTCCCACCACCTCGGCCTGCTGCACCAGGCGGGGATCGTCTCCCGCCGCAAGGAGGGCAACAGCGTGCGCTACTCGCTGGTCGACTGGACGGGCTGGTGGCTGGTTGAGCAGATCGCCTCCGCGGTCGCCGAGCACATCGACGAGCTGCACGAGCTCTTCGAGCCGGAACCACGCCCGTAGCGGCTTCCCCTCCGCCGCGCAAGCGCTTGCGCCGCAAGGAAGTATCGCCGCCCCTGCGCGTCTTGCGGGAACCCGGCCGATGCCACTGGGGCACGTGGTGTTGGTGGTCCGCAAGCGTGCGTTTGCGCAGTTGTGGTGTTTACGCCGCCACGGACTTACACCTCCATCCGTAATCGACGCGGCGGGCGATCCCGTCAGGCAGACCGACCCGGTTCGCCCGCCGCACAGGATCGGAGGTCAGGTTGGAAGTGGAAGGTTTCACCAGCACCGCGGAGAGGGCTCTCAGCGCGCGCTGCGAGCATCACGAGCGAGGCGCGGCATGATCGCGCGCCGACGCCCTGCGGCAGAGCAGGACCAGCCGGGGAGCGATCAGCGGTCGGTACCGCGGCGCGGCGCGCGTCGCTCGCACGAGCTGGCGCGGCGGCTGGGCCGGCTCGTGCTGTGGGCATTCATCGCGCTGGTGCTCGCCCGGGGCCTGGGAGCGATCCTCACCGCCCCGCGCCAGGCGGCCACGTCCGCCTCGCAGGTCGCGACAGCCGGTCAAGGTGACCTGGCAGCGGAATCGTTCGCGGTGAGCTTCGCGCGCGCGTATCTGAGCTTCCGCCCAGGCCACACGGCCGACAGGACACGGGTGGTGGATCGGTTTCTGGCTTCTGGGTTGGGCGACCGCGCGGCGGCGGTGCTGCCGCTCCGAGGTCCAGGGCAGCAGGTCGCACAGGCGACGGTGGCGCGGGTGAGTTCCCTGGGTGACGCCCGCGCGCTGATCACCGTCGCCTCCAGCTTCACCGACCCGAAGCGGCCCCCGCTGTACTTGACGGTGCCGGTCGCTCGCGACGCCAGCGGCGGGCTGGCGGTGTTCGACCTGCCGGGGCTGAGCGCACCGCCGCCCCGAGGCAGCGTCGTCTACGAGGATCCGCCGCCGCTGTCTGGCCCCTACGCGCCGGAGATCGGGCAGCTGCTGGCGCGCTTCCTGCCCATCTACATTGACGGAAAGGACCCGAGCGCGCTGGCGTACCTGACCGCCCCGGGTGTGTCGCTGTCGCCGCTCGGCGGCGGGCTGGCGCTGGCCTCGGTGGAGTCGCTTGGGCAGGACAGCGAGCCGAGCGCCACCAGCGGGGTCCTGTTGGCGGCGGTGCATGTTCGCGACGCGCGCAGCGGCGCGGTCTACCCGCTTCGCTACCGGATCGGACTGGCCCACCGTGACCGCTGGTATGTCAGCTCCGTCGACGGAGGGCCGCAGTCATGAGCGGCCATCGAGACGACAACCAGCCGCGCCGGACGGGCCGACGGCGGTTGGTGGTCTCGGTCCTGGCAATCGGCGCGCTCGCTGGGATGCTGGTCCTCGCGCCCGACGCGGTGGCGGCGACGGGCAACAACGTCGGCCAGAACCTCGGCGGCTTGCTGCGCCAGTACGCGGGGGAGGTCTACGGCGGGATCGTCGCGATCGTCGCGCTGATCTTCCTGGTCAACCGCCGCTACACCGAGCTCGGGCTGTTCCTCGGCGCGGCGATCGTGGTCGCCTGGCTGGTGTTCTCGCCCGACCAGGTCGCCAATGCCGCCCGGTCGATCGGTCAGCGGATCTTCGGCTGAGACTGCTCGGTTGGCTGATCAGCGCGTGCCGATCCGCTCCTACCAGCGGATCTTCTCACCCGAGCGGCGGATCTACCAGGTCGAGGGTCACCGGCTGCCGGTGCCGGGTGGGGTGCCGCTGCGCTGGCTGGGCTACGCGACCGCCGCGCTGCTGGGCGTACTCGTCCTCTCAGGCCGCTCGCTGGTGTTGAGCGTCCTGCTCGGGCTGGCCGCAGGTGGCTACGGGCTGTCGGCAGGCGACCGGGAGGCGGCCGCACTCGCCGCGGCGGCGGTGTGCTTTGGCTGCCAGGTCCTGGGGTTGGTGCTGTCGGGGCTGGACTGGCCGCTGCGGCTGCTGGTGGTGCCGGCGCTGATCGCGACCTTGTTGACCCAGGCGACGCCGGACGGGCGGCCGGCGCACCGCTACGCGCTCTCGCGCCTGCGGCTGTGGCTCTCGCCATCACGGCGCTCGCTCGGCCGGCCGCTGCCCGCCAGCGGCGAGCAGCGCTTTGAGCGCGGCGAGCTGTGGGTCGCACCGGACGAGCATGCGCCGGCGCTGCGGCGCGCCCGCGTCCACGGTCCGGCCATGACGGCGTTCGCCTTGCCGATGCTGGTGGCGCGCGGGCGTGTGCGGCGCCGGCGCCTGACTGCCAGGCCGCTCGCCACCCGCCGCCGCCGGCGGGGATCGGTGGTCGATTCACTGGAGCTCACCCCGCGAGAGGTGCTCGAGGTGCGGCCGTGAGCTTCGCGTTTCCGCTCAGGTACGCGCGCGCGAACGTGCTGGTCGGCCGCGGCGGCGAGCGCGCCGCGCTGTACCGGCTTCAGACGGTGTCCTACCCGTTCTTGCCGGTGGCGGAGAAGTGGCGGTGGCTGGCCCGGCTGGAGCGCTTCGCCGCCGCGGTCGGCGCCGACTTCTCGCTCTACCGGGTCTGCCGCGCCTACCCCGCCGAGCGCTACGTGCAGGAGACGATTGGTCTGCTCGATCCGCGCGGGCAAACCGAGGAGGCCTTCCGCGGCTTCCTGGCCGCGCACGAGGCGCACCTGGAACGGCTGGCCTCCCACGTGCCCGAGCTCTACGCGGCGATCTCGCTGGCTGACGCGCCAGCGGGTGGCTTCGGCTCGGGGGTGGTCAGAGGCGTCGACCGGGCACGCCGGAGGCTCGAAGACATCGCCGGCGTCGGGCAGGCGCAGCCGCTCAGCCAGTCGGAGCTTGAGGGGATCGCCGTCGCCGAGCAGCGCTGCTTCGAGCGCTTGGGCGCGGTGCTGCCCTGCCGGCGGGCGACCACCCGGGAGCTCGAGTGGCTCTTGCGCCGTTCGCTGCTGCGCGGGGTGCAGGAGCCTCAGCTCGATCCTTGGTGGGCGCCGGACGCGCTCGTCGTCCGCACCGAGGACGGGCGGGTGGCGTATGAGCCGCTCGAGCACGACCTCTGGCGCTGCGTCAACGCGCCGATCGGAGAGTCCGCCGCGGGGAAGGGGACTCTGGTCCTCGACGCCGAGCAGGCCAGCTCCTACCAGGCGTTCCTGTGCCTGGGTGGCTTGGCGGACGCACCCGAGTTCCCCGGCCCGCTGGCCGAGCTCCTCTACGCGCCGCCCGAGGGCGTGGAGTTCCCCGTCGACGCCGTCCTGCACGCCCGCTGGGTCGGCAACCGCGACGCGCTCTCGCAGGTCAGAAAGCGGATCACCGACGTCGAGCACGTCTTCCGCGAGCAGGCCGAGGGGTCGGTCCGCGGCCCGGGGTTCCTGGCCGAGGAGGACCGGGTGCTCGCGCGCGAGTACGAAGCCATCTTGGAGGGCTCGGCGCACCCATCGATGCTCTACGCCTCCCTGGCCTACGCCATCGGCCCGACAGATGAGGGAGAGCTCGAGCGGCGCGTCGAGGCGTTCCGCGACCAGCTCGGCGACCTCGCGCTGCACCGCCCGCGCGGGCTGCAGGAGGCGCTGTTCTTCGACTTCCTCCCCCGGCCAGGCGGGGGCGCGGTCTCAGACTACGTCCAGCAGCTCACCGTCGAGCAGTTCGGCGCGCTCATGCCCCTGGGCACCACGTCGGTCGGGACGCGGCGGGGGATCTACCTGGGCTGGTCGCCCGGAGCGGGGCGGCGGCCGGTGCGCTACGACGTCACCGCCCCCAGCCGTGAGGCCCGCACCTCGGCTGTCCTTCTCGCCGGGACGCTGGGGTCGGGCAAGACGGTCGCCGCGCAGCTGATCGCCTACGCCGGCGAGCGCCGCGGTTCGCTGGTGGTGGACTTCGATCCCAAGCCCGACCACGGCTTCCACCAGGCGCCGGGGCTGGAGGGGCGGGTGGAGGTGCTCGAGCTCTCCGGCGACCCCGAGCACCGCGGGAAGCTCGATCCGCTTCAGATCGGGCTGGAGGAGCTGCGTGAGGAGCTCGCGTCCTCCTATTACCTGGACCTGCTGCGCGAGCCGGCGCCCTCCTGGGAGAACGCGATCCAGCGCGCCGTGCGCGAGGTCATCCGCCAGGGCGGTCGCTCCTCGCTACAGGTGATCGACGCGCTCCGGGCCGCCGACCACGAGGCGGCGAGGGATGCCGCGGACGCGCTCGAGGTCGTCTCTGACTTCGGCCTTGCACGCCTCGGTTTCGGCGACGGCGAGCACGCCAGCGGCCGCACGGTCGCGCCCGTGACGACGATCCGCACCCCCGGCCTCACGCTGCCCGACCCCCGGGCCTCGCGCGAAACCTACACGCGCTCGGAGCGAGTGTCGGTGGCCACGCTGGCGCTGGTCGCCGCCTACGCGCTGCGCCTGGTCTCCACGGAGCGATCGCGGCACAAGGTGGTGCTGCTCGACGAGGCATGGTTCCTGCTCGCCTCCCCCCAGGGACGGACCGTGATCAACCGCCTGGTCCGGTTGGGGCGCGCGTTCAACGCCACCGTCCTCTTGGCCACCCAGCGCCTGGAGGACCTCGGCGACCTCTCAGACCTCGTCGGCACCTACCTGATCTTCGGCCAGGAATCCGACGCGGAGTCGGCCAGGGCGCTGGAGCTGATCGGGCTCGATCCCGGGGATCGCTCGCTGCTCTCGAGGTTGCGCGAGTTTCGCCGCGGCCGCTGCCTGATGCGCGACCTCGACGGCCGCGTCGGCGAGGTGCAAGTGGAGGCGGTCGACCCGCAGCTGCTGGCGGCGTTTGACACCACTCCCAGGGCGGGCGGATGACCCGCGGCTTCGAGATCGTATGCGGCGACGCACTCTCGGTGCTGCGGGGGCTGCCGGACGGTCTTGTGCAGTGCTGCGTGACCTCCCCTCCTTACTGGGGCCTCAGGGACTACGGCGTCCCCGCTCGCACCTGGGACGGCGAACCCGGCTGCCCGCACCCGTGGGGCCGCCTTGAGCGCGGCCGCCGCACCGAGGGCGAAGCGAAACCCGATCCCCGAGTCGGTCACAGACCGGCCCTCCCGCGCGCACGAGTACGTGTTCCTGCTCGCCAAACGCGGGCGCTACTTCTATGACCAGCACGCGATCCGCGAGCCCGACTGCGGGCGAGCGGCCGGCAACGGCTACCAGCGCTCCGACCGGCTCACCTACCGCGACAGCCACGGCCCTCGTGGCCAGCGCGAGCGCTGGCAGCCGGGCGGCGGTCGGAACCGCCGTGACGTGTGGACGCTCGCCTCCCGGCCGTTCAAGGGCGGGCACATCGCGACCTTCCCGCCCGACCTGGTCGAGCCGTGCGTGCTGGCAGGCAGCTCACCGATCGCCTGCGGCACCTGCGGCGCCCCCTACCGGCGCGCCGCGCGCAGCGAACAAGAAGCCACTGCCGGGCGCCGGCGCCGCGAGCGCCTCAGCTCGCCGGTGAATCCATGCCAGGGCGGGAGGACCCGAAGCCCCCTCCGCGCCGGCAAGAACGTGTCCGAGCCGCTCCGGGAGCAGACGCTCGGCTTTGAGCCTGGCTGCGCGCACCACGACCCGGCGGGACGCTGCCTGGTGCTCGACCCGTTTTGCGGCTCTGGCACCACCGGGCTGGTCGCGCTGCGTCACGGCCGCGGCTTTCTCGGCGTCGAGCTCAATCCCGCCTACGCGCGCATGGCTCGGGAGCGGCTGGCCGGCGCCGGAAGCGGGCGCGCATGAACACCGCCGGCTTGCAGTCGGTCGCGGTCAAGCGCCTTCGGGTGCCGCGGCGGAGGGTGGGGTGGGCGCTGGGCGGCGCGGTCTTGCTGGTGCTGCTCGCGCACCCGCTCGCGCGGGCAGCCAGCGACGTCTTCCAGAACGTCGCCCCGCCCTCCCAGCTCTCCTCCGGCGCGCTGGCGGAGCGCTATCCGCTGGGCAACTACGCGCTCGATCACCACTTCAGCGCCGCGAGCTTCTCGATCACCGGCGGGATCGACATCTCCGGCGTCCCGTCGCTGATCGCCTACTTCCTCGCCGACGTGATCTGGCAGCTGACGGCGTTCCTGGCCAACGCGCTGATCACGCTGTTCACCTTCGCCTTCTCGCTGGACCTCGTCAACGGCTCCAGCGCGACCGGCGGCGCGGGCGCCCTGCAGCCGGTGTCAGAGGCGGTGCGCTCGATCTACTCCACGACGTTCGGGGCGCCGTGGCTGGTGGTGGCGATCGTGCTCGCCGGCGTGTGGGCGATGTGGAAGGCGCTGGTGCAGCGCCGCTACACCGAGACCGCCGGCGCGCTGGGCCTCTCGCTGATCTTCTGTCTCTTGGCGCTGTGGCTGGTCACCCAGCCCCAGCAGACGATCGGCCAGGCGTCGCGGTGGACCAACGACATGTCCGCCGCCTTCCTCTCCCTCTCCTCCAACGGGTCGGTGGGGGACGAGCGGTCGGCGAAGCAGGAGGCCTCAGACCAGCTCTTTCACCTGCTCGTCTACCAGCCGTGGGTGGTGCTCAACTTCGGCGGCCTCGATCACTGCGTAAAGACGCCGGTCGACTCATCAAACCCGCAGTCAGTCGCGGTGCGCCCGCTCTCGAGCGACCCGTCGCGGAATGCGGCGCTCTCGCAGCAGCTTCGCTCAGGCACGCAGGTGCAGGCCGACGGCAAGCTCTGCATCAACAACGAGAACAAGTACGCCCCACACTTCCTCACCTACTCACCCGAGTCCGATCCCCGCAACAGCGAGTACGACGCGCTCTCCAGCGGAGACGCATCGAAGCTCCCCGACTCAGACCCCGGCAAGCACAACGGCAGCTACCAGCTGAGTGCAGCCGACAAGCCGGCGGCCGATGCGATGGGCAAGGGCGGCCAGTACCAGCGGCTGCTGATGGCCGTCGTGATCTTCGCCGGCGAGCTCGGCGCGTTCCTGCTGCTCGGGGTGCTGTCGGTGGCGGTGATCCTCGCCCAAGTCCTCGTCCTCTTGCTGCTCGCCTTCGCGCCGGTCGCGTTGGTGATCGGCGTCTACCCCGGCCGCGGGCATGACTTCTTCCACGGCTGGCTCTCCCGCCTGGCGACCTTCCTTTTGCGCAAGGCGATCTACAGCCTGATCCTCGCCGTCCTGCTCGCCGTCGCGGCCGCTGTCGGCGACGCCACCTCCAACCTCGGCTGGCTTCTCTCCTTCGGGCTTGAGGCGGCGTTCTTCTGGGCGGTCTTCCTCTACCGCCACCAGCTCACCGGCCAAATCACCGCCGCCACCACCGGCACCACCGTCAGGCCAGAGGAAGGCACGCTCAAGCTCGCGGGCGTGTATGCCGTGGGACGGCTCGCCCGCCGGGCGGTGCGCGAGCGCGGGGGCCGCGGACAGCCACCACCGCCACCGCAATCCGGCCACGAGGCGGGCCAGCGCGAGGCGCGCGCCGAAGCGGCGTCATCGGCAGAGCTGGCCGCTCGCGCTGCAGCGGTGGTCGCGCCGAGCCACCGGCCGCAAGAGCCTGCAGAGCAGAGGGGATCGCGCGAGCAGCACGGCACGGCCGCGCCACCGGCTGCGGTGGGGATTGCAAGGCACGGCGAGAGGGCAAAAGCGGCCAGGCGCGACGCCGGCGCCTCAGCTGCAGAGCTCCCGCCACCCGCGCGCGAGCTTGCCGCCCCGGACGCCGCTGGCGAACAGCTTCACGGCGACGGCTCGCCGGCGCCCCCGCAGCCCGCGGCTGCCCTCTCGCCGGCAGAATCCCGGGCGGCGGATGCGCCTGGCGGCGCTCGTGAGCGGCCACACGCGCTCGGCGAGCAGCTGCGCAAGGACGCAGAGCGCCTGCGCGGAGGCGCCACGAACACGATCCGCCTGCAGCGCTCATCGCCCTCCGGCTCGCCGGCGCCAGCCAGCGAGACACCGGGGCAGCCAGCACCACCACCCGCCGAGCCGCCTGAGCTCTTTTGGCCGCAGCGGCCGGCGCGGCCCGAGCGGCCGGAGGGTGAGCGGTGATCGGCTGGCTGAGGCGCCTGGCCTCCCGGCCGATCGGCGAGCGCGAGCGCGGCCGCGCGTTCGTGACAGCCGCGATCGTGCTTGTGCTCGCGGCGGTCGGCCTGAGCCTCGCTCGAGACAGGTCCACCAGCCATCGTGTCGCGAGCGCGCCCCAGGCGGCGAGCACCCAGCCGCAGGCGCCACCCCCGGCGCCCACCATGCCCACGCCTTCGGCGCCGTCTTCCCCGTCGATTCCGACGCCTGACGGAGGACAGCTGGGCGGCACCGCGCCGGCGCCCGTGATGGCCGCCGCGCGAGCGTTCCTGACCGCCTATTTGCGCTTCTCCTACGGCCAAGCGCCAGCGCGCTTTCCCGACGCCGCACCCGCGCTGGCGAGGCGGCTCGGACGCTTTCACGTCGATGTCGGCCCGGCGCTCAGGTCAAGACAGCTCACGCTGCTGACGCTGGCGGCCCGCAGATACGGCGGCGGGTTCGAGGTTGGCGCGCTGGCAAGCGACGGGATCTCGAAGTTCCCGGTCGCGGCGATCCTCAAGCAGATCGCTGGCCGGTGGCTGGCGGTGTGGGTCGTGACCGCGGCGGCAGGACCATGAGCGCCCACGTTCTTGCGTTGCGGGCTGGCGGGGTGGTGGCGCGCAGGCGCTCGCGGCTGCCAGCAGCGCTCGCGGCGGGAAGCCTAACCGGGCTGTTGCTGCTGGCGGCGGTGGTCGGCTCGTTCGCCAGCTCGGGGATCCTCGCCGGCGGGGGCTGCCAAGCCCCTTCGGCCAGCGGCAGCGCGCCAGGCCTTGGAGCGGGTGGGCTGACGGTGATCGCCACCACCTACGGCGGCCCCGGCGACCCGACCAGCACCCACACCGGTGCCGCCAATCCTGCGAATGGCCAGAGCGCCGATCTGACCGGGAAGATGGCCTGGGCCGAGCTCGGCGCACCGCCGTTCAACAGCGCGACCTTCGCCGAGGCGCATCGACTCGGGGATCTCCTCGCGGGGACGCCGCCGCCGCAGACGGTCGGCGGGGACGCCGGTCACTCAAAGCCGCTGCCCTACGGCTTCCCGCTGCAGATCACCAGCCCGGCCAACCGCTCGGTCGTGGCCTATAAGCTCGACATCGGCGCCGGCGCGCCGGGAGCGGCGATCGACATCTGGTATGACACCGCGCTGGCGCTCAACCTGCCCGGTGCGGCGGCCGGCGGCTACAAGGGCCCGGTCCGGATCGCCAAGGCGCCGGCCGGCACCCGCCCCTACCCAGACACCAAGCCGGCTACTGCCGCGGGGCTGCCTTCCGCCGGCACCGCGGGCGGCCAGGCGTGCGCCGCGGCGGGTGCGGCGCCGTCGGGGGCGGGGATCGACCCGATCCCAGGCTTCACGATCGGTCGTGACGACATGGGCGTCGACGCCACCGCGCCGGTTGGCTCGCCGATCTACGCGCCGCTGGCCAGCCGAATGGTGGAGATCGTCCCCGGCTGGTACCTCGGCCAGCCGCTCCTGCTCTTCCAGTTCCTGCAGCCGCCCGCCGGTGCGCTCTCGCCCTACTGGTATGTGGCAGAGCAGATCACCCCCGCCTCGACCACGATTGGCACCGTCTTCCGGCCACGGCAGCCGGTGGCGCGGTTCGCGCCCAGCGGCACGGGAATCGAGATCGGCTGGGGGTCGCCCAACTCCAACGCCCGCACGCTCGCCGCGGTCACCGACCCCGGTGCCGCCAACCCGCCCCCCGGCGCCACCACCCCCTGGGGCGAGAGCTTCAAGCGCTTCTTCCACATCACATGACCGAGGAGCACATGAACCCCGATCCTGACCACGAGCGCACGCCGCCTGAGCGAGATCCCATGTCGGCGGGTGAGCTGCGTCGCTCAGACCTCTACGGGCCCCGGCTCAAGGATGGCCAGCTGCGCCCGCCCACGCCGTGGGGACGCCTGCTGGCATGGCTCGGCGAGGTGACTGCCAGCAAACCGGAGCGCGAGCGCCAAGAGCGCGAGCGCGAGCTCGCCCGGCTCACGCGGGGGCTGAGCAGCACCGCCCGCGTCGCGGTCCTCTCGCCGAAGGGCGGGGTGGGGAAGACCACCTGCACGCTGCTCGCCGGTGACGCGCTGGCCCGGTACGGGCGGCTGCGTTGCGTGGCGGTCGATGCCAACCCCGACTACGGGACGCTCGGCTCACTCGCCCCCGACCACCAGCGCTCACAGCGCTCGGTCGGCGACCTGCTCGAGCACGCCGACCAGCTCGGCTCGCCCGGTGAGCTGCGGCCGTTCGTCTCGGTGCTGGACTCGGGGCTGCACGTGGTGGCGGCGCCCGCGCGGGCGCAGGCGATGGCCGAGCTGAGCGACCAGCACTACCGGCGGCTGCTCGAGCTGCTGGAGCGCTTCTACGAGCTGATCCTGCTGGACCTCGGCACCGGGCTGGCCGATCCGCTGGCGCGTTTCGTGCTGCAGGTCGCAGACCAGGCGGTGGTCGTGTGCACGCCGGAGTGGGTGACCGCTGAGCGCGTGCTCGCCGCCCTGGATGACCTGCAAGCAAGCCCAGCCGCCGAGCACCTGACGCTCGTCCTAAACCAAGCCCCCGCCACGCAGGCGGTGGACCGCCAGGTGCTCGAGGCCGCGTTCCGCCGCCGGAACGTCGCCCGCCGGATAGCGATCCCCTACGACCAGCAGCTGCGGCGGATGCTCGACGCCGGCGCCTACCAGCCCGACCAGCTCCGCCAGCCCACCCGGCTGGCGGTGCTGGAGCTCGCCGTCGCCATCGCCGAGGAGCTGCGATGAGAGCCACGGAGCACGGGTCGCTTACGGCATCGCCAACGGCGTCGTCTATCGCGTCGCTTACGGCCCCCGGGTGTGCGATTCGGCGTCGCAAAACCCTGCTCGCGGAAGCCGCGGATATGCCGTGCCCGTCGGCGTTCTTCTCCACCTGGCGCGGTTCGAGAACTCTGGTCATGAAGGGATCCTGCTGTGAAGGGCGGTAAGGGTGCTCCGGCTGATCCGGTCGCGGTGGCGGCGCTCGCGGCGGTGGCAGTCGTCCTGGTCCTCCTGCACGGTGGGTCCTCCTGGCTGCGATCGCTGGGTCATTCCCTCTCCGCAGTGGTGAGCGACCCGGTGAGCATCGCGGTCGCGGTGCTGCTCGTCCTCCTTGCCGTCGCTCTGGTCATCCTTCGGGTTCTCCTCACCCGTCGCCTGCTCGCCGACCGGGTCGCTTTCGCGCTGGTTCCGTCCGAGGGTTTCGACCCCTCCCTGGAGGCGGTGCTCGCGTTCGCCGCGGGGCTCTCGCGGGTGAGACGGGCGCGGCTTGGCTGGCTGGCGCCCCGGGCGTGCGCGGTGCGGGTCCGGCTTCAGTCGCTGCCCGGAGGTCGCCTGCTCTACGTGCTCGAGGTCCCTCGCTCGTCACTGGGCGTGCTGCGCGCTGCGGTGGCCGCCTACGACGGGGTCGAGCTGCGCGAGGCGGCCACGCTCGAGGCGGCGGAGACCGAGCCTCGCGAGGAGAGGGAAGCGACGGTCCTGGAGGGGTCCGGTGCCTGAGGCGCGGGCGGAGCTGGTGCTCGCCCGACGCGCGAGCCTGCCGCTGGCCGACCGGGGCGTGCGGCCTGATCCGCTGGCTCCGGTCGCGCGGGTGTTTCAGTCGCTGCGCGATGACCTGGCTGACAGCGCCGTGGTCTGCGTCGATGTGCTGCCAGCTTCGCCCGGGCAGGCGCGGCGGCTTCGCAGGCGTCTGCTTCGCGAGACCCAGGCCCACGGCCGACCACAGCCGCGCGCTCAGCCTTCGCTGGCCGAGCTGCTTGGCGGCGAACGGCCGTCTCACTCATCCCGGCCGGACGCGGTCGAGCTGCTGGGGCGCCGCGAAGAAGCGGGCGCGCTGAAGCTCAAGCTCGCAGACCATGCGCCGCTGCTGCGGGTGCAGGTGCTGCTCAAGACCAGCTCGCGGGTGCCGGGGCGCCCCCAGGCGCTGCTGCACGCGCTGCTGTCCTGCTTCGACGGCTTTGCCGGCGAGAACCACTGGCGGGTGCGCGGCCTCGGCGTGCCGGGGATCGCGTTCGCTGGCGCCGACGCGCCGGGGCGGCGCCGGCGGTTCGACCGGCGCCTGCAGACGGGGCTGTTCTCAGCGCCGCGGCGCAACCTCCTCTCCGCCCGAGAGATCGCCGGCTTGCTCAAGCCGCCGAGCGTCCACTGCCCGGCTTCGAACGTGGTGCGCTTGAGCGGGGTGATCGCGCCGGCGCCGCCGACGCTTCTTACCTTCAACTCGGGGCGGGAGGATCTGCTGCCGCTCGGTCGGGTGGCGGGCGAGACCGGCGAGCGGGTAGTCGCGCTGCGCCTGGCGGACACGTTCTTCTCCTACACCGCGGGGCGCTCCAGGTATGGCAAGACCGAGATGGCGATCGGCCAGTTCGTGCACCTCGCCCGCTGCGGGCACGGCGGGCTGTTCCTGGACCCGCACGAGGACGCGATCGCCCGCATCAAGGCGTACCTCACCGACGACGGACTCAAGGATCGGGTGGTCGAGGTCAACCTAGCCGGGGCGGCCGCGCGGGAGCGCCAGCCCGGCTGGAACCTGTTCTCGATGGAGGGCCTGGGCGCCGAGCACGCCGAGGGCAGGGTCGAGGCGGTGGTCGACGCGTTCGCCTCGGCGCTTCGCTGGGATGAGCGAAACAACCGCGCGCTGACGCTGATCACGCAGGCCGCGCAGGCGCTGATCGAACTCGCGCTCGTGCTCCCCGCGCAGTGCGCGCCGACGCTGTTTCAAATCCCGACGCTGCTCTCCAACGAGGACTGGCGCACCGCCGTCCTGCCGCATGTGTCTGCCGCGACGCGGCAGTTCTTCACCGAGCGCTTCCTGAGGCTGCCGGCCGAGGCGGTCACGCCGGTCACCAACCTGATCGACCGCCTGCGGGCCTCCACCCCGGTGGCGGCGCTGCTGGGCTCAAGCCGCAGCTCCTACCGCATCCGCCAGGCGATGGACGAAGGGCATCTCGTACTCGCCTGCCCGGGCTCGGGCAGCTCCAAGGACCGGCTGGTCGCCAACTTCCTGGTCTACGACCTGCTGCACGCCGCGATCGGTCGTGCCGAGCTCCCGCCTGGTGAGCGGCGGCCGTTCTACGTCTTCCTGGACGAGGTGCAGACCTACGACGGCGCGTCCTCCGGGAACTTGGCGGCGCTGCTTGAGCAGACGGCCAAGTACGGCATCCGCGCGTTCTTGCTCAACCAGAACCCCGAGCGGCTCACGCAGGCCACGCTCAACGCGATCACCACCAACCGCTCGCACCTGATCGCCACGGTCCTCAATGCTCGCGCCGCCGGGCTGATCGCCCGCGAATGGGGCGGCCAGCCCGACGCAACCACGATCACCCGGCTTGCTCGTCATCACTTCATCGCCCAAGTCACCCACCGCTCCCAGACGCCGCCACCCTTCGAGGTCACCGGCGTCCTGGTCGAAGAGCTCTACCCAGAGGCGCGCCACCCCGACCAGCTCGCGCAACTGGAGGCGGCGATCGATCACACCATCAAGCGCAAGCCCACAGCGCAGACGCTGGCCCGGCTCGACGCGCTGGACCGGACGATCCTCGCGCAGCTCAAGAAGCTCCGCCGCCAGCCCGGCGACGGAAATGTGGACGAGGATGCGATTCCGGACGCGCTGCCCGAGAGGCCGACGGCATGACCGCCACCGCAACGAGCCTCTCGATCGTTGAGGTAGATGCCCTGGAGTGCCTCTACCAGCACCGGCTGCTCTCCACCAGCCAGCTGCACGAGATGCTCACGCCGGCACACGCGCTGCGGCGAACCCAGCGGCGCCTCGCCCATCTCGCCGACCGCGGTCTCGCCAGCTACGTCTCGCACCGCGGCCAGCGCCACCGCCCCAGCCACGTCTGGCACCTGACCGAGGCCGGCGCCGAGATCGTCGAAGCGCTGCCAGCTCGCGCGGAGGCCCGCCGCAAGCTGATCAGCGCAGAGCAGGCCGCCGGGGCGCTGCAGCACCACACCCTGGCGGTCAACGACGCCGGCCTCGCGTTCCTGCGGTCGGCCCGCCAGCGCGGCGATGAGGAGTTCACCTGGCGCTGCTGGCGCCACGAGCTCGCGCACCCGCTCGCCGCCGGCCCACCGCGCAGCCGCCCCGTGCTGATCCCCGACGCCGTCATCAGCTACCCGCTCACCCACCCAGACGCCCGCATCACCCTGCACCACCAATTCCTCGAGCTCGACCGCGCGACGATCCCCGTCGACCAGCTCGCACACAAGCTCGCCCGCTTCGCCCAGCTCTACCACCACACGATCCCTCCCACGGTGCCCGGCGGCGAGCCACGCCCGGCCTGGAGTGACCGCTACCCCCGCTTCCCTCAGGTGCTCGTGCTATTCGCCGCCCGCCCACGGGACGCGCTCGAGCGCCGGCTGCGCACCGTCCTTGCGCTATGCCGCCGGCATCCCGACCTGCGCGAGACACCCGAGGTGCAGATCTCGCTCGGCCTGCTCGAGGATCTCATCAACGACAGCCCGTGGGCGCCAATCGTGCTGCCCGCCGCCAAGCCCGACCACTGGACCAACTGGCTCGGTATGGAAGCGCCGCCACACGCCGCCCATGAGGCGCAGTCGTAGCGGTGGCCGACCACAGGCCAGAAACCGCCCCACAAGCGCCCACAACGCGCGACACGGCCTGGACCGTTCGCCAAGGCGACTGCCTCAAGCTGCTCCCGCAGCTTCCGCAGGCGAGCGTGGACGCGGTCATCTGCGACCCGCCCTACGGCATCGACTTCCAGGGCGAGAAATGGGATGGGCAGGCGATCCGCCGCAGCGCGAGCGCCCGCGCCGGCCACAAGCTCTCAAACGGCGAGGCCTTCCAGGTGTGGGCGACCGAATGGGCGGCCGAGTGCGCCCGCGTGCTCAAGCCAGGCGCGCACCTCGTGGCCTTCGGCGCTCCCCGCACGGCGCACCGGTTGGCCAGCGCGCTCGAAGACGCCGGGCTCGAGCTGCGTGACACGCTGATGTGGCTCTATGGCCAAGGCCTGCCGAAGTCGCGTCGCCTCGCCGGCGGCCAAGGCACGGCGCTCAAACCCGCCTACGAGCCGATCCTCCTGGCCCGAAAGCCACCGGACGGAAGCATCGAGCACAACCACCGCCAGCACGGCACCGGCACCCTCAATACCGCTGCCTGCGCCGTCGCAGAGGGTGGATCGTCGCTTGCACGCTGGCCGGCGAACGTCCTGCTCGGCCACCACCCCGACTGCAGCCCAGGACGCTGTACGCCCGACTGCCCGCTCCGCCTCGTGGACCGCGGCGCCGCCCATACCCGCACCGGCACGCGGCTGGCGCCGGTCAGCCGCCTGTTCTACTGCCCGAAAGCGAGCCGCACTGAGCGCGAAGCCGGATGTGAGCACCTCCCGCGCCAGCGGCTCGACCTCTTCCCCAACGCCACCGGCAAGAGCCCATCGCCTCCCGAGGCCGCCAACTGCCACCCCACGGTCAAGCCGCTGGCGCTGATGCGCTGGCTCATCCGGCTCATCACCCCGCCCGGCGGGCTGGTGCTCGACCCCTTCTGCGGATCCGGAAGCACCGGCGCCGCCGCCGTGCTCGAGCGCCGCCGCTTCCTCGGCATCGAACTCGACCGCAGGTACCACGCCATCGCCCACGCCCGCATCAGCCACTGGGCCGCCCACGCGACGACGAATGCGCCTGAAGCGGCGGACACGCCGGAGCTCGAAGATGGCGACGAGGCACACTTCAGCAGCGACGAGCCAGAGGGTAACCGCCCATCATCAGCAGGGCCCGAACACGAAGCGGATTGTTCCGTTCGATCGATGAACGTTGCGCTTGATCCCGACACCGTTGAGTCGATCGCTCGGCGCGTCTCCGAGCTGCTGCGCCCCGAGATCTCTAATGCGCCGGCGCGTCTGGCGGACGCCGCGGCAGTTGCGCGGATGCTGGGCGTGGACCGGGACTGGGTCTATGCCCACGCTCGCGAGCTGGGCGGGATCCGCCTCGGCGGCGCACGCGGCCGCCTGCGCTTTGACCTTCGCCGCGTCGAGGGGCGATTCGCCGGCGCGGAGGCGGCCAGAGCTGCCCCCTCGCCGCGGCGACGTCCTCCTCTCAGGGCGCCCTCCGCCGAGGTTGAGCTGCTGCCGTACGCAGAGGTAAGCTCGACACCACGACAAAGTGGCCGGGCGGCGCGCCAACGCCCCCGGCCTTGACACCGGGAGGACTGGTCCCGATGCGCGCATACCGTACCCCTCACCAGCTGCAGGACGCCTGATGGCCCGTCCGACCGGCGGCTCCTTCGGCACCCGCCAGCTCGCCGACGGAACGCGCGCCTTCCGGCTGCGCTTCCTCGCCTACGGCCGGCGCGAGATCGTCGTGCTCCATGAGCGCGCGGGTTGTGCGTGCGGCTGCGGCGGCGGCTGGAACGAGCGCGCCGCCCGCACGGAGCTGGGCAACATCGTCGCGCGCGTCCGCGCCGGCGTCTGGCAGCCCGCCGACCCGCCGCCCCCGACCGCCGGCGCTTCGGCGTCCCCCGGCGTGCCCAGCTTCCACGAGTACGCCTCGCTGTGGCTGCAGGCCAAGATCGACGGCGTCCTCGGCGACAGGCCGATCGACGCCAACACCCAGGCCGACTACCGCTGGCGCCTCACCAGGCACCTGCTTCCGTTCTTCGCCAGCTACCGGCTCGACGCGATCGACCGGCAGCTGTGCCTGGCCTTCAAGAGCCACAAGCTCCGGGAGGCGGCCGAGCTGCGCGAGGCGATCGCCGCCGGCGCCGACCTGCGCGACCAGCGCGGCCGCCGGCTGGTGCCGCTGTCGGCCTCCTCGGTGCGCAAGCTCATCGACCTGCTCGGCGCGATCCTCGACGACGCCATCGAAGACGAGCACATCGACCGCAACCCCGCCCGCGTCAAGCGCATGCGCGTGCGCGTACCGAAGCCCGCCCGCACCTTCCTGGAGATGGACGAGCTGGCCGCGCTCATCGACGCCGCCGCCGACCAGGACGGACCGCTGCGTCCAGCGCGTCCCGGCGCCGCGGCCGGCGCGACCCAGGCGCAGGTCGCCCGGCTCGTCAACGCGGGCCGGCGCCCTGCGCAGATCGCCGCCGAGCTCGGCCTGGCGCGCTCGACGGTGACCTTCCACCTCAAGCGCCTGGACGCCGCCGCCTCCCCCTACGTGGGGCGCCGGGCGGTGGTCGAGATCCTGGGGCGCTCCGGCGTGCGCGCCAGCGAGCTGTGCGACCTGCGCATCGGCCACGTGCGCCTGCACGACCCCGACGGCTCGCGGTTTCGCATCCCCGACGCCAAGACCGAGGCGGGCATCCGCGAGGTGCAGATGACCCCCGACCTCGTCGAGACCGTGATCGAGCACCTCGACCGCTTGCGACGGCTGGGCGTGCCGACCGGACCCGACGCCTACCTGGTGCCCAACCTTCGCGGTGGGCGGATGGACCGCCAGCGCGTGGGCCAGATCGTCGCCGAGGCCGCCGAGGCGGCCAGGGCCAAGCTCACCGCCCGCGGGCTGCCGCCGCTGCCGCGCACGACCCCGCACACGCTGCGGCGCACCTACATCTCGATCGCGCTGCTGGCCAACAACTTCGACGTCAAGTGGGTCATGAGCCAGGTCGGCCACGCCGACTCCAAGATGACCCTCGACGTCTACGCCCAGCTCGAGCAGCGCGCCGAGCGCCACCACGGCACCAGCTTCGACCGGCTCGTGCGGCGCGCCCGCGAGCAGCTCCACGGCGACCTCACCGGGCCCGCGGAGGCCGGGGTTTTGGTACCGAAAAGGTACCGGCCCCCGGAAACGCCCCTCGGGAACCCGGTGCATCGCTCGCCGGAACCGGCCGGAAACCCGCCGGATAGCAGGGAAGAAGGGGAGATGGCGAGACCCGGACTCGAACCGGGGACACCACGATTTCCAGTCAGCGTGCTCTTCCGACTGAGCTATCTCGCCGTGGGCGCGCGATCCTTGCGATTGCGGGCTCTGATCCCGAAGGTGGCCGGGCACGCGCGGGAACGTGTTGGTTCCCGCTTGCCGTCCGGGCTCGACCGCGGCAAACTGCCGGATTCGCGTAGATCGCGCCGCTGATTTGGCGGCGGGAGACTTCAGGAGGATCTCGTGCGTCTAGGCGTAGCCGTAGCTCTGATAGCAGCATTCGGCATCTTCACTGCGCCGGCAGGCGCCACGAGCTTCACCAACTCAGTGCAGCTCAAGGGCGCGACCGGAGGCGAGCCGAGCATCGCCACCGATCCCTTCGGCGACGTGTTCGTCTCTGGACCGCAGGGCATCCCCAGCGGCGTCAACGGCACCGGAGGGGTCGGATTCTGGGCCTCGCACGATAACGGCGACACCTTCGGTCGCGCCCGGTTGATCGGCTCAGACATCGGCGGCGGCGACAGCGACCTGCTGTACGCCAAGAATGCCCTCTACGTGGCCGACCTCGAGGCCAGCACAGCCCAGATCTGCAAGAGCACTGACCGCGGCAACACCTTCAGCGGTATCGGCCCAATACCGGACCCCAACCACTGCACGACGACCAACGGCGGTCAGGCGGGTCCTTCGGATGACCGCGAGTGGCTGACGGCCGCCCCCGACGGGACCCTCTACCTGACCTACCACGAGTTCGTCAGCGCCCAGCCCGTGGCCTTCCGCAGCGACAACGCCGGTGGCGACACGTTCTCAAACGCCTGCGGCTCGCTGGTCACCGATCCGACGATCGAGGCCAACGTGCCCACCGATGTCACGGGCGGCACGCTGGTGGCCAAGCCTGTCACCGACAGCAAGGGCAACCTCTATGTGCTGTTCTCGACCACAACCCAGCACGAAAACGCCTCGGCGATCGCGCAGGGCCAGACCAGCGGGACCTTCAGCCAGCTCTACCTCGCCGTCTCCCACAACAAGTGCAAGACCTTCACCGACTACACGGTGTTCGACGGCGAGAAGCGGTACGGCGAGAACATGGTCCAGTTCGGAGACGTCTTCAATAACCTGGCCATCGACGGGGCCGATAACCTCTATGTGGTCGGGGCGGGTTACATCGGCCACACCCCGTTCGCGACCACGACCAACGTCTACACGTTCCATTCCTCCGACGGCGCTCAGCACTGGTCAGCGCCGACCCAGGTCGGCGCCCCAAACGCGGCCCACATGCTCCCAGCGGCCGTCGGCGGACCGATCGCGGGGCAGCTCTCGATCGGTTTCTTCCGCACCGTTAACGGCGTCACCGACCCCAACAGCAAGGCCGGCAAGTGGACCTACGGGACCGCCCAGTCGAGCGACGCGAATGCGAACACTCCGGACTTCTCCTACAGCGACGTGCGCCCGGGCGCCGTCTACCACAACGGAGAGGTCTGTAGCCAGGGGATCCTCTGCGGCACTACGCCCAACGGACCCAGCGACCGCTCCTTGCTCGATTTCACCTCCGTGGCGCTCGACAGCCAGGGCTGCTCGGTGTTCACCTTCGCGGGCAACCCGACCGGCGCTCCCGGCAAGAACGACTCGACTAACACTTTCAACTACGTCACGCGACAGACCGGTGACTGCTTCCCGACGTCTGCCGGCGGAACCGGCTCGGGACCAGGGGGCACGAAGCACGGCCCGGGAGACCGAGGCGGAAGGGGCACCGCGAGGTGTCCGCGGCCGAGCGGGAGGATCGCCGGACGCCGGGTCGGGGTGCTCGCCCTCGGGCAGACGCGGAGCTATGCCCGCCGCCTGCTACCGCGGTTTAAGCGGACCCACAACGCCTTTGACGACTTCTGTCTGCGGGGCGGCTGGGGAATCCGCGTCGGTTATCCGTCGGCGCAGCTGCTGCGCTTTGTGTCGCCACGCACGCGCAAGGCCAATGCGGGCCGGATCGTGATCGCGTTGACCGCGAACCGCTACTACGCGCTGAACGGTGTGCGCCCCGGCGTCAGCCTCGCCGCGGCCAAGCGCAGGCTGAAAATCAAACAGCCCCCATTCCACATCGGGCGAAACTACTGGTATTTGGTGCCCGGGCGTGCCGAGGTCGGCGTCCTGAAGGTCCGCCGCGGCCGCGTTCAAGAGGTGGGGATCGCCACCGCGTCGCTGGCTCGGGGACGTAACGCGCAGCGCCGCCTGATGCGCAGCTTCAACGAGGTCTAACCGCCCGGCGTGGGGGCGCCGAGCGTCACGCGCCGGGCGTCACGCTGACCGGGAGGTCTACGGGCGCTCGTGGCAGGAGAACTCGAAGCGCATAACCCGTGCGGCGAACCGGGAACGGGTCACGCTCCACGCGCAGCACGGTAGATTAGCCTCGACCAGGCGGCGGTGTCGGCGCTTCCGGCTGGTAGAAGTGCTCTGAGAGCAAGCGCTACTCGACTCCGTAGCGTCACGCCGATCAGCACGTCGCTTGTTTCGGGCCAACCAAGCTCGTCAACAGTAGGTATACGCGGAGCCACGACGAGCAGGCCGCGATGAACCGTCCCATCAAGCCATTCGTGTGTCGGCGCCGGTGAGAAACTGACCCCCCTTCGCCGGTTGAGATTTGACCCCCCTGGATGTGGGCGGAGGCGTCCGGGGTGATGGTGAGCCTGGCCCGGTCATGGCGATCGAGGCTGGGAGAAGGGCGTGCTGGACGTGGAGCGTTGGGCCGAGTTGCGCAGGGAGCATTTCGTTCGCGGGGTGTCGATCAACGAGTTGGTGCGTCGCACCGGGTTGGCGCGCAACACGATCAGGGCGGCGTTGCGTTCGGAGATGCCGCCGGCGTTTCGCTGTCCTGAGCGCCCGTCGAAGCTTGACTCGTTCAAGGACGAGATTCACCGGCTGCTCAAGGACGATCCGAGGCTGCCGGGCGTTCGCGTCCGGGAGTTGCTTGAGCCGCTCGGGTTCGAGGGCGGCAAGACCGTCGTGGATGATTATCTGCGTGAGGTGCGGCCGCTGTTTGTGAAGCTGCGGACGCATCAGCGGACGGTGTATCGGCCGGGGGAGATCTGCCAGTGGGATTTATGGTAGACCTCCGAGCCGGTGCCGGTCGGTCACGGACAGCTGCGCCGCGCCTGGGTCGTGGTCTGCTGCCTGGGCTACTCTCGCGCTGGCGCCGGCGCGCTTGTCTTCAGCAAGGCGGCGCCGGACGTGCTGTGGGGCATGGGCCGGTGCTTGTGGTCGATCGGGGCGCTGCCCGAGCTGATGGTGTGGGACCGCGAGGGATGTTTGCACGCCGGTCGTGGGCGCCCGACCATCGACTACGCGGCGTTCTGCGGACGCCTGCCGGTCGACTGGCTGTTCTGCGAGCCCGCGGACCCGCAGGCGAAGGGCGCGGTCGAGCGCCTGCAGGGCTACATGGAAACGAACTTCGAGCCCGGACGGCGGTTCGCGAACCACCTCGATTTCCAGTTGCAGCTCGACGACTGGTTCTCGAAGGCGAACGCTAGGACGCACAAGACGCTGCGGGCCCGCCCGATCGACCGGCTGATCGAGGAGCGACAGGTGATGCGGGCGCTGCCTGACCGCGAGCCTGATCTGGACCGCCGGTGGGTGGTGCGGGTGCAACCGGACCCGCATCTGCGCTTTGACACCAACGACTACTCGCTGGACCCAAACCTCGTTGGCCGCCGCGTCGAGGTTCGCGTTTCGCAGCGGGAGATCAGGGCGGTGGCGCTGGACACGGGCGAGCTCGCCTGCCGCCACGAAAGAGAGTGTCAGTCTCTCTGTGTTTCACCCTGAGCAATGAG